>Ga0247837_1002601_pt1 | contig 33610 bp, 22 predicted proteins | sample LaCtaG_2_FD_187115 | JGI IMG/M metagenome (GOLD analysis project Ga0247837, IMG submission 187115) | Freshwater microbial communities from meromictic Lake La Cruz, Castile-La Mancha, Spain - LaCruzMarch2015_14.5m | ecosystem: Environmental > Aquatic > Freshwater > Lake | place: Spain: Castile-La...
ATAAGGACGAATATCGAACTATTTAAAAAAAGATTTCCCATTTATACTGCTTAGTCTATCGCTAAGCTTAATAAGTGAAAGCTGCGATTTGAGTGAATTGATACTCTCTCGGATTGAACGTGTAAAGGCCGATATGGGAAGTGATGTTGTTAAGAACGCCCACAAACTTCCCTCTGAACCACTGAGCCGGGGTGCGCATGCAATAATTTCCATTCCCAATTTGGGCGAATATCCTCTTTTTAGTAAAGACAATACTCTCAGGGCCTTTGGAGAGGTCTGCAGATTCAATAGTGTCTCCTCTGATAGAAATCAGCTCATCTCCCACACAAAACAGCATTTGCAATAGCGATCCGCTTTCTCTCAACAGTCTAAAAGTCTCACTAGCAGGGTCGAAGTGTTCAATAGTATATGGATTAAGGCCGGAGATATAGAGGCCTGAGGAATGCTGAGCAATTGAACAGCAGTCCTTAGCCTTGTTCATACGATTCGAAATACAAGTCCAGGACTTGGAGGCTAGGCTGTACTTCTCAGCACTGTCAAAATACTTGCTATTGTCATGTCCGCCGAAGACATATACATGATAGTTTAAAGTGCATATTCCAACACTGCGTTTATTGACGGGCATATTGGGACGTGGAGTTACTAGTCCTGTACGAATGTTGATTTCATATACATCTCCTTGAACATTTCTTGCTCCACATGCTAGGAGAGTGTGCTTGCCTATGAAGCAAAAAGCTGTGCTGTCGTCAATTACGGTGATTCGGCTGAGAGTCACCTGAGTCATTGTTAGATCAATGGGGCTAAATAGACGTATATTTTGATCTTTTATCACAGGAAGGTCAAGGACTATTTCCTCTTTCAGTTTAGTGGACAGTTCATACTGCACCAACTTGTCCAGCATTTCCCTGCTGTTTATTTGGCATGTAAATATCTTCAAGTCCTTCATAACAGCATGTTCATATCCGTTAAGTATGCGGTCGTCCAGATATGTGCTCACTTCGAATGTATCCAAATACCGCTTTTCCGCAATTACTCGCTTAGCATCTTTGACAGCCGCTATCAATTTCGGACGTTGGTCTGCCAAATCCCTCAGCACTGCCTCTTTCTTGGCCACAACTTCTCCTACTAAGGTCGTCAATTCCTCTTCCACCTGCTTCGCAAAGGAATCAAACTCATAGATGTCCTGCTCAAGCTGAGCCTCCAGACCGCTAATGTAAATTTGCTTCGCTCTGAAGGTAGTGACAGGAACCTGTCCAGAAAGAACCGCCTGGCACTCCGAAATTGGATGCTCGGAGTGAGTGGCTCTAGGTGCTCTCTTATAGTGGCTAATGTCGCATCGATCGCAGAATTTGAAGTAGGGAAAGCGACACAGGCAGAAGCGGGTAGCGACTTGCCGCTTGCATTCTTCACATAGTTGGTCTGGATTTAAGGTCCCGAGACTTCCTGGGTCTTTCATTTGAACATGTGCGATTTGATGACTTTCTCCACTGTTTAAGTGAGAAGTGATGCATCTCTCGCAAATAGGAATTGAATGGAGAATGCAGGAACAAATGAACTGACACGGAGAGTTTCCACACATAGCACAGCGTCCAGCTTCCATCTTTGTCTATATTTCTTAAGATGCTTAACAACGGCCTAAGCTTACTCATCGCACTATATGCGCTAAATATCCCTAAGCGCAGATATAATCTGGTCCTTATTCCTCTCCATAAACCTCGCCCTTCGCACGTTTTCCACTAAATCTCGCTTATATCGACCCCATTTCTCGAAATCTCCATCGATTTCCGCTCTTGTGACCAGAGGCGGACAGTCCACATCTCCGGCTCTTTGCGCTGCGGCCTTAAACAATCTCTGCCTACTCCTTACCTCCACATTTTCCCCCAAGAACTCCATCTGCACCTTCGTCAACTCATACACCTGCACCTCCGCGCTCTCCGCCACTATCGTAAACTTCGCCGGCTCCACCCTTTCCCCCTCCGCCCCCGTCAAAGTGCGACTGCAGAAGAAATCCCCCGGCTGCAAGGTCTCCAATCTCGTCATTTCCTTCACTATATAGTGGTCTTTTAGCAGTTTTGCAAGGTTGGAGGCTTGGAAGCGGGTGCAAAGGCTTTTTGGGTTGATTTCCTCAGTGTTTGGACTTACAGAAGGCTTGAAAACTGCAGAGTATTGAGTATTTCCAGTACGGAATTGCGGCTTGTAGCGACGACTGGCCTTCGCAAAGCGGCCTTCTGTCCTTTGGCGCAGACTACAGCCCTCTGCATAGACCTGGCAAAGCCCTGTATATATCAAAAACATGCTTTTCGGCACAGTTCCCGTAGCGATTATCGTCTGTCCGAATCTATAAGCCGTTACATCTACATTGCTAACCAGTGGAACCAGCGCAAGTCGCTGCACTCCTGAAAACAGCGCTAATCCCGCGAAAAAGCGGAGTTTCGCTTCGATATCTGTATGCATTTGGCTCATCATGAGTCGGTGGTAGTCTACTCTTTCCAGTGTAAACAGGTCTGTGAGTTCTAAAGTCCGCACTGACACAGGTCGCTTTTGCTCGTCTGTGGCGAGTAAATTTACCTCGCCGAAGGTTTCTCCGTCGTAAAACGTCCGCAAAGCTAAAGGATCGCTGCCGTATTCCTCGGCCTTTTTGCTGATTTCCACGCTGCCGGAGAGAATGATGTGCATTCCGGCCTCTGCTTCATGCTGCTTGAAGACATAAGTATTCGCTGGGACCAAAGTATGAGTACAGGACCGAAGTATATCAACGCGGACTTCTCGCTGAAACTTCGCGAAAAAGCGCAAAGGCGCCACCAGCAGCACCAAAGCCGCATAGTCCCTTTCATCAAGCGATTTCTTCATTTCTGCCCTTATAAACTCCAAAGCAGACACAGTCAATCGGTCCTTCACTACTCCGCTGACGTCTACTTCGGGGAGTAGTGCTCTGCTGAGCTTGAGCTTTGCTTCTTCTGCTTCGATGACTGATCGGGCTTCGGAGATTTTGACCATTACAGCGTGCTCCCTGCGGTGACTAGGGTGCACGGACTTGAGGGCAGAGCCGTCCTCCATGTCTTCCTGGGTGACTGCGCCTAGCATATGGACTCGGCGCAAAGGAGGACTCATGACTTCTTCAGTTGTCCGTCTATCCGGTATAGACGGCCTATCAACCGTAAGCGGCGTACTGGACCCCTCACTCGGCCTCTGTCTCTGCCCCGTAATAAAGCTCGACCTCGGCATCACCTGCTCCACTTTCGCCCTCGCAGACTTCGCCCTCGCCGTTTTCCTCACAAAAGCAGGCTTTACCCCCCTGTCCTCCCCCCCTCCATACTGCTCAATGGACTTAAAAATCCTCCACATGCCCCAGGAAGGCTCTTCTGGGCCTGGACTTTCCTTCCCGCCGCCGGTTTTAGGCCGAATTCGACTGAAACTGCGCTGTTCAGTGGTGAAATCCTCCTCCACTCCTGATACTTCGCTGACTTCCGTTACGTCTGTAGCTTGAATATTGGCACTTTTGGAGTCCAAGTACTTGAGCAAATGGCCGACTTCTGAGCCCAGGGCCGATTTGCTGATATTCCCCAGAACGGCCCTGGCTTCGTCGTAGGAAAAGGTCATAATCAGGCATAGCGACAGGTTGTAGGCGAGTCTAGGGTCCGTTGCATAGGCGCCAGAGTCCTTGTACGCCCTGGAAGCCTCAGTAAACCGCCCCAATTTCATCAAACACACACCTAAATCCAGCCTCGCAGCCACACAGTCGCAATTCTCTCGAATCACTACTTCGAATTCACTCACTGCGGCTTCGAATCTGCCCTCGGACCGCAGTTTGTATGCGAGTTTGAACCTGTCGCCTTCTTTCCCTGTGCCGCAGTCCTCCTTGGGTCGGAAGACCACGGGCAGGTCGGAGACGGAGAGGTGGAAGTCTTCGGACTGGGCTCGATTGTGCTTCTTGGCGAGGAAACAGGTCACTATGGGTCTGCGGGAAAGGTCGATTACTGGGCGGATTGGACGCTGGGCGGAGGCAGCTCGCGCGGTATAGGCGGACTTGGGGCGATTCATATAAGTATGATCGGGGGAATGATGCCGGAGACGAGAAATAACGCCAAAGACGCGGCCTACTACCTAGAAAGAGACCGGCAAAAGCGGTTTACCCTGGCCACACAGCGCCAGCGCGAAGCTCGCATCCAATCCGCCCTCCTAAAGCGCCAGCCAGTCCCTTTCCCCGAGCCCCCACTGCCCCAGCGCTGCCGCACTCGCCGCCCCACTCTTCGCAAAAGCCTGAAAGCTCTAACTGTGCAGTTGTTTCTGTATGAACGCACCCTGGACCAGCCACTTGCACTGCCGGACTTTATTAGTGTCGCTGTGCCGCTGGGGAAAAGGTGCTTGTTGGCGCTGTCGCAGGAGGGGGCGTTGATGATTAATAGGAAGGACTGCTCGGTTTCGGTCGTTTCCAGCATAGGCCGTGACGAGTACTCCGTCCTGGACTGTGTCTACGACCCCGAAGCCGGCTTCACAGTACTGGACGTGCTGGTGTGGCAGGGCAGCAACCTCCTGCACCACCCTGCAGAGCGCAGACTGACCTTAGCCCAGGAAATCGCCCTGCAAGGGTGTGCGACCTGTGGAGTGCGCTTGCTGCCTGCGTTGGTCCGCCTTGCCACTGAGTGCCAGGACTTGGGCAGAGGAGTGCTGTTCTACCATCGACTGGGTGTATATCAAATGGCAATTGCGAGGACTGTGTTTAAGTGGAAAAACCCGGAAATGCGCAAGCGACTCCGAGACTTCGTAGTGCTGCGAGTCGTGCAAAGGACAGAGCTAGAGACCTACGAAGGCAAAACTGTAGGCCAAGTGGACTCCGGCGAGCCTTTAGGCTCCAACTTACTAGTGAAATACAGCGTAAAGGACGGCACCGCCCAGTACCTAGGCCGAGCTCCTGGCTTTTCTCGGCCCGACACCCTCGCCAAGTACGTCCTCCACTTCGCTTTGAACCAACAATTAGGCCAGTTGCAGCCTGACGCTGCTTCTGTGCTGCTGCCTGTCTTCGACTTGGACAACTGCCCTGAGGAGCAGGCGGCGGAGGTGGAGAAGCTGAGTGCGTTTCAGAGGAACTTGCCTTTTATTCACATGACGCATCAAGACTCTGCGGTAGCAGAATAGCCCATTTTAATACTATGGAGCTAGCGAAAGTGGGACCTGAGCCCCCGTCCAGCTCCTTTGTGGAGGCGGAGCAGCCGACCAGGGTGCAGGGCCGCCGCAGGGAAGGCGAAGTGCCGGTGAGTTCGGGGTGGTATCCTATCAAGATACTGGACTCCCTCGCTGCAGGCCTGGCTGCTCTTAGCTTGGCTGTGGCCTATTACGAGAGCAACGATTTCTATGCCGAACCCCGCAACGAAGTGAAGCTAGCTACCGAGTATCTCCGCGATTTCGTGATGCTGCTTACCTTCGCCCTGGAAGCCACCATCCTATTCCGCTGGCGTCTCTACCAGAAACTCCGGCTAGCAAACCGAAAACAAGGCCGAATATCGACGAAATCAGGTCTCTTTTGGCTGGCAGTGGAGCTAATAGCCTGCGGACTGTTCCCTTATCCACAGGTAAATAGCTCGTTTGAAGGGGAAATGCTGGCAGGAACGTACACTTACAGCTGGAATGCAGTGCTTGTAGTGCTTACACTGAGCAGAACTTACCTCTTTATGCGTGTTTTCGGCCATTATTCCCGCTGGATCAGTCGCCAAACTCGCATAATGAGCACAAACCTGAATCTTAACATCGGCATTTCCTTCGCTTTACGCGCAGAATTCAAGCAGCGGCCTCTAGCGACCATTGCCCTCCTCACACTCTGCACAGTACTGCTGCTTTCTCTCCCTTTGCACGTGTATGAACGCACGTACAGTGGCCTGGGCCAGTGTGCGGTGTCGCTGCAGCTTCTGTCTAATGCGATGTGGTCTATGATTATCACTATGACCACTGTGGGGTATGGGGATACGTACCCGAGTACCCATTTGGGCAGAATTGTGGCCACTGCGAGTTGCCTGTTTGGCACCTTATTGACCTCCCTAATGGTCCTCTCCCTGACCCTCAAATCCACCCTTTCCGCGCAGGAACTGAAGGCCTACAGCCGCATCAAGCGCGGACCCACGCAGGCCCGCATCCGCGCCGAGGCCGCCGACATCATAAAAGAGGTTTTCCGCTTCTACGGAGTCCAGAAGCGGGAAAAACGGGGCACAGGCCACACCCTAGCCCTGGCCTTCCTGTGGTGGACACGTGCAAAGCGAGCAATTCGCAGGTTTAATGAGAAAAAGCGGAGTTTGGCGGATTCCACAGCAGAGGAAATCCTGCATCAACTAGGTGTTAGGGTCGGAAAAGACCTGAAAGAGGTGAAAACTGCCTTGGAGGAGTGTGCGCAGGTGAGGCCGAGGTGTGATGTGCTGCTAAAGAGAGCGGGTGCGCTGCATTGCAGGGTGAAAGCGGTGGGAGAGGACCAGAAGAGAGCGATGAGACTGGTGCTGGCGCTGCATAACTCTATTGCGAAGGGGAACTGCGGACTGAGTTCTGCGCTTTCCTATTTCTAAGCTTCTTATAGCCAATTTCCTGTTCAATCTACCTAAAAACTTCATATTTCCTCTATTTTCTCATACTTTCCTGTATATATTTCCTTGTTTTTCAAATTTCATCAACTCCCACTAACTCAATTCTCTCTCCTAGCCTTAACAGTGCTATCCATGAAGGACGAAGTCCGGGCTCTGATGATGCAGCGTCTGCAGCGCCTTTCTCCACAGAACTGCTCGAAGTCCCCCCACACTGAGCTCACCTTCCTGCTCCGCTCTGCACAGGCACACCCTAGTCCCCACATCCGCCGTTTGCGCAGAAGTCCCGACGCTCTGAGAGCCAAAGCCACGCCCACAAGGAGCCAAGCACAGACAAAAGCGTCTGGATCGACGCTGAAAAGCAGGTCACAACGCACTCTCGCCCAGTCCCACCAAGTCTCCAGTCCCGAAACCCTCCTCAGCACGCCCACTTTCCGCCACCAAACCCCCGCCACTCGCAGCGTCGAGCGGCTTTTAACGCTGTGCGACAGCTTCCATGACCTGCCCAGAGCCAACTACCCCACTCTAGAGCCTCCCACCCCCCTCACAGTCCTCTCCTCCTATGTCTCCCTGCTGCGCCAAGCCCCTGGCAGACGCTTTTGCCTGCGGAACCTGCCGAGAGAAGAGAGGGAAGTGAGGGAAATGAGGACTGGCTGTGACCCTGCGACTCTGCAGGACAGTGTTAGTGCGAAGAACACGGAGTCTGTCCAGGTCTACAGACAGTTAGGGAAGAGGACGCTCTGGCGCATTGACAGTCGCAGGCTTCTGCGAGGCACTGAGCGTCTGTTGGTGCGATCTGGACGTTAGGCCGCTGCTTCAGACGAAGGAAAGAGGACCTCCTCCTGAGGAATGGAAGTTCTGCTCCTCGGCTCGAGACTGAGCGGCGCATTAGTCTTCTTGCGGACTCTGGTCCTGGGCGACTGCAGCATCGGCAGGCCTTGCAGGCACTTCAGCAGCTCGGTGATGTGGGCCGCGGTGCTGCTGAAAGACTGCCGCTCTGCACCCAAAGCGTCGTATAGCTCTTCATAGTGAATTCTAGGCGTCAGGTCCTCAAAGCCTCCAGTCGCCCGCTTCCTCAGCGTCATCCTCTCCGCCTCCAACTCCCTCTGCTCCTCCTCCAGCCTCTCCACCAGCCCATTCCTCTCCTTCAACTCCTCCAACAGCCTCGTCTGCTGCCCCTGCACAGCCGTAAAGGCCGCAATCAACCCCACATGGTCCTCCTCCAAAGTCTTGTAGTTGCTCACACTGTCACTCACAGTCTGCTTCAGCCCCTTCACTTTGTTTTCCAAGTCTGCAATAGTCTGCAAATCTTCCTGCAGATTGCCCTTCAAAGCTGCGTATTTCTCTTCCAGGCGCTTCAATTGGATTCGCAGAGAGTCGCCTTCGGCTGCTAGTCGCTGACTTTTGTCCCGTAGTCGCTCCCTATCGACTTCCAGCGGCCTTCTTTCCTCAGTGAATTTTCGGATTTGGACCTTCAGGTTGTCGGCTTCGGTGTCTTTGTGGGCGACCAGGGCCTCCAGAGCTTGGATGCGGCTTTCCATGAGGGAGTGGGACTGTTGGGACTGCTGGGTGAGGCTGTGCAGCAGAGTGAGGAGGTGCTGGACGAGGTAGTAGTGGGGCAGGAGGTTGTCTTCCTGGATCAGCAGGTCGAGGTCTTTGTGGGTGAGGTAGGAAAGGATGTCGGGAGGGAGGGAGGAGCGGGGGAGGAAGAGGAGCCGCCGCAACTCTCCCACTAGCAGCTGCATTTCCTCTTGATAGTACCCCTTCTCCTCCGCCAAAGCACTAAAAATCTGGTAAACCCTCCTGCCCTGTTTCAGCGACAAAGTGGCAGAACTGCTCGCCCTCAGTTCCTTCAGCGCAGTCAAAATCTGGTGCTTCGTCTGCACGACCGAGGAGCGAAACAAGGGGAAGCCGACAGTGCGATCGGAGTAGAGAGGCCGGCTGGAGGAGTGGTGGAAAGGCTTGGGAAGGGGGAGGTGGGTGAGGCTGGAGGAAGGGACTAGGCGGGAACTGCCTATGTTGGAGCCTTCGACTCTGCCCTCAGCCTTGCCTTCGCTTTTCACCACAGTCTTGAGAAACCTTTCCTTCCTCGACGACATTTAATTACCTTTAATTCCCCCAGCCTTGTACGTTGTACGGGCTGTTGGTGCGGATTTGCAGGATGGTAGTGGGGAGATTGGGAACTTTTGGGCTGACTCGCGAAGTTAGTAGTCTTTGGACTCTCAGAAAGTGAAAAAGGACGTTCGCAGACCTTACCTAAGCCAATACCCAGACTAAAGGCATCTATTTCGTCCTATCAGTCAGTTCCCTCCTAGTCTCCCTAATAATGCAGCTTTCCCGGCGCTTCGCAGTGCTGACCACAGGTCAAGGCTTCTCCAAACGCGTCTTCCTACAGGACAAAGCAGGTCAAAAGCAGTCTCCCTGGCACCACCTCGACCTCCCCACAGGGCTAATCGTCCCAGGAGTGATCGAAATCTCCAGACACCAAATTGCAAAATACGAAGTCAGCCTGAAAGAGCCGTTCAACCCAATTAAACAGGACACTAGGAAGAATAAGAGAACGGGGGTGGAGGAGTTGCGCTTTTATGGGCAGTTTCCGCTGTTCAATTACGGGTGCATTCCGCAAACTTGGGAGAATTCGCTGGAAAACGACCCGAAATACCCGTATAAGGGCGACGGAGACCCTTTGGATATCGTGGAAATCGGAGAAGCGCCGCTAGCGACCGGCAGTGTGGCAGACGTCAAAGTAATCGGTGCCCTGTGTCTCGTGGACTCCGGAGAAGCAGACTGGAAGGTAATCTGCGTGAACACGCAGGACTCTCACGCAGACCAGCTCAACTGCCCAGAAGACGTGGACAGGCTCTACCCTGGCAAGCTGGCGGCCATACGCCATTGGTTCGAAGTCATTAAGACCTTTGATGGCAAGCCGAGAAATCGCTTTGAAGGGGCGAGTGAAGGGCCTGCAGAGGCCTTGGCACTCATAGCGCACTGCCACAAGCAGTGGCAGAGAGTGAAGACCGGGGAGTTCCCGAGTCTCGGGTACTGGCTAGGAGGCAATAACTAGGCTTTAGAGGGAAGTTGGCGCAGACGGAAGTGTCGGGGTCGCAGTAGACGCGGTAGGAAGGAACTAGAGCCTGCTATGGGGGAAAGAGAGACTTCTGACTCCTTCGCATGCCTTTTTCCCACCATAACAGGGCTTTCCAGTGCAATAGACCCCTTCCCGGACCAGATTGGGGACATATCTCGCAGGGGAGAGAGCCTTTCCGGTCCGTTTCCACTGTCTTTAGCCGTTTCTCGCACGTTCGGCTCGAAAGTGGCGGCTGTGGACGTGTCCGCAGTCAGGAAAATCGACCTAGAGCGGCTTTCTTCCCTACAAAAGGACTTCGGTTTGGGCGTGGAACTCGCATTTCTGTGTTTAAATGCGAATTTCTCGCTGCAATTATCCTTAAAATCGCTGTTTTTCTGCTCCGGTTCGAAGAAAGACTGCAATTTCAGCCTTTCCGCGTTATGCAAAGACCTCAGTCGTCCCTTCACCCACTCCTTTTCCAGTCTTTTCCGCTGCGTAAGGAAGGCCAAAGTGGCTGGATTGCCCACTTTGCGAGCAAACTCAGCCTTCGATATACTGTAACAGGTGACTTTTGGGGAAATGCAGGTAGAGGTGGTAGTGCACAGGCCGGATATAGGGTCTTCTTCGTCCCCAAACAGCTCTTTTGCCTGCTTTATGCAAATTTTCCCCTCGTGAGTGAGCGGGGAAGTGGGCGATCCCCGCTTCGGACTGCGACTTTGCAGTCTAAACATCTCCCCAGCGTCCAGAACCAGTCCTAACGACTTGGAAATCACCACTTCCCCCTCCACCAGGAAGAAAACCTCCCTTGCAGGGTCAGTTTCCCTGTATATCACCTCCCCTTTGCGGTACTTGCGGACTTGCAGCTGAGAGCAGAGTTTGGACAGTAGGGACTTGGACCAGCCGGAGAAGAGAGGGAGAGTGCGCAGGAAGAGCAGTTTGTCCTGCAGACATAGGAGGTAGGACTGGTGCTGCAGGGCGAGGAGCTGGGCGGCGGGGAGACAGCAGAGGGACAGGGGAGAGTGGGGCCTGAGGGCGGTGAACCCCACTCCCAGCCTCTCTACACAGTCCCCCGGCTTGACTCTCCCCAGGTCCTCCTCAGTCTCCAACTCCCTTTTCCCTGCTTCCCTCTCATTCCCTCTCCCAGCACTTCTCAGTCCCCAGAGTCGTCCACTTCCCTCTAGCAGGACCATCGCATCTCCCTCCTCGAGCCTCATTTCCTGCCCGACCTCCACTGTCAGCAGCACTAGATTGCTTAGCATCTCAGAACGAACAGCTGAATGTAGGGCTTGTATGGCTGGGATGCAGGTTATTAGGGGCCAAAGGAGGGCTGAATCTTCTTCGGATCGGAGTTCTTTAGGGGTTTTGAGGACGGTTAAAACCTTCTCCAGGCTTTCTGGCTCGTATATCATTTAGACGATGGGGAAATAAAGCTTCATAAGAATATCAAAAGTGACTTCTGATAGACGAATTTCCCTCCTAAAAGAAGCTCATTTCCACATCAATTTAGCAGCTTTTGTGTTAAAAGTACAAGGAAAATCCTGTCTTTTCATGTCTGCAAGAAAGTGTCCTATAGACAGACCTGGATTTCCCTCATATTTCCAGCTCCAAGACCCGCCCATTCCCGCCTTAGATGCAATATGGACTCAAACCCCCTGCTCCTCCAGCTCAAGCAGCTCTTCATCTACTACCTCTACGGCGTAGCTGCCAACCTTCAGACTGCCAACCTGCTCGCCCACTTCCCCACCTTCCCCGAAGACGACCTGCAGGCCCTCGAAATGCTCATCAGCGACAAAATGCGGACCTACCTACTCAACAGCAGTGCCCGCCTGGACGAGTACGTAGCGCAGGACGGAATCCCTGCAGCCCTGGACAAACTGCACAAATGGCACTTGCGCTGCCAATTCGTCAACACATACCTGAGAGACCACCCCCATTTCGCTCAGGACTTAGGAGTGATTAAGGAGATTTTGTTCCAGGGAAGCCCTTCCATGCCGCAGATTCAAACTGTGTTGGAGGACTATGAGGAGCAGGTGAAGGGGGAAATAGAGGTGTTGGAGCAGCAAAATGAAGCGCTGGAGGCACTGAGAGTGGACACAAATGAGCAAATTTACGAACAGATGAAGGACCTTTTTCCTTAGATTCCTGCGATAAATGGCCATTTGCAGGTCGCATTCGTGCTTATATATAAGGAAATGCACGAAAGGATAGAACCTTTCTGCTGGAAAGCTCTTTTCCCTGCGAGATTAGCCTAGGCTTCTTCTTCCCTGACAGGGCCGCCTAGTCTAGCCATGATTTGGTTCATCTTGCGGTCGTCCATCATTTCAATAAACTCCGTGAAGTCGATTTCGCCGTCATGGTTCTTGTCCGCCTCCTGCACCAGAGAGTCCCAAAACTCCTGCGAGCCCATTTCCAGTCCTTCTCTCCCCAGTACTTGTCTCAGTTCCTCGGCGGAAATCTTCCCACTGCCGTCCTTATCAAACGTCATAAACGCAGCCCATAGCTTCTCTTCCTGCAAATAAACGGATCTGTCCATAGTCGCAGCCAAAAACTCCGAATAATCAATAAATCCGCTCTGGTCAATATCCACACTTTCCCAAATTTCCCTCATTTCCGCTATCGGCAAGTCACTGAGTCCTTGCTGCAGCTCCGCAAAGGTCAGCATTCCGTCTCCATTTGTATCCAGTCTTTCGAATTTCGCCTTTAAGTCTTCGATTTCCCGCTCGTTGCACTGAGAGGCGATGCAGAGGAGTACTGTTTTCTGCAGTTTGCGGGTTTGCTTGAACTGGAGCAGGGTCTCGAGGTTGATGTTTAAGGGGACGTCGGAAGGCTCGGCGGTCATCCAGGGGTGGGTGAGGGCTTGGTCGGCTGTTAAGCGTCCGCCAGGCTGCAAGACCAACAAATGGTCAATCAGGTCCTTGGCCTGCGGAGAGACAGTGGCCCACTCAGCGCCGTTGTAGTTATAAGTGCCTCTGCGGACCTTGGCTAGGATGGTGGAGTCGCTGTTGCCCCAGAAAGGCGGGTAACCGCAAATCAAGACGTACATTATAACCCCCGCAGACCACATGTCGCACTGCACTCCATAACTGCCCGTCAACACCTCTGGGCTTATATAGTACGGAGTGCCCACCCTCGTGGTCATTTGCTCGTTCTTCTGACCCATCATTTTGGACAGTCCGAAGTCGATGAGCTTGAGAGAGTTGATGTTGTCGGCTTCTGCGAAGAGCAGGTTTTCCGGCTTTAGGTCTCGGTGGCAGATTTCGTGGCTGTGCAGGTAGTTGAGGGAGCGGAGGAGCTGCATCATGATAGTCCGGGCTTCGTGTTCACTCAGGTGCTTCTTGCGGACAATGAAATCAAAGAGTTCCCCACCCGAGCACAGCTCCATCACCAAGTAAATATTCTGCGCGTCCTCAAACAAGTCATACAACTTGATGATATGCGGGTGGTCCGTGACCTTCATAAGGTTAATTTCCATCTCCAGTCTGACCTGATTCTTGATTTTGTTCCTAGGGATGATTTTGACGGCCCGGAACAGGCCTGTGACGCGGTGCTTGGCCCGCAGCACTGTGCCGTAGCTGCCGTCGCCGAGCTTTTGGCTCAGTTCGTAGTGGTCGGAGATGCTGCCGGCGGTCGCGCCGATGAATGCTCGCTTCCTAACCACCAGATCTGACATTTTAATATGGAATCCGGCCTAGGGCTACTTACGAGCCGCTCTTTTGGCCTTTCTTGAGACCTGCTGCTGCCAGTCCTCCGCCACTTCCACCGCTTTCCCAGGGACTAGCTCAGACCCAGCCGTCTCAGCCTTAGGAACCACTGGTTTCTTCCCCTTCCCAGGCTTTTTCTTGCCCTTCGCCTCTTGGAACTCCCCTTCTTCTGCGACTACAGGACTCACTTCTACAGCTTTCCCCCTGACCGGAACTGTTTCCTCTGCTTTCCGCTCCTCCACAGGCGGTTTTTCCTGCGTGGGTTTGGAGGCTGGAGCGGGTTTCTTGTTCTTTTTGTCCTTGGGAGCGGGCTTGCGGAGCATTTCCGAGGGCAGTTCTACAGGACGGATAGGGACGGATTGGATGGGGGAGGGGGCGGGTTCTTGGAGTTGCACGGGTTTGGGGAGTGGATTGGGCGATGGCGACTTGTCCTGCCTCAGTCCCACCCTCTCTACAGCGCCTTTCTCGGCTTCCTCCGCTTCCCTCCGCTTCATCGCCTTCTCCAGCTTCCTCTTCTCCCGAAACTCCCTCAACTTCGCCTGCTTCGCCCTCTCCCTGTCCTCCCCCTTCAAGTCAGCACTGCTGGGCTTCTTCCCCAGCAGCACTGCACACACCAATGCCAACAGGAGGAAAAGCACTAGTAGGAGGTTCAAGTGGGGGAAAGGCAGGGTCTTCACTAGGGCTTGGACGCTGGAAGGGAGTAGGCGCACTAGCTGGGAATTGATCTGGAAGAGTGCCTCCATTATTTCCCACGGACGAAAAGCAGGGATGAAGGGATAGGGGTTTAGCGGGGGGAATACTGCATGTTAGGGCTATTTCTGTTTTTGTGCATCCAGCCAGACCTAAAATCCGCAATTTCCCAACTCCACCCCCTAATAATGGCTAGAACCAGCAGCAGAGCCAAGCGTCTCAGTTCCTCCATGCGACTCGTGGACTCCGACACCCAGGACACAGTGCGCAACCAGCAACTCGAGGCCTTGGAAGAGGACAACTACCTCTCCAGAGGCAAAATGTATGCCTAGGCAGGGAGGAAATGCTGTATGGAGGCAAAGACGAGCTGTTTTCGCTGGATTCGGACTCGGAATTGCCCTTTCGCAAGCGGAAAAAGCAGAAAACTATCAAATGTAGGAACTATGCAGCCTCCGAAGCGCAGGATCTGGACTTGGACTCACCGCAATTGACGTCAAAACACGCGAAAAAGAAGAAAAAGTCCTCAAAAGGGAAAATCTCGCATGTGCGTAAGCCGCTTTTTCAGCTGTTAGCAGAGGAAAACCTGAGCATTGCCAGTGCCTACCCCAATTTCCTGACCATGACAGTGAAGACTGCGCTGTACCCGAGACGCTTTTACTGCTCGGTGTGTGGGTATGAGCGGAAGTACACCTGTTTGAGGTGTGGGGAGAAGTACTGCTCGAGGAAGTGTGGGGTTGTGCATAGGGAGACGCACTGTTTGAAGTTTGAGATTAGCTAGGCATTGCAAGGATGTGGTTCCAGCAGTACACATATTATCCTACATTCTCATAGTTCCGGTGCTCTGGCACTGCAGGCGACGCCGCTTCCGAGGGTCCCACCGTCCTCAGCATTTCTCCGTCTTCTGATTGATTTCTTCGCTTTTTCCGCCCTCGCTTCGGCTTCAGTATCCTGCACAGCAGGAAAACGAACCCCCCCGTACAGACACTCAAGAAACCAGCCATCAGCCAGCCCCACCAAATCAGTCCCCTGCCGCTTTCCTGCTTAACAGGAACACTATCCACAGATCTGGCGAGTCCCACTTTCTGCCCTGCATAGTCGTACTCCATGTAAAACTGGGTCTGAAACAGCGTGCCCAGCACTATTTCCGAGGCGCTGCTAGGGCCTATGAAGAAGTAGCAGAGTTGGTCGGACTGGGTGGGACTTACTTGGTAGAAGTAGGCGGCGGGGGGGATGGAGAGGGTCTGGTTGCTGAGGGAAAAGGTGAGAGTGTGGTTGATTTGGGCTTGGGTGGGACAGGGACAGTTAATAAACCCGCTTGGAAAGACGCCACAAGACGCAACATTGACCAGCGCCTCCGCGAAATCGACATAATAAGGCTCAGGAATGAGCATTAAAAAGGTCCCAGTGGTAAATCTGACCCTATCAGCGATAAATCCCAGCGGAACCCCATCGATCCAGATGTTATTTAGCTCGACGACCCAGCCATCGGCCGACTCCACTAGGGGAATATAGGTAAAAACCTTGTCTAGACTGTACTTAGCCAAGTCCGCGCCTCCAAACAAAAGGTTACTAGGCGGCGAAACGCTGTAAAAGTCCAGTCCTTTATAGCTCAAATAGAGTGCAAAGGACAGACTTTCTATCATGCCCGCAGCGTGCATCAGCATCACCACCCCTTCACACCCCTCCGCAGTCACGTTGCAGTAGCCCAGACCCTACATCTGCCTTACCAGCACTCCTTCTATCCTTTGATACTGCGAAAAGTCCTCGGAAGTGACTAATACGAAGTGGATCGGTATGGGACTTTGGCCAGGCAGAGTCAGGTACTCAGTGGAAAGCCAGCCACTGCAGTATCCAATCGGAGAGATAGTGATTTCCTCGTATTCGCTTAGATTCGTATAGGACCGCGACTCCCTCTGGGCATATACGCCCCCAGGACAGTGGCGGCAGTCTGCAGAAGTGACAATGGGCAGCTGAATTGCACTTACAGTCATGTCGGTATCGATTAGCAGAGTTAAAGTCTGCTCCTGCAGGCTGAAAGCCACCTCTCCGCAGAATAAGTAGCTCTGGAGGAAGCTGGTGAAGGCACTAGCAGTCAAGTTGAGTGCGGGGAGGGGCGGATTGGCACAGGTAGAGAGGAGAAGCGAGGTCCAGATTAGCCATATTCCCCCTTTCATCCTTGCTAAGCCCTGGCTACAGCCTGCACTTTTAGACTGTCTGGAAGACTGTTGTGGGAAGTGAATGCAGAGGCTTTTACAGAAGAGTGCAATTGGGAATAGGGAAAATCGAGCTTTTTAGGCTTATCTGTTGTCGATGCTGAAGTACTACTGCATAATTCTACATTTTAGCTGAAATCGGGCGAAATACTGGTTTTGTTCATACTGCAAGCATTTCCCCTGTTTCAGCGAGCTTCTATGGAGAATGTTAATAGTCTACCTATCTAGCTTCGGCTCCAGCCACCTTTCCACCCTTTTCACGACCCACTCTGACGTTTGAAAGACAGGCAAGCGGCCTGCGTGTGGCTCAGGTGGCTGGGCAGTCATGCCAGTGATGATAAAGAAGGGAAACAGCAGGGCCCACAGGCCTGACCCCATTAGGCCTGGTACAATGTAGGTGATAGACGTGAAGGGGAGGCCGAAGCCTAGGAAGTAGCACCAGTTTGACTCGATTTGGGAGATGTTGCCCGGCATCGCTTTGCCTTCCAACGTCCAGCGGTACTCGAAGCAGTAATAGGAGTACAGGAAACTAAGCGCAGGGACCACTACAGTCCAGCTCCCAGGCACTGCCGCCAAGAGCGTAACCTGCAGTGCAAACGCCCCCACCAGCACGTCTCTGCGCAGCTCGAAGTCCAGCCGCTTGATGAAGGGCAGGGAGCTGGCCTTCGGCTCTCCCCGAATGTGCTTGAAGACGATCATCGCCACGTCTCCGTACCAGAAAGAGTTGAGGATGAAGCAGCAGCAGTACACAGGGAACACCCACAATAGGTAGTAAAGGGAGGTGAAGAGTCGCTGTAGGGACGGCGTGGAGGCCAGAAAAGGCCCAATGAGCGTATAATAGAGCAAGAGATGTCCCAAAAAGAGCAGTCCGCAGCTGCACATTGAGTGCACAATTGGAAGGCGCAGGGAAGGCACTGTCCTCAGCAGGCCTATCATAGGCAGGGGGTTCAGTGAGTCCTGCAGTCCTCTGCAAAGTGCCTGCGCCATTACCAATCTGAGCAATTACCAGTGTCTATTTCCTAGTCCGCTGGGTGCTTTTCGTGGATTTGGGACTGGCGGAGGGGGAGTCGGCGCGGTCTTCGCTGAAGCTGAGGCGGGACTTGGCGGAAACTGCGGCTCGCGGGATCTTCAGACTGTTGCGCTTGTGACTGTGTTGTTTGTCCTTTAGATGGGAAGCCCTGGTTTTGGCGGCGATGTCCTCAATTATGCGTCTGCGCCGTTGTTCCTCGAGAGTTCGCTCGTACTCGTCCATTGACCGCTCATAGGTCAATTTGTCCTCTTCGGCTTGGTCCCTTTCGCCTGATTCCAGACGTCTGATGAAGGCGGAATGGACCATTCGACTCTGGGAGTCGGAGGCTACTTGACTCACCAGAGCACAGCGGTCCTCACACAGCCGGACCAACGCCTCGTGCAGGAGTGCTTCTGATGCATCATCTCCCGAAATCGCCCACTTCACCGTGTCCAGCTCCATCGCCAGGCGAATTCGCACCGAAACGACAGGGTCTACCGCCATCCCCAGCAGATTCCTCACAAAATAGCGTCGAAAGCACTCTCCTGATACTACTTTCCCTGCTCCCAGGCAAAAGTCCACATATGTAAGTCGGTCTGTCCAGGTTTTGGACTGGGCAAAGTCCTCGAGCAGCCTGGTGAGCAGCAGTTGGCGGTGAGAGGACTGGAAGGTGTGGTGCAGGAGTTGCTGTAGGAAGGAGGTCAGAGCCAGCCGGAGGGCTGATACGCTATTGTGCAGTAAAACCAGCATCGGACCCAACAACAGCTCATAAACGACCGGAGTCAGCGGCGGAGTTAGGATTTTCTGCAAAGATTCGACCACTTTTAGCTGCAATCGCCACTTTTTGGTCCCAATTAAAGCGTCTTTCATCATTTCCACCACTTTAAAAGATATCAGACTCTTCGGCCAGTCCTGCACCCTGCCAATAACTGTCCATTTGCAGCCTTTATCCGCCAAAAAGGCTTCAGAAAGCCTGCGCAAGTCCTCGGGGAAGGACTGCAGGTAGGGAATTAGCTGCGGAAACAGGCTGGAAGCGACTTGGCGGACCTCCGCACTGCCGTCTCCGCTTAATTCCACATAAATCGGCCTGAGAACTGCGTCGAAAAGAGCGGGTTTGACCGCCTGGCAGACCTCGCAAAAGGCCTGTAGGCCCTTCAACTTGAGGGTTTCGGAGAGAGTGAGGCCTTGTTGGTACCTGTGCAGGAGGTTGGAAGCCACTGCTGCGTGTTGGGGACTGCCGCAGAGGACGGAAAGGAACTGGCCGGCGCCTTGCATCAGGTGTGCTTGGGACTCGGGGTCGGTAGTCGGAAGCACCTCATTAACGAGTAAAGGAACTGCCCTTTCTGCGAGGAAATCAGCGGAAAACAACTGAAAGACTGCAGCGAACATGCGAATTGCAGCCCTCTTCACTGGCATTTCCTCGTCCAGCAGCAGTGTTTCCACCCAGGGAAAGTGCTGCTCCGCGGTGCCCAGGTCTGCTAAGACTCGGGGCAGCACTGCACACACACACTTCCGCACCTCGTGGCTAGTGTCTTGCGTCAGCAGGTTCAACTTCTCGAGTATTTCCACTGGAAAGGACTGAGGAATTGCAGAGCTGAGGACGCTGAGTAGGCCTACACCCGCCTTCCGGACGAAAACAGGCCGAGAGTAGTCGCAAAGTCTGAGGACCAGTGGGACCGCAAGAGTGAGGACATCGCTTTCCGGCAGGTCCGGAGTGATGCAGGCCACTAGGCCACTCCAGGACTCGCAGGTGACTTCTGAGTCGTAGTCCAGCACGAACTCAGCGACTCTGAGGAGAGCTGGGCAGTCCTGTCTCTCCACCAGTGATTTGTCTACACAGTCTCGAACACTCTCGGCCAACCTACCCAGTTCGTCCTCCCCAAACCCTCTGCAGCGCTCCATCACCGCCCTCAACACTCCCTTCCCTCTCGTAGCCCTCATCACATGTCCCAGCGCTCCCAGCACACTGGTCCTTTGCAGTGCAAAGCCCTTGTCCAGCAGCTGAATCGCCTTTTCCCCCTCATCAAGCCGCTCATCCGTGCTCCAACGGGCTATTTCTTCCTCAGTCTAAGTGGTAAGTACTCGTCCTTGACTGGGGAATTCCTCTTGTTCATCTGAGGCTTGGAGCCATTCGAAGCCTAATATCATATTCTGCAGGCCATCTAGCCGTTCCAAGGTCTCAACAAATATGTTATTTCTACTGCTTCTAGAGGGACTGGCGGCGGCGCAGTTGGTTTCCTTCCTGCAGCAGGACTCGCTGTGTGCGCGCTGCATGGAGAGTGCTGCGGTGCTCACTCAGACCTTCTTTTCGCAGTCTCTGCAAGACAGCGAAGCCCAAGTCATTGAAGACTTCTGCGGGTCCGCCCTCGACCCTTACGTGTGTCGCAAAGTGGGGGAAACCGTGGGCCGTTCCGGACTCAAAGCCCTCTACAGCCGCTACTGGAAGCCTGAAAGCCTCTGCACAGACGCAGGCCTTTGCAGCTCCCACAGTAGCCCTGCTACAGGCCAGTTTTACATCCCGGAAGTACCTCTAACACCTAGGCCAAACCACGTAAATCCTGGCGCTTCTGATGTGCGCATCCTGGTGCTATCGGACATTCACTTGGATCTGGCCTATGAGCCTGGGTCGGAAGTGAACTGCAATCAGCCGCTCTGCTGTAGGCCTGTTTACACCCACTGGGAGAACATTACGGTGGCGGCTGGACACTGGGGCGCGCCTGCTGCCTGCGATTTGCCCAGATGGACACTGGAAGCGGCTTTAGAGGGTGCGAAAGCACTAAAACCGGACCTGATTTTGTGGCTGGGGGACACTTCTCCGCATGACCTGTGGAACTACAGGCCGGATTTGCAGAATAGGGATGTGAGGATGGTGGCGGAAATCATTAGGGAGAAGATGGAGGGCGTACCTGTGTACCCGGCTATAGGAAATCATGAGTGTTTCCCTTCGGACCAGTTCATGCCTGGGGCTGAAGCAGGCCTATTGGAGTCACTAGCAGAGGCTTGGGAGCCCTGGCTCTCCCCCGAGTCCAGAGCCCAGTTCCTGCAGAACGGCTTTTACCACTCCAGAGACGCAGGCAGCGGACTGCACATACTAGCCCTCAACACCCAAATGGCAGACACTATGAATTTCTTTATCGCAGGCCAGGGGCAGGACCCTGGATATATGCTGGAATGGGCGGAAACTGTATTGGAGCAGGTCGAATACATGGGAGAATTCGCGATTTTGATAGGACATATACCCCCCGGAGACCATTTCACGGACTCTTCCTGGGCGAGACTGTACCAGCGCCTTTCCACCCGCTTCCAAAGGACCATAAAAGGCCACTTCTACGCTCACACACATAATGCTCAGTTCTACGTCATACAGGACTATACTAGTCCGGGAAAGGCTGCAGGGGTTATATTTGCATGTCCTAGTTTGACTACGTACACAGGACATGAGCCGTCTTTGCGTTTGATGGAGATGGGGAGAGAGACGGGGGAGGTCAGGAGTCTGCGGGATTTCGCCTTTCCGCTGGAAAGGGCGAATGAGGTGGGGGCGGAGTGGGAAAGTAGTGGACTTTGGCAGAGCTTCGATGCTATCAGTTACTACGGCCTGTCTGACCTCTCCCCGCAGTCCTGGTTCTCCCTCAGTCTCTCCCTCTTCTCTCCCCAGGCCTTTTCCCTCTACTGGCTCTGCTTCAACTACGGCCGCTCCCCGCCCTGCGACAGTAACTGTATGAAAAGAACTGCCTGTGAAACGCAGTTTAGTGTGTATGATGATATGCTGGGCTGCTCCAAGGTCGCTACTTGGGATTTGCTCTACTTGGCTGCGGAAAGGGTATTTGGACTGGGGAAATAGAGCTAATGTAGGGGGAAAACACACAAAATAGGTATAAAATTGCACTAATTGTCCTTTTTCGCGACTTTTCAACTGTAGTTTAGACGCCATAGCGCTAATTTCGACGACTACACAGTCTATCTCTCGAAGGAAAATCCTAGTTATAAGTCCGATTTGCTCTTGAGCGAATCCAAGTCCTCTTGTGCTTTTTCCTGCATTTCTATCCACACTTGCAGGTTTGCGGGCTTTTTGCCCTGCATGGGCAGTTTCCACTCCGCCTTGGTCTTTTTGCGAATGTGCACGTTGACTCTGCCGACCGAGGTGTGTTTGTACCCGCTTTTCTCGGTGTCTGCAGGGGCGAAGAGGTCGAAGTCCAGCACGTACTTGATCTTTTCGCCGGACATCAGGCAGTGGGCGGAAAGGCGGAGATGCGTTTCTGTGATGTTTACTTGGAGAGATCGGATGTCCAAACAGCCCGGAGCATCAAAGCGATGTGCGAACTTCACATCCAGCACCAGCCACTCCGAACTCTGCGCCCACTGAGCCGCCGGCACTGCATTTTGCTCTTTCTTGTCCTCAACAATGGCCTCCACTCGCTCTAACTGCTTCCTCAGCTCCTCCGCAGCCCACTTCACCTCGTCCTTCACCCTCACTTTCCCTTCCTTCGCCCGAGCCACCAATTTGGCCGCCGTCTCCACATACCCTTTCCTAATGAGTCCAACCGCACACTCACTTACCTGGGTCAAAGGGACTGTTTTTACCCTTGCGGCTGCTTCCTTGTCACTAGGAGCGGACATGAGAGAGTCGCAGGCCAGCACAGCTGCGAGGCAGAGCACCCACACAGCCCTACACATCTCTTATTATGTCTATGCGGTCCAGTGGCTCGGGCAGTTCGTGCACGAATATGCGGTTTCCGCGGATTGCCAGGCCTCTTAGTAGAGAAGCGGCAGTTTCTAAGGCTTCTCGAGAGTGGAACTCCACATAGGCGTGGCCCACACATAGACTTTGGGTCGAAAGGGGCAAATAGACTTCCACCACTGGGCCTACTCTAGCCTCCACCAGTCTGCGTAGGAGGGGGAGAGTCGTCATACGGGGGAGGTTGCGGAGGACGAGAGTAGTGTTGCGCACATACCTCCCTAGCATCTTTCCTTATATTAACGCGGCTTCCCTACTTCCCCCAGTCAATTGAATGTGATTGCTAAGTCCAACTACTAGAGAAAAGGCAGCCTACTAACTGCCCAAGTCCAACATTCCATGCAAACCCTGGCTATCCTTCTTATTGTGAGTACTTGCAAATGCAGACCTCGGCCTCCAGGTCCCTCGCCCTCGCCTCTTGCTCGCAAGGCCCTGAGTACTTGTCGAGTCTTGAGAAACTCAGCATGCGCGTTTGCTTGCGGTACCCGTTGTACAGCAGAGAGTTGACAGGGAAGCCGTCCTCGGTGAGGCTGAGGAAGTTGATGCCGGAGCTTAGGAGGTAGAGCACTTCGAAGCGGGCGCTTGCTAGTTCGTTGATACTGAATTCGACCTTTATTTCCTCCATCATTGAGTCCAGCTGCAGGCCATAGGCTCTGTCCACTCTCCTGGCACTCAGCTTTCTGCAGACCGCGCCCTTCCCCAGTCCACGGGAACTGTACACCAGGGAGTTGAAGTAGGCCAAAGCGTCCTCTACGATAAAGCGCAGCACGCCTGTTAGTTCCGCCTGCGCAGGGTCTACACCCTGTACCACTCCATCAGATATCGGCACAAGCACTAGACAAGAGCAGTGCCACGGGACGATTCCTGCCTCTTGGCAGGTCCTGTTGTCCTGCACACGCTGGGTGTACAGATTCACAGCTGGAAATAGCTCTTCGCCGGGCTCTTTCCGGGCATAGGGTACTCCGGAGAGGTAGATTAGTGTCCTGCGCATGTCGTATTTCGAGTTCAGTCGCAGGGAGTTCTGCTTTAGTGTCTCTTCCGCGTGTGCAATTTCCCTGATTAGACTAAAGGGTGTGATGAGGAATAGGGGCGGCAGGCGGTTTTCCTGAAAAGCCTCCACACTTTTCATCCAGTCGCCATACCGCATGCCGTGGTCGCCTTCAAGGAACACGACAGAGTGAGGGTTCTTCTGTAGGAAGACTTGCAGGAAATCCGCTAAGTCCAGGTCTAATGTTTCTGCGTGTTGGCCTGTGACTTCGTGAGCGGCGTCCACGTGCACATATATCCACTTGTGTACATCTGGGTATAAATCCGTGAAGGCCAATGTGTAGTTGAACAAGTAAAAGTGCGACATGGCGGGTCCAATGCACCGCTGCATTTTATTCCCTTTGGACGCTTTGTAGCTTGTGAGTCTATAGGCCGCACAGAAGAACGGACTGGACACGTAGTCGATATTGGGCATTCGGCCGAGTTTGCGCGGGAAGGAGTTATCGCAGCTTTCCAGGCCAAATAGGGTCACAAAGCCCTTGTCTTTGAATAGGTTCCACAGAGCCCATTGCCCTGCGAAGTCCTTATTCAAGTCGCCGATGTAGGCTTCCTGGATGTTTCTGCCGAGCAATGGAGCCTGGTTGCCTACGGAGTTGGTGCCCATTATGTTGTGGATGTAGAAATCCGCTATATGATATGAGTCCCCTTTTTTCAGTGTATTCAGCAATTTGACGGTTTGGGGCAGTTTCCGAAAGAAGTGTTTCCTCGAGAAACTGTCGACTACAAGAATCAACACGCTGAAAGGAGGTCCAGAGGACTGCAGTTCCCGCATTCTCGCCCTCGCAGTTTCATGCAAAGAAGCATTATAGCGAGGGATATAGACGGCTTGCTGCATATAAGGAGAGTCCACATCGCAGGATCCAAAAGCGAATTCCTGTCCTGGCTCCAGGGGTACTGGAGCGCCGGGGTAGCGCTGGACTTGCCACAAGTTTTCGACCTCATGCCGCAGCACCAGTTTTCTGCGGTCTACAGGGCCCAGGACGTATTTCCCGCTCTCAGTACAGTTCATTTGGAGTTGGTTTGAGACGTAGTTGAGGGAGAGGAAGGGGGAAGGGTCGGAAACTAGGGAGTGGCAGCGAGGGTAGCCGGCCAAGGGAAAGACTTCCAGTCCTTTGGAGTACTCGTAGCCGAAAAGACGTGGGAGACAGGCTAGAGACTGAGTACCGTTTAGGACTGATTCAGGGTCGGCGTAGCCCATTTCCACAGGAAGAGAGACGTTCGTGAGAGACTGGCAGTGTGGAAAGCAAGGCAATTCAGCCGGAAGGACTGTACCTGTGAGGTAGTAGGAGGGAGTAGTGGTGTCGATGGTAGTGTTTTGAGAGGAGTATTTGGGTTTTTTGATAAGCTGCAGGAAGTAGACTAGCAGAGCCCAGTTCCCCACTATAACTCTCCAGCTGCAATACACTAGCAAGGCTAGAAGCAGGTACAGCCTTCTGTCCATTTCCACATATATCTCAAGCCTACATGCACCACTGCAGTGCATCAGACACACTCAAATCTTAAAGTCGATTTTGGGATAGTCCTACTCTAACTACTTGGCCACAACTGACAGCCGCCTATCACCCCCGCCACAAAGCCTCCCAGAGCACACCACTTCTCCGAGAACTGCTTCCCCAGTATAGCAAACGGCAGTTCCGCCCAGTTAGCCGCGGGAATCATATCTCCCAAGGTCTTGGCTATATTGAGAAGGATGGAATAGCGCTGGGCGGAGATCTCATCCAGCTTATCCGCAACTTCCCGCTCCGTCATTTTCCCCACTGCCGTGTCTTTCAACATCGCTTCCTCAGTGAAGGACTTCAACAGGTTCCTCAGATTGAGTAGTAGTGCTAGAAGAAGCGCAATAAACCAGGCTCCATTTTGCCACTTGGCCAGCGGAGAGTAGTCAAACACGATGATATCATAAAGGCTCAGAATGTATATGTTGTCCAGCAGCCAATAGACCATAAAGCCGGCCCGGCTCAGGATGTGGTAGGTCTTGTCGGAGTGGGTCAGGTCGCTGCTGCGGGAAATGGAGAGGATGGCGTGCAGTTCGTTCAGCGACTTCCCCAGTCGAAACACCTTGCGAGCGTCTCTGGCTGCGTGGAAGACCCCAGCTAGCCGCTCTTCCACCTCTTTATTGGAACTTATGGCTCGCAGCAGGTTGGCCAGGTACGCCATCACCTTCAACACCTTGTCCCTGCACTCTGTCTGTGAAAGGAACACCAGCAGCCTTTCCATTTTCCTCTTATCCTACTTCTTCTTGCGGTGCAGCCAGGAGGTCTTTTTCTTGTCCTCCTTGCCCGAAAGCGTCGTGCGCCGGTACTGCACCTCTTCCACCTGGTCCTTGGGCAGCAGCATCAACTGGTACAGAACGTGTATGACGCTTTCTATATTCGAAGCCTGCTCCGGCAGCATTTCCAGCAAGTTCACCACAGTGGAAGTGAGTCTATCAGGGTTTCCGCCTGATTCACTATGAGCTCTGGACAGAGCCTGCTTATACAGGTCGTTCTGTCGGGTCAGATCTTCGATGTTTTTGCCGAGTTCTTCATTTTCTTGGGTGAGGCGCTGCAGAGTCTGCACGAAAGGAGCCATGTCTTCGTCACTGCTTGGGATTGGCACGGAGGCAGGATGGCGACCAGAATCATCAGTGAGTACTGTGATGTCCTCATTTTCCAGGGTATTGGGGTCGATGGGCGCTGCCAGTTCCCTTCTGGGGCGTTGGGACTGGGAGCGGGCTTCCAACAACTCCTGCAGCGCACCCAACAAGGATGTCTGCGTCAGGTCAAACCCCTCCCTTTCCAGCACTTCCCGCAAGGCTTTAATTTCCTCCGTTCCTGCGTTCCTTTCCCTCAGTGCATCACTGAGCCGCTTGACCTTAACTGAGAGCATTTCAATCTCCTTGTTTAAAGCGTCTTCCTCGATTTCCGGCCACTCCTCACTTCTCGGGTCAAACTGCTTGTACTGGTCTTCCCGCCACCAGTACAGTTCATTGTCCTCGCCCACCATTGTCAAGCACCACACTTCGTCCAGGAACTTAGTCCGCTTGCAGACTCTTGCATCCCCTCCGGCTCCCAAGACATCCTCGATGGAGTGTCCAGCACTTGCACGCATGTCTAAAGGCTCAGGGCCTTCTCCCAGGCTGTCAAGACGCCGGCCGTCACTACGCAGTTGGTCGATTTCCTCAGCTTGCAGGTTGATGACGTTTTCAGTAGTGCGGGCGAGCCTGTCAATGCGGACGTCTGCGTCCTGCAGCCTTTCTAATATCATCTCTTCGAGTTGCGCTGCGAAGGTCATTGCGAAGTTGAAGACTTCGGATTCGGGCAGGGCTTGGTGTCGCAGCACTCTTTCGTCGAGGTCTTCGAGCTTCTCCCCGATTTCCGTCATTTGGCGGGTGATGAATCGGTCGTAGGACTTGAAAGAGCGCTTGATGGCGGCGCGATTGCCACTGTTCATATTGCGGAGTTGCGCAACAGCGCCTACCACTCGCAAGGTCTTCGTCTCCAATGCACCCAGCTTCTGGTCCGCCGCGTGCAAGTACTCTTCGCAGCGACTGCTAACTTCGTCAATAATGTCTGCGAGTTCGAAGGTGCTGGGCACTACTGGATGCGCCCTGGCTGCGTGCTGTAGTTGGCTGTTGGCGGCTTCCAACTCTTCGGCTCGCCGTAGCGCCTGACTCAAACTATCTCGCAGACGCTCGTTTTCGTCTTGTAGCGGACTGTCGCTCTCGATAAATACAGGCTCCTCAGGCAGTTGGACTTCTGACCGACTGCGCAGCCGCAAGATTTCTTCGTCCTTATCAATGAGTTGCAGCTGGAGGTCTTGCAGGTGCACAGCACTGCCCTGCCACTCTTCAAGCAGGGAAAGGAGCGGCGCTATGCGCTGCGACTGGGCGGATACGAGGCCTTGCAGACGGTCTCGTTCACTGGTTATTTGTGTCTTGAAGGCTTTTTCGATAGCGGTTAGGCCGGCTGCGCATTCCTTCCTAGCATCGATTTCCTTCTTTTGTGCGACTTTTAGGTCTGTTTGTGCTTGAGTGAGCCTGGCTTCCTGTGAGGCCAGAGCCAGTCGTGTATCTTTCAGCTCTGCTTGCAGTCTGCTCCTTTCCCCCTGCTCAGCCAGCAAGGCCGCCTGCTGGTTATTCTCAGACAGAAGATACCGCAGGTCTTGCAACTTCTCAGAGCAGCGCTCCAGCACCACCAGTTTCTGCTCCAGCCGCTCACTGGCCGTCCGCAGTTTTGCTTGGAAGTCGCTGTCAACGGATTCGATCAGAGCTTTGATTTCAGGCACTGAGGACTGCAGTAGGGCCTGGGAGTCTTTGTGCGCCTGCTGCACCTCCCCTAGTCTTAGACGTAGTTGATCAAGTCTGTGGGTGGATGCTTGGATCGAGTCAATAGCGGTGTTGCCCCACTCCCCGGTCTGTCTACTTGCAAGGGCCTTGCAGGCTTCGAATTCCCGCCTCCAGTGTCCATCCCGCCTCCGCAGCTCCTCCAATTCAGTACTCAAAGCGGCAGCTCCAGCCTGCAAGTCCTCATTCCTGCGCTCCAAGTCCTCACTTTCCTGCTCAGCTGCGGACTTCTGCTGGGCGAGTTCCCGTCTCAGCGTCTCTGCTTCGGCCCTGTGCTTCGCTGCTTCGGCTTTCTCGTGCTGGAGACTGGCTTGGAGACGCTGGAGCTCTTGGTACTGCAGGGCCTGCGCCTCTTCCTGCTGCTCCTGCAGGGCGCCGGTCTCCATGGCTTCTTGTCGGATGCTGGCGAGTTCGTTGCCCAGTTCGTCCAGTTGGCGTTGTGCTTCGCTTTTGCCTTGTTCACTCTTTTCCAGCCGAGCTTTCAAAGCCGCCACAGTCCTTTGCTCCGCTTCCAGCGCAGTCCTCAGAACTTCCTCCTGTTGGCTTGAGGTTTGCTTTGCACTGTCGAGAAGGCGACTCAGGTCTTGCTGCAGGCTGGCCTTGCGGGCTTCGCTGTCACTCAGGGCAGAGTTGAGGTCTGCAATGATCTGAGCGAGAGCAATTGCCTGGGCTTTGGCTGTTTCCAGGGCCTGTTCACTGCTTTTAACTTGGGCTTGTTCCGTCTTCAACTCAGCCACTACTCTCTTGCCTTCCCTTTCACTTTCAGTCAGTCTATCTTCTAAAGCTTCGATTTGCGTCTGTGCGGATTGCGCCTTGGACTGCTCGCCTTGCAGTGCACTTGTCACTTGCTTGTGCTCGAGCTGCAGGGCGGAAAGGGCGCTTTCCCTTTCTCTGAGGCGAGCTTCGAGTTCGGTGATGGCCTGCTGCGTGCCTGTCACACTCGATAGTCCCTTCATTTGCTCCACTTTCAAAGCGCTTGCAAGTCGCTCGACTTCCTGCTGCTGAGCAAAGGACAAGTTGTCCTTCTCACTGACCTGCGCTTCCAGTGCTTGAATGGACCTCTGGGCCTCTGTGGCGGCTTCCTTGGCCTTCGTCTGCAGTGCAGTTAGAGCTGTTTCCTTCTCTTTAAGCCGGACTTCCAGTGCCTGGGCAGATCTCTGAGCACTGGCAGCTGCAGATTGCTCGGATTTCAGGCTATTCGCCAATCTCTCGGCTTCCTTTTCCCTCTCTTCCACCGTAGTCTGAAGGCTTTCCGCGGACTGATTGGCAGTCAGGACTTCAGTCTGAGCCCGCGCAAGAGCTGCATTCAAACGCTCATAGTCCTGCTTCGAGGCAGATACCTGCAATTCCGCAGCTTGCAGGGCGGCTCGAGATTTCGCTAGAGCGACATTGCAGGTCTTCAGGTCGCCTTCCTGCTTACTGGCTTTCTCTTCCAAGGCATTTATGGTCTTCATTAGTGCTTCACTGGTCCTTTCCTCCCCTAGTCCGAAGTGACTGCTGATCTCCTCCACTATCAATTCCGCCCTTTGTAGCTTTCCACCGATTTCCCCTACTTCCCACTCCAACGCTTCATTCCGCTCCTGCAAGGTTGTGAGTTGCTCTCCAGACTGTTGTAACACCGCCTTGCGGTTCCCTGCCTTCAACTTGTGTCGCTCAGTTGCAGAGCGCTCTTGTTTGAGCAGTGCAGCTTGAGTGTCGTACTGAGACTTGAGGTGGGAGTAGTCGAGGGTGGCCTGGCTGAGGTCGGACTGAGCGGTTTGGAGGGCTTCATGTAGGTCTTCGAGTTGGGTTTTGGCTGCTTGGGCTTCGGAGGATATCGACTGAGTGGTGGTTTGAAGTGCGGCTTGTTCAGCTTTAGCGCTTTGAACTGCCTTCAGTGCTTCCGCTAGGGAGCTTTCAAGTCCTCTATTCTCAGCATTTGCCCGCTGGAGTTCGACTTTGGCAGCTGCTGCTTCCTTCTCCTTCGCCTGCAGCTGCGAACTGAAAGCTTCCACCTGTCTCTGCAGGCCAGCCCCCTCCTCAGCTCTATCCCGCGCCTGTCCCTCACTGGCCCTGACCTGCGCATTGAGTCTGTTCACCTCCTGGTCCAAAGTCCTAATTCGGTCCTCTGCTTCTCTCCGCTTCTTTTCAGCTTCTTGGCTTTGTCGTTTCCCTGCCTCAGTTTTGGAGGTTAAAGCGCTAAGTTGGTCTTTCAGCCGACTCATTTCTTCGTAGTTTTGGCTGAACTCGGTTTCCAGCTGCGCGTAGTCCTCGGTCTTAGCGGCCAGTTGGTCCTGGGCGGCGTCGAGCTGCTGCTTCAAGTCTTGGAGCTGGACTGCGATTTGCTCTTTGGACCGCTTTTCGCCCTCAGTGCCAGCCCTCACGTCCGCCAATTGCCTTTCCTTCTTATTCGCTTCAGCTGTAGTCTGCGCCAGGCTTTTCCTCAGTTCCTCCAGAGACTGACTCATTGCTGCCTTTTCCCCCTTCAGTCCTGCCAACTGACTTCTCAACCCAGCGATTTCCTCACAGTATGCATTCGCTCTGCCTTCAGACTGCTGCAACTGATCGGCTAGTGTGTCCGCCTGGGCGGTCAGATCCTCGAGTTTGGACTCGAGCGTGGCTTGGCGCTCTCTGCCCGAGGCGGCTTTCTTCTCCGCAGCTCTCCACTTCGCCTCCGACTCAGCGACTTGGGAGTGGAATCGGTCGTCAACATTCGTCAAAGCGGCTTCTTTCTCTCTAATTTCTGCGTGTAAATCGCTGATATTGGCTTTGAGCGCTTTGATTTCGCCCTCTGCCGCAGCCTTCGTCTGGGTCATGTGGCTTAGGGAGAGCTTCAAAGTGGCTGCTTCTTCCTCTGCGCGGGCCACACTTTCCCTGAGTTCCTCCAGCGAGTCCAGTGCCTGCCCCATAGACTTGTTGTCTCTGTGCAGCTCCTGAGCCTGCTGCACTGCCTGGTCTCTCTCCTGCTCCATAGCAGAGAGCAGGACCTGCGCCTCCCGGGACTGCTTGTTGTGGGTTTGCAGGGAGGCGGAGAGAAACTCCAGCTTGTCGTCTTTCCTTTTCATATCCTGCTGGAGAGCGTCTCGCTCGGATTTGAGCTTTTTGGACAGGCTGGATAGGGACAGCGCTTCTTCCTGCTTCAGCTTCAGTGCTGCTTCCAAGTCCGCACAGCGATTCAGGGTCTGACTCACCTCAGTCCTCAACTGGTCCACTCGACTGTCCCGCCTTCCAGTCTGGTTCCTAGTCTGTTCCTTGCACCGTTCCAAGGCGTCTTCCAGCTCGCCCAGTCTGCCCTCTGCCTCCTCCAGTCTACTCACGGCTTCAGTGTACTGCTGGTCGAGTGCGGTTCTGGCCTCTCCCACGAAGTCCTGCACTGCTCTGCGGTCCTGCACCTGCCGCTGTTTCCACTCCTTAGTGACTGCTGTGGCTTTCTCTAGTGACTTCAGCCGCTCCTGCATTCGAGCTGCTTCTGATAGAGCAGAATCGCGTTCTCTACTAACAGTGCTGAGGTCTTGCTTGAGGGCTGCGACTTCCTCGAGCAATTGAGTGAACTGGACTTTGGACTCAGTACTGCTTCGGGCCAGTTTCTGCTTTTCCTCAATTGCCAGACGCAACTGCTTGACTACTTCTTCAGAGTTGGTGGCGCTGGAGAACTGAATGCGGAGGGACGCGGCCTCCCGCTCAGCCTTCAACTTGTCTTGGTAGTGCTGCTGCACCAGGGCGTAGGCCCGCTCCTTGTCCTCCTCCAGTGCCTTGATCAGTCCCAGGAACTTCGCCACTTCCTCCTGCTGCCTTCTCAGCTTCGCCTGGTACTCCTCCTCCAGTCCCCGCAAGTGCTCCAACTCCGCCCTTTGCATGGCAGTGGACTTCTGCACTTCCGCCAGGTCTCTTTCCTTCCTTTGCAGCTGACTAAACAGCCCTGCGCTTTTCTCGCGTTCCCTGCCCAGCAGCACTTTCGAGTCCTCGTCTTCGTCTCGAGACCTGCGGACTACTCGTCCTCGGCTGCCCATGCTTTCTTCCCGGGCTTCTTCGTCGTTTTCCCTGCGTCTTTTCCACTCTCGGAGCTGCTGGACTTCGTGGAGTGCGAGTTCGTACTCGTTTTTGAGGCGGGAGAACTCTAAGTCGGACATGGCGAGAGGCCGGGCTTGAGTCAGGTATTCGTCGATGTTGGCGGTTTTGCGGTCTAGCTCCCGTTTGAGGGATTTAAAGCTGGCGGATTGGTTGAAGCGGCGGCCTGAGGCCTCCAAATCCCCCTTCAAACGCTCGTTTTCAGCCTCCAACGCGAAGTTCCTGTCCTTCACGCGCTGCAAGTCGCCTTCCACGGAACTAGCGAACTGTGCACTGCGGACATTGCCGAGTCTCTGCAGACTCTGCAGTTCCAAGTCCTTGCTCTTCAGCTGGCCAGAGGCCTCCACTAGCTGCAAGTCCAGGTCCCTCACTCTGCCTCTCAGACGCTCTGCTTCCTCTTCTAGGCGCTTGAGCGCTTCGTCGTCTTGGCTTCTGCGGGCTTCCGGAGCTCGGAAGAAGGACTCATATATGCGCTGCGTGAGGGATGTGAAGGCTTCCCAGACCTTGGAGTTGAGCCCGCTGTCTTCCCGCTTGCGCCGCAAAGCCACAGTGACCTTGTTTTGCGCTTCAGCCACTAGGTCGGAAATACGCTTGAAGTCGCTGGGGGAAGAGCCGAGGGAGGACTCGGGCAGTCGAATGTGCGGAGTGTTCTTCAGCACATCGTCTTGGACGGAAAGACAGTAGAACATATACTGCTCCCAGCGACCTTTCTCCTGCTCTAGTTCGTCTAACAGTCGTTTTTGGGTCGTCAGCGAACTTTCAGGGAGACGTTGGGAAGTGAGTAGGTCGGAAGTGAGGGAAACGAAGTCTATGAGTTTGCCGACCACTGTCTTGAGGCGGGCGTGGAGTTTGAGGAGTTCGGAGTGGTGCTGGGAGGTTTGGGGCCCGGCGAGGGGCATCACTTGGGGAGCCAGGCGAGGCTGGGGCTCTTTTCGCCGCCTGTCTAAGCTAGCGGACCGCATATTATTAGGGGGTTTCTTAGAGCGCGGCAACCATGTAGCAAGAAGGCTGCTGAGACAGACATTCCCAATTCGTAAATCGCACATATGCAACTACTCCCCAGCGCGTATTCCGAAACTTTGGGAAAACACTGAGTCCGCTGCAATCTGCATATACTTTTAGAAACTTGCCTATCCTTAATAGAGACGTCTACCTCAACTAAACTGTATGCTAATAACAGAGATCTATCTAGTAGTTTGCCTACTGAACTATGCATCTTGAGACTACAGCTTTGCAGGTTTTTCCTTAGGCTGGCCTCTGAGCTGGGTTTTAGTCAGGAATACAGGACATGTTCTGCGCGGTACCCCACAGTCCATTGCCTACTGCCTGTACTTACTGTGGATCCAGGCTTCTGGTGATCGCCTGAGACTGCTTGACATCAACGCGACTAGGGAAATTTGCGAATACATTATGGAAAAGTCACCCATAATGCCCTTCTTCCCGGATTCTCTTACCCTATGTCTGTATGACTGTGCATATCGTCAGTCCCTCTCCTTGGTGCCTCTCAGCCAAGCCCTAGACTACTCGCGAAGCACCTGGATAGTGACTACGAGCTTGGAAGTGTTCATCTGCGGAGGTGTAGATAGTCAGTCCAGGCCTGGTTATTGTACAGGATGTACTTTATGTCTTCGGATCCATCACCGGAGCCAAAAAAGGCGGAGAGACTGACTTTGGGAGACGTCTCTGCCTGGGAAAAGGTAGCATGGTCCAGTGGCAGATGTGATTATGCTGTTTGGAGGTTCCCATTAAACTCAGACATCGAAACCTTCAATGGTTTCGAGCCCTTTCCTACCGCCTGCGAGAGTTGGGGTATGTAATTGGGTTTGTTTCTGATCTGAAGTTCAGACTACTTAGCGAGAACTACCTGATGACCCTACTACCTATCACTGTTCTCGAGTGCAAGGCTGTAGAGACTACGTGCCTAACGCTACGCCTACCTACTACAATGGTCAGGTGTTCTTTCTGCGTAGGAAGCTACGAGCGATCAAAATAGCCTCACTGACCATTGCATCTCTAGCTACTCCCTAACTGCCTAGCCATACTAGATTGCATTAGCACTATTGGAAGCAAATCTCGTAATATGGGTAAACGACGAATTGTCAATAATAATATGATTGTGGATAATATTGAACTTATTTTGCTTCAACAAGTTGCAGGGACTGCATTAAATTTCCACGTTTCCTATTGATTCGCATAGAAGTCCAAGTTAGCATG
>Ga0247837_1002606_pt1 | contig 33551 bp, 33 predicted proteins | sample LaCtaG_2_FD_187115 | JGI IMG/M metagenome (GOLD analysis project Ga0247837, IMG submission 187115) | Freshwater microbial communities from meromictic Lake La Cruz, Castile-La Mancha, Spain - LaCruzMarch2015_14.5m | ecosystem: Environmental > Aquatic > Freshwater > Lake | place: Spain: Castile-La...
AGGGCGGTGGAGGAGATTGTGGCAACAGGTGGGGCAAAGGTAAAGAGTGGATCACTTAGGGGCGGCAAATTACTTTCACCAAAATTAAAAGAGATTTCAGATCAACTCTCGGATTACTTAGATACCAGGGTGCATGTTGAACTAGGAAAGAAAAAAGGCAAGATTGTGATTGAGTTTGCAACGGTGGAGGATTTAGAGCGGATAAATAAGGTAATTAAAGATTAATTAATCTGGCGAGCTTGCATCTCAGTACTTATTACCCCAGCCAGGGATTTAATACCTTCAGTAATTCTTTCAACCGTTGGGTAGCAGTAGGAGATACGAAGTGACCAAGAACCAAAGCCATCTGCGTAAAAAGCGGTTCCAGGCACATACGCCACCTTGGCAGCGATCGCCTTTGGCATTAGGGCGTTGGTATCAATCTCAGGTGGCAGGGTAATCCAAATATAAAAACCACCAGCTGGCTTAGTCCAGGTAGCACTCTTAGGGAAGTACTTATCTAGCGCAGCAAGAGCGGCATCACGGCGTTCCTTATATAGTTTTGCAAAACTTGTGATCTGATCTCGCCAAGGTTGGTTTGCTAAGTAGCTAGAAATTACCAACTGGGTGAAGTTTGATGGGCAGAGAATTGATGATTCAGATGCAATTACCATCTTATCTTTCAAAGATTGAGGCACTAACGCCCAACCAACTCGCAGACCTGGCGCAATAGTTTTTGAAAAGGTTCCTAAGTAAATAACATTCTCTGAATCACTTGCCCGCATTGCATTTGGAGAGGGTTTATCAAAACCTAACAAGCCATATGGATTATCTTCAACAATAAATATTCCCTCTTGTCGGCAGATATCTAATATCTCAGTACGTCTATCAGCTGGGAGCAATACTCCAGCAGGGTTTTGGTAATTTGGAATTAGGTATAAAAACTTTATTTTTCGCCCTGCTGCTTTAGTAGTTTTGATTGCATCCCGTAATGCTTGCGGAATTAAACCATCTTGATCCATATTGATATGCACCACTGCCGCCTCATACTGTTTGAAGGTGCCAAGGGCGCCGACATAGGAGGGTGCTTCAACTAAAACCACATCACCTGGATCGATAAATATTCGAGAGATTAGATCAAGTGCTTGTTGGGAGCCGGTAGTAATAATTACATCATCAGGGTGGGCTTTAATTCCTTCAAGTGCCATCACATCACAGATCTGCTCGCGCAATCTGGGGTGGCCTTGACCATTTCCATATTGCAACGCCTCGGCGCCATTTTCACTAATTAGTTTTTCAGTAACTGAGGCCATCATCTGCATCGGCAAGGCGGAGAGATTTGGCATACCACCTGCGAGGGAGACAATCTCTGGTCTACTCGCTACCGCAAATAGGGATCTAATCTCACTTGCCTGCATACCAAGTGCTCGATGGGCAAATCGTTCCGGCAAATTCTCCGGCTCACCAGTTCGCACTCGCTCCAGAGAGTCAGCTTTAACAACTTTAAATTTTCTGCCTGAATCCATTAACCAAGTTTGCCATAGGTGAGTGCTTTAATAAAACTAGTTTCGAAGTCCTGCTCTTCTTAGATCAGAGATTTTCAATGTTCCAGTCTTGGCATCATCCTCTTGTGAGAGATAAAGCCGCTGAATCGCCACAATCATCGCCTCCGCAAGTGTGTCTCGAAAGGTTGGGGTGGCTAACCGCTTGGCATCCTTTGGATTAGAAAGATATCCCAAATCTATTCTGACGGTTGGTGCTTGGGTTAAACGAAGTAAATCCCAACTTTTTCCATGGGTACGACAATTTAATAAATCAGTCCGAGCGCATATCTCTCGTTGCAACAAGTTAGCAAATCTTTCACCAACTACAGATCTGACTCCTTGATCATCTCGGCCATAGTAATAAGTTGCTACCCCATTGGCATTGTCATTTTTATAAGTATCAACCTTTAATGCAATCACCAAATCTGCATTTACTGAGTTAGCAATTTGAATACGATCTTTTTCTAATGGTGAATTTTTAGCACTTCTAGTCAAAATTACATTAACCCCAAGTGCAATTAATCTTCCCTCTAATCTTTGCGCCAAATCAAAAACTACCTCTGCTTCAACTACACCATTTTGACTCTCACCAGTGAACTCACCACCCCAACTTGGATCTAGCACAATTACTTTATTTGCTAATGCTGGTGAGCGAACTGCATGTTTAACACTCTCCCGTAACGCACTTGGCGCACCACCAGAGACAGTTTTCACTAAGCGCATTAATGCAATCAAAGTTACTGGCCCACATTTGCCATCGGCGAGGATTCCAACAGATTTTTGAAACTCTTTTACCGCCATTTCGGTATTCGCACCATAAATACCATCTACTTTGCCACAATTAAAACCCATTTGAATCAGGCGATCCTGCAAATTACTTACATCATCCCCACGCATTAAAGCCGCTAGATTAAATACCAAAACTCGATCACCAAGTTTAAATCTTGCCTCCTCCAACACTCTGGCGGTGATTTCATTTATAACTCCAGTTGCAGTCAACCCTCTAGCCTGTTGGAAAGCTTTAATGCCTTGAGTGAGTTTTTCATCAAAAATATCAGCGGGTGATGAGAGAAAACCTAATCTAGTTAAGGTGTTGGCGATTAACCCAATCGCATTTGAGCGATCTCCTAACTTTGGTTGATCGCTCATAAGTTCTTAATTAATTTATTAAATATTACTTAATATAACTTTCAAGATCTTTAAGTAATGCTGGCTTTGGTTTAGCACCAACAATAGTTTTTACCACCTCACCATTCACAAATACATTCATGGTAGGGATGGATGAGATGCCGTATTTCATAGCAATAGCGCCCTCTTCATCGGTATTTAACTTAACAATCTTTAACTTAGCACCATACTCATTGGAGATCTCCTCCAAAATTGGGCCAACTGCCCGACAAGGACCACACCACTCTGCCCAAAAATCTACCAATACTGGGGTTGTACTTTTTAAAACAACTGACTCAAAATCAGCTGTGGTTACCTTTGATGTTGCCATTTTTCTCACCATTTCTCATCTTGTTAGTTATCTGCTTATCCTACTTTTAAATCTTTAAAATTAATGCCCAGATAAAAATCGCTCGGCATCCAAGGCTGCCTGGCACCCGGTGCCAGCAGCGGTAATCGCCTGGCGGTAGGTGAAGTCAACTAGATCGCCACAGGCAAAGACCCCAGGTATTTTAGTTTTAGTACTTCGCCCCTCCACCTGCACATACCCATCAGCATTTAATTCCAGCTGGCCTACTAGCAGCTCACTTCTAGGCAGATGTCCAATTGCTACAAATAATCCAGTGAAATCCTTAATCTCTTCTTGGCCAGTTACGGTATTTTTTAATTTAAGGCCGGAGACTTTTTCCTCCCCTAAGACATCAATTACTTCATGGTTAAATAAAAACTCAATCTTTGGATTTTTCTCCGCCCGCTCAATCATTATTTTTGAAGCTCTAAATTTATCGCGGCGATGAATTAAAACTACCTTGCTAGCAAATTTAGTTAGGAAATTTGCCTCCTCCATGGCCGAGTCACCACCGCCAACAACTGCAATTACCTGATCTCTAAAAAAGAAGCCATCACAGGTTGCACACCAGGAAACTCCCCGACCAGATAACCGTTTTTCATTTGGCAATCCAATTTCTTTATAAGCAGAGCCCATCGCCAAAATTACTGATTTGGCTTTTACGGTGTTTCCAGATCCATCTGTTAACTCTTTTATCTCACCATTTAATTTCATAGCGATGATGTCATCGGTAATAATTTTGGCATCAAATCGCTCAACTTGTTTGCGCATCGATTCCATCAACTCAGGTCCCATAACACCAGTGGCAAATCCTGGAAAGTTTTCTACCTCAGTGGTGTTCATTAACGCACCACCTGCAGTAACAGAGCCTTCATAAATAATTGGTTTTAATTGTGCTCGGCCAGCATAAATTGCTGCGGTGTACCCAGCAGGACCAGAGCCGACAATTACTACCTGATTGATATCACTCACGGAGATCAGCCTATTCCTTTCTTGCCTTAATCATTTTCACCAAATATGTGACCTCGGGCATTTTGAGCAACCTTAAGATGAATAAATAGAAAGCAGTGGATACCAAGACAACAAGTAATAGGTAGATTAAATTCCCACCAGGTAATTGATACCTAAGCGCCCAGATCGGTGCTAAAGACAGCGAAAAGATTAAAAACAGCTTGAGGTAAAAAACGGCAATACTAAAAACTGGCAGATCAATGTTATGACGCTTTATTAGGTAAAAGGAGATAGCGGTGCCAATAAAGTAATGAACAGTGAAAATCGCAGCTAAGCCAACAGTTACCCATTTTGGCTCCAAATACACCGCAGCTGCCATTGATAGAACCACTGAAATAATATTCATAATCAAATTACCAATAACCTGTGACCTTAAATTTTCAAAGGCATTTAAACCGCGGAGTAAAACTAGATTAATACTTACTGGGATCAAACCTAATGCAAAGGCGGATAAGGTCAGACCCAGGTAATTTGCATCATCGGCTGAGATACCAAAGTACAAAACCTTTGAAATAACCTCACCAAAAACCAAAAATAACAACGCCGCCGGCACAGTGAATATCCCAATTAATCGCATTGCCATATTCATCGCAGATGTAATCTCACCCTGTTTTTTATCAATCACTAAATTAGAAAGTCTTGGCAGCAGCGCAGTCACAATCGATACTGTGATTATTGAGTGCGGCAGGATTAAAATCAAATAAGCATTGGCATAAGGGGTATAACCGACACCGGTAGCAACTCCACCGGCTGCTGATCTAACCGCAGCGGTGGTGGCAATATTTATCGTGACTAGGTAAGAAAGTTGAGATATCAGCGCGTAAAGAAAACTCCAACCAGCTAACTTAAATGATTTAATAATTTGGGTATTTCGCCAATTGAAATTAAGTGAAAGCTTGACACCACTTTTTATTATCACTGGAAATAGAATTAAGGCTTGGGCTATATATCCAGCAGTTGTTCCTAGGCCGAGCCAGAGCAGATCGCTGGTGGTAATACTTTCCACCGCTAAATCTGGGTTATTTCTTAATAAAAATGTAAAAAGAGCGATTGCGATTAGGTTATTAATTACCGGCGCCCACATCATTGGGCCAAACTTGCCTTTCGCATTGGCAATCTGGCCAAGGAGTGCGAATAAACCAAGGAAAAATATCTGTGGCAGGCAATAACGCATCAAAGTCACAGTGATATCAAACTCAGCTCTACCTGAGTACTCAGGTGCATAAATATTGACAATTTGTGGTGCGAGTAAGAGCCCAATAGCGGTTAACAAAAACAAAAAGGTCACGGTCACGGTGAATAACCGCGAGATAAATGCAGATCCACCATCAGAATCTCTAAGTGACCTAACAATCTGTGGCACAAACACTGCAGTTAACGCACCACCAACTAATAAGTTATACAAAATATTTGGCATGGTATTTGCCACGTTGTAGGTGTCACCTAGTAGCGCAGTACCAAGTAAGGCAACTAAAAGTAAATTTCTTATTAAGCCAGTAACTCTAGAAAATATTGTGCCAGCCGCCATAACTGAGGAGGCGCGAAGCAGGGACTCATCCGACATTTATCTCCCCCGTCTGACTCTTCGAAGGCTTTGCACCAGCGCTGCGATAAACAAAAGTACCGCAGCACCAGAGGTTATCCAGGTGGCAACTGGGCTAATTACTGAAAGTTTTAAGTTTATATCTACCGGGTAACCAACAGGTTTATTATCCAAGTTAGTTAATTGGGCAAGTAGTGATGATTGACCGGTAGCCAATACTTCAACCGGCAGAAAAACCTGCTGTTTTGAATTTCCTTCAATTTTGATTTGCTCAACCGGGGTCACTATTACCTTACTATTTACTGCTCTAACACTTAGTCTCAAATTGATCGCAGACTCAAAATTATTTACCAATGTGATTGGCAACTCCTCTTTTGAAGAGGTGATGGTAAATTTAGTTTTAGAGATTTTAAGTTTATTACGCAATCGAATAATTGATTTATCGAAATCTTTAATCAGATCTTGTAATAGATCTTTTTCAATATTTGGATTCAATAGTTGGCTAATACGTAATTGGTAATTTAACAACTCTTTTTGGTCAACAAGGGTGCTAAATAATTCAATTTGGCGTTGGGCGTACTTTAGAAAGTTGATATTTTGTTTGCTTAAACCTTGTTTTTCACCATTTTGAAAAGCACTTTGGGTGGTGGCTTTGCCAAGCACACCCTCCAACGAGATCTTGCCACTGGCATTTATATATGTAATTTGGTTTTCAAGCAGCTGATCCACCCAATACCGAGATGGGTTGCCATAAGTTAGTACCGATATCTTTTCAGAGCGAGACACTTTTAAAAATTGCACCAGCCATGCCTTAGCAACATCCTGCCCACTGATCTGGGCGTCCTTGATTTCCCAACCATCTGAAATTACATAACCGTAACTCATTGCCACAATCTCCGAGATTGTGGCTGGATCAACCAACCAACTTCTTGCCCCTCTAATTGGTGCGTAAATAAGTAAACCTAACTCCCCGGTCGGAGCAAGTTTTGCAGCTAACTCATCATCAAAGAAGACACCATCAGCTAGGCGATGGGTTGGCTCGGTAATAACTATCTCTTGCACCGCTTGTGCTGGAGTAGTTAAGAAAGTATTTGAAAGAAGTAAAACTATAAGAAAAGTTAAAACTTTTCTCACGGTGTTAATTTCCCTGATTTTGCAATTAATTTGCGCTCATCGGGGTAGGCCAGTTTGCTGACAATTTCATCAATTGGAAACCAGGCAACATCATCCACCTCAGTTACCTGTGGTGCTAATTTTCCGCCAACTTCAGTAAATAAAAAATGGTGAACCGTTTTATGAATTCGTTTTCCACTTGCCATAAACCAAAAATCAATTACACCTAACGATCTAGTGATCTCACTTTTAATTCCGGTTTCCTCTGCCACCTCACGTACTGCAGCCTCCTCAGGTGATTCACCACTTTCAATATGTCCTTTTGGAAGTGACCAAAGCAATCTTTCGTGGGAGGCATCCTTTGGATCTAATCTGCCAATCAGCAATCCTTTGGTGCCGGTTTTATCTACAACTAATCCACCAGCACTTACTTCATCAACTCGTTTGGCATACTTGTTTTTGGCAGAATTTTTTCCACCCTGATTACCCTTGTAATTTTTGCCCTTACCTGAATTATGTTTTTTGGCGGGCTTACCAGAACCACTATTTTGAGCACCTTTGCGGGTACCACTTAAATCCTGATTGCCACCCGCATTATCTGCCGGGGTCATATAGCAAGGATACTGCCTACAAACCCCAGCCCACCCACCTATCTGCGCCTTCGCCTTAACCCGCTCTGCTCTAACCTAGTGCCATCGTGAAACCACCAATTACTGCTGCTGCCCAACTTGCGATCACAACACTTACTAAACAAGCACCAGCGGCAAAAGAGCTAGCGCAACTTTTTAAGCAAGCAGGGTTTCAATTAGCGTTGGTTGGCGGACCTGTAAGAGATGCCATATTAGGCAGACTTGGTAATGATTTAGATTTCACAACAGATGCGCATCCTAAAGAGTGTGAAAAGATTTTAAAGAAATGGGCAGACTCAGTTTGGGATATTGGCGCAGCCTTTGGCACAGTTGCTGGTAAAAAAGCAGAAATAACAGTTGAGATAACAACTTATCGCAGTGAAAGTTATAGCGCAGATTCTCGTAAACCTAATGTTGAGTTTGGTAAAACTATCGAAGGAGATTTAGCTAGGCGAGATTTTACAATTAACGCAATGGCACTTGAATTAACAACTACCGAACCATTATTTATTGATCCATACAACGGCGTGGGTGATCTACAAAATCAAATAATTAAGACGCCAGGTGAAGCCAAGGATTCATTTACCGATGATCCGTTGCGGATGATGCGGGCGGCAAGATTTATGAGTCAACTGAATTTCACGCCAGAGATCAGTTTGGTAGCTGCCATAAAAAGTATGGCTTCTCGGCTAGAGATTATCTCTGCAGAGCGGATCAGGGATGAGTTTATAAAATTAATTATGGGTGATAACCCAAGAGCGGGCTTGTCCTTACTGGTCGAGAGTGGCTTGGCAGATTATTTTCTGCCAGAGCTGCCCAAGTTAAAACTTGAGATAGATGAGCACCATCACCATAAGGATGTTTACGAACACTCATTAACGGTTTTGGAGCAAGCAATAGCGCTAGAAGCTCGCCTAGGCGGTGCTAATTTAACCTTACGGCTTGCTGCGCTTTTGCATGATATTGGCAAGCCAAAAACAAAAGCATTGCTGCCAGATGGTGGAGTTTCATTTCACCACCATGAGGTGGTGGGCGCAAGAATGTGTAAAGAGCGGATGAAAAAACTGCGGTTTGATAATCACATTATTAATGATGTCTCTCAATTAGTTTCATTACACCTGCGCTTTCATGGATACGGCAATGGGGAGTGGACCGACTCTGCTGTTCGAAGATATGTCAGAGATGCTGGTGAATTACTTACCCACCTTCATTTATTAACCAGGGCTGATTGCACTACCCGTAATAAAAAGAAGGCAGAGGGGTTAGCTAAAACCTATGATCAATTAGAGGATCGGATAGCGCAATTAATGGAGCAGGAGGAGTTAGATAAAATCCGACCAGATTTATCAGGGGATGAAATAATGAAAATACTAGATATCAAGCCCTCACCCGCCGTTGGGAAAGCTTATGAGTTTTTGCTTGAACTTCGATTAGAGCACGGCCCACTAGGTCAGGAGCGAGCAAAGAAAGAGCTGGTTAATTGGTGGCAGAAGCAAAATTAGCTTTGCGCATTAATACGCTAGCTGCAAAGAGATAGAAGAGTGCCAGCGCAATTGGCAAAATCCAAGTGCGCCCTGAATCTGGCAATAAAAGTGCGGCGCCAATTGCGCCAGCAATAATCCCAGCATTTACGGCAACATCATAAAAAGCAAAAACTCTTCCCCGATACTCATCATTAATCTTTGATTGCACCAGCGCATCATTTGTTACTTTGATTCCTTGCCCACATAAGCCCACCAAAAACGCACTAGCGATCATTGAGAACTCATTTATATTTAATGCATACCCCAACAACGGCGGAATGCATAAGTACATTAACAATCGCATCCACCTGTGCCTACCAAATTTTAAAACTCCGTAAGGTGAAATTACTGCGCCAAGTCCAATACCAACTCCGGCGATCGCAAGTGCCACACCAAAACCAGCAAGTCCAGCATCTGGATCAGTAGGATCATTAAATGAGTTGCGTTCAAGTAAGAGCGCCATCAAAGTTAATGCAGTAATTCCACCACGCTGAATACCAACAGATAAAATTCCACGAAGTGCATCTGAGTGCGCTCTTAATATTTTAAAACCCTCAAATACCTCTTTATACCCTTTCACCTCAACTGGTGTTTCATGGGCGGTAGGTCCGATTTCAAATTTATTTAATCGATAACAACTTAGTGCTGCAATCAAAAAGCCAAGTGAAGCAACTAAAACTACAACCGCATCTGCATCATCTGCATTTATGTTTTTACTAAGGAAGTTTTTAACAGCAATTCCAATACCACCACCAATTACCACCCAGATAGTGCCACCAGTCACTGCCAGGGCGTTTGCAGCGATTAACTCCTCCCGCTTTACTAACAATGGCAATCCAGCAGATAATCCAGCTAGAATTAATCGGTTGACTCCAAATGCAAATAACACAAATAAAGTTAAAACTACTCCAGTAGAGCTGTTGTTTATTAGATATGCCACCATTAAAAGGTTCACCGCTCTTAAGTAATTACAATTTCTAATGATTCGCTGCCTAGAAAAGCGGTCTAAGAAAGTCCCAACGTATGGCCCAATTAATGAGTAGGGCAGTAATACAACTGCAAAGGCTAACGCCGCCGCCATTGCATTGGGTGCTCGTTCAGGTGAGAATAAAACAAAACTAGCTAGAGCTGATTGAAACAGCCCATCAGTTAACTGACCGCTCCAACGGATAGTAAGTATCCGATTTAATCTTGAGCCCTTTGCAACTGGCCAAATTCCCATAGGCACAAGCGTAGTAATTAAATTTAGATTAACCTTGGATCTTATGTTAGCCACGATGCGCGCAACCATTGATTACTCATTAAAGCGCCGCCGCACCTTAATCTCACTTTTTCAAGGGGCAGCAAGCGCTATGGACGCCTGCGATGCTGATCCTTATTTAAGGCGGGCGGCAAGACACCATGGTGAATTAACTAATCGCAGTTGCCCAGTTTGTAAGAAGCTAAAGATTGTCGAGCTTAAGTACGCCTTTGGTGATCAACTCGGCCAATACTCAGGTCGGATTAAGAATCAAGATGAATTAATGCAGATGCAAAGTGAGTATGGTGAGTTTCGCGTCTATGTTGTTGAGATTTGCATCAGTTGTCATTGGAATCACCTGGTGGAATCCTTTTTATTAGGTGATGGAAAGTATCGAAAGCCACCACGAAAGCAGCACACCTTATTAGATGATGATTAAGGGTAATCTTGGCGAGTGAGTAATTTTTTAAAAAAACTTCCCCGGCTTGGGGTATTAGCAGTTGGCTTCTCCTTTGTCGCTGGAGTTTTTTTATTTGGATTTGCCTATTTCACAGTTTCAATTCCAGATCCAAATGCCTATGTAAATAGCCAAGCAACCATTATTCAATATGCAGATGGCAGTGAGATTGGCCGGATCGGCTCTGAGAATAGAACTGTTGTCACCTTAGCCGAAATTCCCATACATGTAAGAAATGCGGTAATGGCGGCAGAGGATAGAAGTTTTTATTCAAACCGAGCAATTAGCCCAATTGCATTAGCAGCTGCGGTCTGGGATAACTTAATTACTTTAGGAAAGGGACGCGGTGGTTCAACAATCACCCAGCAGTATGCCAAGACTGCGTTCTTGACCCCCGAAAGATCCATTCAGCGAAAAGTAAAAGAGTTAGTAATCTCTATAAAACTTGAGAATCAGTTCACCAAAGATGAAATCTTTGAAAATTACTTAAATACTATTTACTTTGGCCGTGGCTCATATGGTGTGCAGACCGCATCCCAAGTTTATTTTGGTACTACGGTAGATAAATTAACAGTTGCACAAGCTGCAGTCTTAGCCAGTATTTTGCGCAGTCCAGGACTTTATGACCCAGGATTTAAAGAAGAGAATCTGCCACGGTTAGAGAATAGATTTAAATATGTAATTGATGGATTAGTTGATGAGGGATGGTTGAGTGAGGAAAAAGCTGCAAAGATTAAATTTCCAATAATTAATCCCAGAGTTACCTCCGGCGCCCTGGCTGGACCAAAAGGATATGTGATCTCTTGGGTGGAGCGAGAGTTGAATCAACTTGGCTTTACCGATGAACAGTTAATGATCGGTGGCTACATTATTAAAACCACATTGATTAAGAATGCTCAAGAGGCAGCTGTTGCAGCAGTTAGTAAAGAGGCACCGAGTAAAGCGCCAGAGAATCTACATATTGGTTTGGTGGCAGTAAAGCCAGGCACCGGTGAGATTTTGGCGATGTATGGCGGGCAGGATTATTTAAAGTACCAATTCAACGCTGCTACCCAAGGAATTACTTCAGGTGGCTCATCATTTAAAGTTTTCACTTTAGTAGCAGCACTGGAAGAGGGAATTCCACTTTCATCTGTTTGGAATGGTGATACACCAAAGGTTTACGATGATGGAATCGGCAGAGCGTATGTAGTTAATAATTATGGCGAGCAAAGCATGGGTGATATGTCACTGCTCACCGCCATGGAAAAATCTGTTAATACAATCTTTGTGCCACTTGGCATGAAAGCAGGGCTTGAAAAAGTGGTAGATGTTGCACGCCGTGCCGGAGTTCCTGACTCAGTTGAGATGATTGCAGCTCCTTCAGTTTCACTTGGTGCTGCCAGCCCACATGTAATTGATTTAGCAAATGCCTACGCTACCTTTGCAGCGCAAGGTGTTTATGCCAAACCATTTATTATCAACGAAGTACAAGGTCCAAATAAGGGCATCTTGTATCAGGGCAGAATTCAAGCCCAAGAGGTATTTAGAAAAGATGTCATGGCAGATCTAACCTACGCCCTAAGCCGAGTAACAACATCAGGAACAGCTGCTGTAGTTGGATCAAGAGTTGATAGACCAACTGCTGGAAAAACTGGAACATCAAATGACAACGCCTCTGCTTGGTTTAATGGTTACACACCAGAGGTAGCAGCATCGGTGGCCTTTTATCGAGATGATGCAACTCAATCTTTAAATGGTATTGGCGGATTAACCTCAGTAACTGGTGGCTCCTTCCCGGCGAGAATCTGGGCAGAGTTTGTAAAAGGTTATTTAAAAAATACGCCAGTGCAAGATTTTCCAGCACCAGCTTATATTGGTGGAACTGAGCCAATTAATCTTATTAATGCCATTCCACAGATGGATCCTGCATTAATCCCACCATCACCCTCACCAACACCTAAGAAAAAGAAGTAACTTTTGCTTACCAAATCGGTAAGTAGATCCTTTGCTGCGGTAGTACTGCTTTGTGCGTTAATCTCATTTTTAAAATTCAACCACTGCCGTAGTAATGATTTCACCTCCCCAGATAATTATGTTCATGCCTGCTACACCGATATTCCTGCGCTATTTTCAGAGCGAGGCTTAAACACCAACACCTTCCCTTACGCATCGCAAACAAACTCAATTGAGTACCCACCTGTAATTGGTATTGGCAACTGGCTCATCTCATTTTTAATTCCCACCGATAATTCATACAAAACATTTTTTGATATCAATGCAGTAATTATTGTTTTACTCTTTTTGATCACTGCATTTGTAGTCAGAAAAGTAAAGCCTGAGTATCCATGCCTCTTTCCAGCAGCACCCGCTGTAATCGGCAGCTTATTTATTAACTGGGATATCTGGGCGGTTGTTACCGCCTTGCTGGCAATATATTACTTTGATCAGAAAAAATATGAACAAAGTGCCATCGCACTTGGGGTATCAATTGCTACAAAATTCTTCCCCGTGGTATTACTTCTACCAATTACAATAATTTTTTATCGAAGGCAGCAAATAAAACAATTGGCTAAATACCTTTTCACCTGCTCACTTTTTTGGTCTGCCATAAACCTTCCCATTGCACTTGTCTACTTTGATGGTTGGTGGCGATTTTTCAAATTAAATCTTGAGCGAGGTGAGGATTTTGGCTCTATTTGGTACGCGCTCTCATTACTAGATATTTCAATACCAAAGGTAAATCTAATCTATATAATTATTTCAGTAACTCTATTTGCCTTATTTGCAAAGTACTTGTGGCAATTAAATCAAACGCCAACCCTGGCACAGGTGGCCTTGTTTGTAGTTGTAATTTTTACAACATTTAGCAAGGTTTACTCACCTCAATATATTTTGTGGTTAACACCGCTTGCAGTTATCGCCCTACAAAACTCTAGGCAGTTGATTACTTTTTGGTTTTGGCAAACAACTGAGATTATTTATCATCTTGCTATTTGGCAGTACTTAGCACTTTATGCGGGCGCCGAGTTTGGTTTACCAGCAGGTGGCTACGCCCTTGCCACCTTACTGCGGGTGGCAGGGGTTGGCATTTTTACCTATCAATTACTGCGGGATTTAGCGGTTAAATCCACAGTCAAATAAGTTTAATTTCTCCAATATGCCCACTTTGACTACCATTTGCCCTAACACCTGCTGCGGAAATTCCGTAGCCGCTTTAGTCCAGAGGTGGTTTTAAAGATGCGTCGCTATGAACTCATGGTCATATTAGATCCTGATTTAGAAGAGAAGACAGTTGCACCAAGCCTTGAAACTTATCTAAAGATAATTAAAGAAGGTGGCGGTAAGGTCAATAAGTTAGATATCTGGGGTAAAAGACGGATGTCCTTTGAAATAAACAAAAAGGGCGAAGGAATTTACGCAGTTATCGATATGCAATCTGAGCCAGCACCAGTTAAAGAGTTGGATCGTCAACTCAATTTAAATGAGTCAGTGCTCCGTACTAAAGTTGTTCGCCCAGAGTAATCCCCAACAAATAACCAACAAGCATCTAAAGTAGAAAAGGGAGAAAAGTAAATGGCAGCAGGAGATACCAATCTGACAATGATTGGAAATTTAGTTAGTGATCCAGAGCTTCGCTTCACACCAAGTGGCGCGGCGGTGGCAAAATTCACCGTAGCATCCACGCCTCGTTATTTAGATAAAACTACTAACGAGTGGAAAGATGGCGACAGTCTCTTTTTACAATGCCAAATTTGGCGCCAAGCTGCAGAAAATGTTGCCGAGTCCCTAACCAAGGGAATGCGAGTAATTGTCTCTGGCAGATTAAAGCAACGCTCTTATGAAACCAAAGAGGGTGAAAAGCGAACTGTCTTTGAAGTTGAGGTAGATGAGGTCGGACCTTCACTTCGCAATGCCACCGCTAAGGTAACTAAGGTTGCTAGACAAACTGGCGGCGGTTACACCGCACCAGCAGCCGCAGCACCAACATCATCAACTGATGATCCATGGTCAGCAGCCCCAGTCGGTGGCGGTTGGTCTACGACACCAAGTGATGACGCACCACCTTTTTAAATCCAAAACAAACCATTCCTGTTTTAAATAACAGGGCCCTAACCTAAGGAGCACCACAGTGGGAGCAAGAAGTAATAAAACGCTTAGAGAAAAAGCTAAGCAATCAAAATCTGCAGCAGCTGCTGCAGCGATGAAGAAGTTCAAAAAGAAGCCATGCTCTTTTTGCCGCGACAAGGTGAGTTATATTGATTACAAAGATATCGCCACCCTTCGCAAATACATCACCGATCGAGGCAAGATTCGCTCTCGACGTATTACCGGTGCTTGTACCCAACACCAACGAGCAGTAGCTGCTGCGGTTAAAAATAGCCGCGAGATGGCGCTTCTGCCTTACACCTCAACTGCTAGATAGGGAGATAATTTAAAATGAAATTAATCCTTACTCGTGAGGTGCCAGGCCTAGGTGGTGCTGGTGATGTTGTAACTGTTAAAGATGGCTACGGTAGAAACTTTTTACTTGCCAGAGGCTCTGCAATTATGTGGACCAAAGGCGGTGAGGGTCAGATTGATGGAATTAAACGCGCTCGCACAGCTCGTGAAATCCGCGACCTTGATCATGCTAAAGAGATTAAAACCAAACTTGAGAAGGCAAACATAATTGTCAAGGTTAAGGTTGGTGCAACCGGCTCTATGTTTGGATCGGTAACAGATAAGGCGATTGTGGCTGCGATCAGAGCTGCTACAACTGAAACTGTTGATCGCCATAAGATCAAGATGGATAAACATATTAAGAAGGTTGGTAAGTACACTGTGAAGATTGCACTTGAATCTCAAGTTGTTGCAAATGTGCCAATTAATGTGGTGGCAGATAAATAATTAAGCCAGAAGTAAAACCCTCCACTTACCTGGAGGGTTTTTTCTTTTTCTGACCAAATACTGAGATTTAAGAATAAATCTTTCTCCACAGTTACAAATCAATATTTGCGCTCAAATTGCTAAGATAAAATTACTTATCCACTATTAACTAGTACTTACCCACAACCTCATCCACTACTTATCCACGCTTTTTATCAACCTCTGCACAGGTATGCGCACAGCTGTAAACCGATCTTTACCTGCGGGGTAGGTGAGGGATTATCTTTGCCTACTAGGCGTAAAACAATTGATATTTAATACTTTTATTGGATTGTCAGCGGCAGATGGGAGGCTTTGAGTATGAGCATTGCAGAGTTTGCCAGCAGTTCAAACCGTGTTAAAAGTGGCGCGGCTGAGTTTGAGCGCACCCCACCACAAGATGTAATTGCTGAGCAATCTGTTTTAGGTGGCATGCTTTTATCAAAGGATGCAATCGGATCTGTAGTTGAGGTTTTAAGAGAGCGTGATTTCTATCGACCAGCACATGAATTAATTTATGATGCAATTGTTGACTTATATGGCAGAGGTGAGCCAGCTGATCCAGTAACAGTTGCGGCGGAATTAAGTAAACGGGGTGATTTAGTAAGAGCTGGTGGCGCGCCATACCTACACACACTTATCTCATCAGTTCCAACTGCAGCGAACGCTGGGTACTACGCAAAAATAATTCGTGAGCGTGCCATCATGCGCAGGCTGGTTGAAGCCGGCACCAAGATTGTGCAACTTGGTTACACCGATGAGGGTGAAGCAGATGATGCGGTTGATCAAGCCCAAGCTGAAGTTTTTGCAGTTACTGAAAGAAGAGCATCTGAAGATTATGTTCAATTATCACAACTTATGCCACAAGCTTATGATGAGATTGAAAAAATTGCAGCTGGTGTTATGGGACAAGGTATTAAATCTGGATTTAAAGATTTAGATGCACTTACAAATGGTTTCCATCCTGGAAATATGATTGTGTTGGCGGCGCGTCCTGCAGTTGGTAAATCAACCCTGGGATTAGATATTGCTCGACACGCTTCAATTCACAACCGTGAGACCTCAGTTATTTTTTCACTTGAAATGAGTCGATCTGAAATCACTATGAGAATGTTGGCAGCAGAGGCCAGAGTGCCACTTAACAACATTCGCTCTGGCAAGTTAGGTGAAGAGGAGTGGGCAAAGATGGCTCGGCGGATGGGTGAGATCTCAGATGCGCCTATGTTTATTGATGATTCTGCCAACCTCTCATTGATGGAGATCAGGGCCAAATCACGCCGGCTTAAACAACGACATAATTTGAAGTTAATTATTATCGATTACCTACAGCTTATGACCAGTGGTAAGCGGGTTGAAAACCGTCAGCAAGAGGTCTCAGAGTTCTCTCGTCAATTAAAATTGTTAGCGAAAGAGTTAAATGTGCCGGTAGTTGCGATTTCACAATTAAATCGATCCCCAGAGCAGCGATCAGATAAGAAGCCGATGCTCTCTGATCTGCGTGAATCAGGTTCGATTGAGCAGGATGCGGATGTGGTGATTTTGCTGCACCGCGAGGATTTGTATGACTCACAAAACAGATCAGGTGAGGCTGATCTAATTGTGGCAAAGCACAGGAATGGACCAACTAGAACAATTATCGTCTCTGCTCAATTACACCTTGCAAGATTTACTGATATGGCTGCTAACTTTGCGCCTAGTGAGAAGTTTATTAAAGATAATTAAATCTTTTTAAGCTCTCCAGTTTTAACATCATAAATACCACCAATAACTTCAATACCTTTTGGCAACATTGGAAATTGCTCGATTCTTACCAAATCAGATTTTAGTGCCGCTACCTGATCAGTCACAGTTCTTATCTCAACACTTCTAGTATCAATCCCACTTTTTTCAAAAATTGTTTTATGTATTTCATCCTCTGTTCCACTTGCCATTCGACAATCAGTATGAGGCATTACCAAGATGCGATCAACATTAAGTAAGGTGGTGGCCAAGATTAAAGTTCTAAGCACATCCTCAGTCACCCTAGCTCCGGCATTTCTTAAGATCTTGGCATCTCCAGCCTTCATGCCAACAATCCTAAGTGGATCAATTCGTGAGTCCATGCAGGTAATAATTGCTAAACCTTTTTTAGCCTCACCAGTTAACTCTTGGGATTTAAACCCGTTAATAAACTCAGCATTTGCGGCAAATATGTCATCAAATGAGCTCATTAATTCTTAACCTGTGACCTTGCCTTGTCAGCTAGATAAATGCCAATTAACACCACTGCGCAGCCAATTAGTTGAATAGTAGTAAATGCTTCATTAAGTAACCACCACGCGATTACACCAGCAAATATTGGCTCAATCATGCCAATAACACTACTTGTGCTCGCTGATAATTCTTTAATTCCAGTAACAGTAAGCAGATAAGGGATTACGGTTCCAATCACAACTATCCAAAGAACTAAGGCCCAACCAGGCGCGCTATAACCAGAGAGATTGCCCTCCAAGGAGTAGGTATTAGTTAGATACTCAAATGGGAAATTCCACCAAGGAAGTATTAACGCCCAGAAAATTGCTGCTACACCAATACCCCAAGTCATTAACGAAAGTGGAGTTCTAGTTTGAGTGAGCCGGTCGGCAGTTAGAAAGTAATAAGCCAGCGCAAAGGCGTCGGCAAAAGCGACAGCTACACCAATTGGGTGAAGAGATGTCTCACTCCATATTTGTGAGACTAGTACTAATCCAAAAAAGGCGCAGGCGATCCCCACCCACATAATGGGGGAGATATGTTTCTTTTTCACAAACCTTAAATATAAAGCAATCCAAATTGCTGCCGTAAATTCAATAATTAAAGCCACTGAAACATATAAGTATTTAATTGCAAAAAAGTAAAAAGAAGTGACAGCGGAGACACCAATAATTCCAAAGAGAATTAAATCTTTTATCTCATCTCGGCGTGCGTAGAGCTGACGTTTTCCATTGATGAGTGCAATCGTAAGAAGTATTACCGCAGCTGCAGTGGATCTTATCTGCGTTAATCTGAAGGCATCCATATCGGCTTCACGCAATATTTTTGCAGCAACCCCACCTAGGGCAAATCCCATAGCAGCTGTAATTAATAGGAATTCCCCACGATGTTTCACAGAAAGCACCCTACATTAAAGATATTGCTTTACTTAAATTTAAAAGGCTGCCTCAGCAATACTCATAATCTCACCATTTTCAGATTCAACTACCGCACGCTCAACAGATATATGAGGTAGTACGGATCTAACAAAAAACTTGGCAGAGGCAATTTTGCCATTATAAAACTCGGTATCACGTCCTGCATTTGCAAGTTTGCTTTGCGCAATATCTGCTTGACGAAGAAGTAACCAAGCGATAATTAAATCACCGGTTGCCATCAATAATCTGGAGGTGTTAAGTCCTACTTTGTAAATTTCTGTTGGATTCTCCTGCGACTCCATTGCCACACCAACCATGTGGCCAATCATCGCTTGTACATCTTCTAACGCCCTAAGGAGACTTTTTTTCTCATCAGCTAAATTGCCGCCAGCAGAGGCAAACTTGGCAATCTCTTTACCAATAATTGTGATTGATCTGCCTCGGTCTCTTACAATTTTACGGAAGAAGAAATCTAATCCTTGAATTGCGGTAGTACCTTCATACAATGTATCGATTTTGGCATCACGTACATACTGCTCAAGTGGCCAATCAGTAGTAAAGCCGGAGCCACCAAAGGTTTGTAATGATTCTGTGCCAAGCAAAGTCCATGATTTTTCACTTCCGTACCCTTTAACAATCGGTAGTAATAGGTCATTAACCAAGTGCAAATCCTCAAGTTTTTCCTTATCTCCACCCTCTGCTTCAGCCAGTGCGAATGCATCTTGGATTGATGCGGTATACAAAACCAACGCCCGCATTCCTTCTGAGTATGACTTTTGTACCATCAATGATCTGCGCACATCAGGGTGCTTAATAATTTCAACTCTAGGGCTTTTCTTGTCTTTAGCAACTGTTAAATCCGGACCCTGCACACGAGTCTTTGCATATGAGAGTGCTTGTTGGTAGCCAGCGCTTAGCGTTGCAATCGCTTTGGTTCCCACCATCATTCGCGCATACTCAATTACCTTAAACATCTGGGCAATACCTTCATGTACCTCACCAAGTAAATATCCAACCGCAGGCTCTTTTTCACCCAAATTCATTTCACAGGTAGTGGAGACATTCAATCCCATTTTATGTTCCAGCTTTGTCACATAAACACCATTACGTTTGCCAAGTTTACCGGTATCGAAATCAAACATAAATTTTGGAATCATGTAAAGATCAAGTCCTTTTGTGCCAGCAACACCACCCTCTGGCCGTGCCAAAACAAAGTGAACAATATTTTCAGTTAAATCAGAGTCCCCTGAGGTAATAAATCTTTTTGTACCAGTGATATGCCAGGTGCCATCTGGTTGTTTAACAGCTTTTGATCTACCAGCACCAACATCACTACCAGCATCTGGTTCAGTTAGCATCATGGTGGCGCCCCATTGCTTATCGACCATCAATTTTGCAATTTTCTTTTGTTCGGGTGTGCCAAAAACATAAGCTACATGCGCAAAGGCGGTACCAGAGGCGTAAATATGAATTGCTGGATTTGATCCTAAAACCATCTCCGCAATTGCCCACCTAATTGATGGTGGAACTGATGTGCCACCTAACTCAACCGGTGCATCTATTCGCCACCATTCATTGTCCATAAAGGTTTTATAAGATTTCTTAAATGATTCAGGAAGTTTTGCATCTCCAGTTGCTGGATCAAATTTAACTTTTATTTGATCACCATCTACGAAGGATGCAGCTAAATCATTTTCTGCCATCCGCTTGACCTCTTCTAGCATCCCCATTGCAGTTTCGCGGTCTAAGTCCTTGTAAATCGATTTACCCAAAATGGAGTCGCGCTCTAGTAAATCAAAAAGGCAAAACTCAATATCCCGCAGGTTGGCGATGTAATGTCCCATTGGATAAGCATCCTACTGGTTGGTAACTTAATCAATACCCACCAGTAGGTTTCCGCTGTTAATTTGATAACTTCAAGATAGGGTCAGCGATTGTGCTGCTCAGCGATAAAGATATCAAAGCCCAAATCACCCAAGGCCGGGTAAAGGTTGAACCCTTTACCGAGGCGATGGTGCAGCCATCAAGTGTGGATGTGCGGTTAGATCGTTTTTTCAGAGTTTTTGAAAACCATAAGTACTCCGTAATTGATCCATCAATTGAGCAACCAGATTTAACCCGCGAGGTAGCGGTAGCAACTGATGAGCATTTTATTTTGCATCCAGGTGAGTTTGTATTAGCTAGTACATTTGAGGTGATCACTTTGCCAGATGACATCGCCGGGCGTTTAGAGGGAAAATCTTCCCTTGGTCGACTAGGACTTCTTACCCACTCCACCGCTGGATTTATTGATCCAGGTTTTTCCGGTCACATCACTTTAGAACTCTCTAATGTTGCGAACTTGCCGGTGAAATTATTTCCCGGAATGAAAATCGGTCAGCTTTGTTTAATTAAATTATCATCCCCAGCTGAGCATCCATACGGCTCGGCAATTTATGGCTCAAGATATCAAGGCCAACGTGGTCCAACGCCATCAAAATCCTGGCTTAACTTTCACAAAAGCAAAATCGAATAACTACTCTTGATTTAAGAAGTGCAATGTGAAGGTGCAACCTTCACCAATCTTTGAATCAACTGATACATAACCACCATGTGCCTTCATTACCGCATCAACAATTGATAAGCCAAGACCGCTTCCTTCACCAGCATTTCTAACTCGCGATGGATCTGCTCGGTAGAAACGTTCGAAAATCCGTTTTTGATCAGCTAGAGATAAACCAGGGCCGTTATCAGCCACCTTCACATTTGTCTCATTAATAAGTTGATTAACGGTGACAATTATTTTTGTCCCCGCAGGCGTATGTGTTCTAGCATTTGCTAGTAAATTTGAAATAACTTGATAAATTCTTTGGGAATCACCTAAAACAAAAGTTTCATCCGTTGCCAAATTAACCTCAATCACATGATCTGGTCCTGCTACTTTGGCACTAATTACCGCCTCATTAATTACTGTATTTAAATCTACTGGCTCCATCTCAAGCTGCCTTGATTGATCAAGCCGGGCAAGAAGTAATAAATCCTCAACTAATGTGCCCATTCTGATTGATTCTTTTTCTATTCTAGTAATTAACTCATTTACTTTTTCTTCACCTACTACCGCACCTTGCCGGTGTAACTCAGCAAATCCCCTAATTGCCGTTAGTGGTGTGCGCAATTCATGTGAAGCATCTGCCACAAATCTTCTTAATTTATTTTCACTCTCTACTCTGACCGCAAATGACTCTTCAATTCGGGCAAGCATGGTGTTAAGTGAGGTGGTTAATCGGCCAACCTCAGTATCCGGTTTTGCAGCTGGTAGTCGAGCGGATAGATCACCCCCAGCAATTGCCTCCGCGGTATCCTCCACCGCTTCAAGTGGCCTAAGCCCAATTGCCACAATCCACCGTGATGCGATTGCAATTATTAATAATGCGAGCAAGCCCAGTATTAAAAATAGGAACCTTAATCGGTTAAGTGTCTGATCAACCTCGGCAAGTGAGTTAGCAACAATCACACTTCCTAATCCAGTTGGTAGCAGCTGCGCTAGCGCCCTTACATCTGGGTTATCGCCTTCACCATCAATAGTAAATGGCAGGTAATTATATTTTTCAACCTCAGCAAGCTTTAAACCAGTAATGGCAAAGTTTTCACCCGCTAACTCACCACCGATTCGGCCAATTAAATTGCCATCTCTATCTAATATGGTTACCGAAATAGAGGTTGGTACACCACTTAATGGCGGCAAGATTTTAAATGGTGAGTCCTCCGGGGCACTTTCTGGTGGGGTAATGCCACTTGATTTTAAACGGGTCAGTGAGGCGTTTGAAATATTAACCAATCCCTTATCAACTTGGGATATTAGGTAGGTACGAAGTGCAGCATTTGCTGCAAAATCTGAGGCGACAATTGCCAGGCTGGCCATTACAACTGAGGCCAAGATAAGTCGGTTACGCAGGCTCCAGAGTGAAAGTGGAGTGCGCACCCGACTTAGCGGTGAATTCATTCCCTAATTGTGATCAATTACTTACTAACTGGCAACCGCAGGCGATATCCAACTCCACGAACTGTGTGAATTAAGGCAGGCTCGTATATATCTATTTTTTTGCGCAGATAGGAAACATAAGTTTCCACAATCCCCATATCTCCTCTGAAGTCATACTGCCAAACATGATCTAATATCTGTGATTTGCTCACCACACGGTCGGCATTAATCATTAAGTAGCGAAGAAGTAAAAATTCAGTTGGCGAAAGATCAATTAAATTACCAGCCCTTCTAACCTCATGGGTTGCCTCATCTAATTCAAGATCTGCAAATCTAATTTTCTCTTCATCACTTTCAATCTCAGTAACACCAGTTCTGCGAAGCAGGGCGCGAAGACGTGCCACTAACTCCTCAAGTGAGAATGGCTTAGTAACATAATCATCACCACCAATTGTTAGGCCAGCGATCTTGTCTTCAACTGAATCTTTGGCGGTTAAAAACAACACACCAACCTTTTGTCCTTCACTTCGAATTTGGCGGCATACTTCAAAACCATTTTGATCCGGCAACATCACATCAAGAATTAATGCATGTGGTTTAAACTCTTGTGCAATTTGCAGAGCTTGCGATCCAGTGGCAGCGGTTCTCACATCAAAGCCAACAAACTTTAAGCTGGTGGCAATTAACTCACTAATGGAGCTCTCATCATCTACAACGAGAATTCGTTGCACACTCTGATTTACATCTTGGTTATTACTTACTCGTTCTTTGACGGTTGTCATTAGGCATCACCTCAGTAGGGATAATTATCTACCAACCTGAGGATTTCCTGAGATTTACTTGTGCTTTATCCTGATCTTTTTACGGAGCGCAGCATCACTTGGGCCACATCTAGCACCTCAACTGAGCTCGACTTTGCCACCATGCCATCTGAAACCATCACACGGCAGAATGGACAGCCAACCGCCACCTCCTCAGCTCCGGTAGCAATTGCTTCATCAACTCGATTTAAGTTGATGCGCTCGCCAATTTTTTCCTCCATCCACATCCGCCCGCCTCCTGCGCCACAACAAAATGATCGCTCCTTATTTCTAGGCATCTCAGTAACTGCAACACCAGCAGATTCCAACAACTCCCGTGGTGGTTCATAAATTTGGTTGTGCCGGCCAAGATAACAAGGATCATGGTAGGTAATCTTCTTAGCATCCTCTTTTGCAGGTGCTATTGGTTTTAACCTTCCCTCTTTTACTAATTGATTTAGCAGCTGTGTGTGATGCACCATCTGTAATTCAAATCCTTGTTGTTTGTAATCACGACCAATAGTTGTGAAGCAGTGTGGGCAGGTGACTACAACTTTTTTCACCCCCCGAGTACCAAAGGTCTCTTGCAAGGTTTCAATATTTTCTCTAGATAAAATCTGATATAAAAACTCATTACCACTTCTTCTAGCCGGGTCCCCGGTGCAGGTTTCACGCTTTCCCAATACACCAAATGCGACTCCTGACATATACAAAAGTTCAGCAACTGCTTTTGTGGTTTTCTTTGCTCGCTCTTCATACGCACCAGCACAACCAACCCAAAATAAGTACTCAATATCTTCTGGTATTACTGAATCAATTATAGTGACTGGAAAATCAACCTCTTTAATCCAAGCATCTCGATCTGTTCTATTGGCACCCCAGGGGTTTCCTGCCTTTTCTAGATTTCTAAAGGTATTTCCCAGCTCAGTTGGAAACTCAGATTCAACTAAAACTTGAAACCTTCGCATATTAACGATGTGATCAACATGTTCAATATCAACTGGGCACTCCTCAACACAAGCACCGCAGGTTGTGCAGGACCACAAAACATCTAATGAGATTGCATTCTCATGAGCATTACCAACAATCTTGGTGGCAGCGGCTGCTTCACTACCAACTTTGGCTAATGCGTGATCTCGCATCGCCATGATTAAAAGCTTGGGAGATAACGGTTTATCAGTGTGCCAGGCAGGGCATTGGGATTGGCACCGGCCGCACTCGGTGCAGGTAGACATATCAAGAAGGCCTTTCCAAGATATATCAGCGGCGCTTCCAATACCAAATACATCATCCTCTTTTGGATCCTCAAAATTAATCTCTTTGCCATGGGAAAGCATTACCGGCAAGGGCCCAAGTGCATTCACTTTGCCAGGTGTTCGCTTAAAGTAGATGTTAAAGAAAGCTAAAAACCTATGCCAAGCAATACCCATGTTGAGATTTAAGCCGACCACAATGAACCAAGCCATTGAAACCACTATCTTGGTAAATGCAATTACTTGAATTAAGTTTTCAACTTGAGTAGCAGAGTACTTACTAAATAATAAAACGGCAGGATATGAGATTGCATAATGCCAACTCCAATCTGACTTATTTAGTAGCGCACCTTCTAAGCCACGAAGTGCGATTACACAAAAAACTATTGCTAAAATTGTTGCCTCTACATAATAAGCTTTCCAACTGCCAGAACCGTAAAATCTTGATGATCTACCTGGTTTAACAACTCTAGTTACTTGCCGAATTCCAATTAAGGTTACAATTCCAATACCAGTTAAGGCAGCAATTAGTTCAGCAAAAAATTCATATCCCACAAAATGGCCAATAATTGGCAAGCTCCAGCTGGGATTTAGTAATTGACCGTAGGCTGTGATTAATGTGCCAAGCAGTGCAAAAAATCCCACCATTACAAACCAGTGAGCAATCCCAGTGGCGGTGAAGTTAAGCATCTTGGTGTGGGATAAAACTTCAACAAACATATTTTTTAATCGTTTACCTTTTTGATCAAAACGTGAGGGATCACTTTGACCAGCTGAGATCTTTTTAAATAATTTAAATCCTTGAAAGCTAAATATGCCAATAGCAATTAAGGTCAGTAGGTAGGCGATAAAGGCGAGCACGGCTTAAGGGTAGGCGAGTGGCTCAGTCTTAAGGGTTAAAAGTTATCCACAACACTTATCCACCGTGTGGAGAATTACAGTGTTGTAATTAGTACCAGCGGGTGGCGAGTGAAAAGCCGATACCCACAAAGCCAAAACCAACCAACATATTCCAAGCTCCAATGCCTGGGATTGGGTAGTTAGTGCCAGAGATATAGAAAATTACAATCCAAATAAGCCCCAAGATGAAGTTGGCGACCATAACTGGGGCAAGCCAGCTTGGGCTCTCTAACTTCTCATCCTCAGCCGCAAACTGTTCAACGGCTGGGGCAACCTTCTTTTGCTTGCGGACCTTATCGCGCACTTTTGACTTCGGCATGGCAGCAGATTACTACACAATTAGCCTATGAGCACCACCTCTCGCAAAATCCTAGTTATTGATAACTACGACTCATTTGTTTTTAACCTAGTTCAGTATCTACAGCAATTAGGAGCCCAATGCACTGTGGTGCGAAATGATGAGATCAAAGTGAGTGAGGCAGATAAATATGACGGGGTGTTAATCTCCCCCGGTCCTGGCACACCACAAGGTGCTGGCATAAGTGTTGAACTTGTTAAGTACTGCGCCGAAAAAAAGATTCCACTGCTTGGTGTTTGTCTTGGCCATCAAGCAATAGGTGTTGCATATGGGGCAACCGTTTCAAGGGCGCCAGAGTTATTACATGGCAAAACATCTGTTATTACCCATAAAAATAAATCAGTATTAGAAAATATCCCATCCCCATTTACTGCTACTAGATACCACTCACTTGCGATTGAGAAAGACACCTTGCCTAGTGAGATTGAAATAACCGGTGCTACAGAGTCTGGCGTAGTAATGGCGCTGCAACATAAAACATTACCAATTTGTGGTGTGCAGTTTCATCCAGAGTCAGTCTTAACTGAACATGGTTATCAAATGATTGGTAATTGGTTAGAAATCTGTGGCGATAAGGGCGCTCGCGCTAGATCTGAAGGATTATCTCCGGTAGTAATAAAAGCTTAATTTTTATTGATAGTAATTGTCACAATACTGCCAATTGTTTTTGTAGCACCACCCTCCGGTGCTTGAGCAAGAATTTCACCTATTGGCTTATTTGGGTCGTATGCAGAAATCTCCCTAATTAGAAATCCTGCCTGGGTTAACACCGTCTTAGCACCAATCTCATTTAACCCAACCAAAGATGGCACCTGCACATTTCCACTTGCAATCTCTAGGGTCACACCACTACCAGCTGTAATAGTGGTGCCGGGGGTTGGGTTAATACTGATTACAACACCAGGTGCTTGATCTGAATCAACCGCAATAGTTTGGGCGATAAGCAAACCTGCTGAGGTTAATTTATATCTTGCCTCCTCCAGTGAAAGGCCAATTAATCCAACAGGAACAGTGGTATTTCCTGGTCCATCTGAAATAGTTAATGTGACACTACTGCCAGCAACCGCATCGGCGGTGGCAAGTGGTAGTTGAGATGCAACTCGGTCAATTGGGATTTTTGCGTTAGGTGCTCGCTCAACATTGATATTAAAGTTTTTTAGTAAGGCTCTTGCCTCATCTTCAGTTAAGCCGACCACATTTGCAACCTTAACCGTCACACCATCTGGTGAAGTAGAAATATAGGTGAATGTAATTATGGCTAAAACTGAAAGCAGCAGAGCAGCTCTGGTAATTAATTTGCGACGAGGAAATATCTTTTTAATTTTGGTAGTAACTGGCTCACCTTTTATTACATGCTCTAAATCTGCCAACATTGCTTTTGCATCCTGGTATCTGTGAGTGGGATCTTTTGCCAATACAACCTCAAGCATCCGATCAATATTTGGGTCAATCCCTGGCTTAATTTGTGAGGCGGGGATAATTGGTGATGAAACATGTTGATAAGCAACTGAAACTGGAGTGTCACCAGTAAATGGTGGTGTGCCTGTTAGTAATTCATACATCACACAACCTAGTGAATAAAGATCACTCCTGCCATCAGCTACCTCACCCGTTGCCTGCTCGGGTGAGAGGTATTGCGCAGTACCAACCACATTCCAAGTACTTGTCATCGTCGCACCAATATCACCAGTTGCTCTTGCAATACCAAAATCCATTACCTTGATATCACCAGAGTCAGTAATCATAATATTTCCAGGCTTTACATCTCGGTGCACAATTGACTTACTATGTGAGTAATCAAGTGCTTGTAATATTCCTTTAATAATTTCTAGAGTGCGCTGTGGTGAAATTTGTTCATCTAAAATCATTTGTCTAAGGGTTACACCACTTACCAACTCCATCACAATGTAAGGAGAATTATTTTCTTCCCCAGAGTCATAAACCGCCACAATTCCAGGATGATTTAAACCTCCAGCAGCTAACGCCTCTTTTTTAAATCTAGCAACAAAGGCTGGATCCTTTGCTAAGTCACGACGTAATACTTTTATTGCAACATCTCGATCTAATCTGGTGTCTTTGCCAAGATAAACATCGGCCATACCGCCGGTGCCGATCATTTCACCAACTGTGTATCTACCGTTGGATAATTTACTGATTCCACTATTCATTAGCCGCACCTAATTTTTTAATAAAATTATCTTGTTTACCCTCAACTATTTCACTCCAGATAATTGTGATGTTATCTGGTGCACCCTTTGATAAAACCTCAGCAATCAAAGCTGCAGCAACCTTGTTATCCTCATTTGCCTCGATGATTTTACTTATCTCATAATTTGATAACACATTTGTTAAGCCATCACTGCACAGCAGAAATTTATCTCCCTTTTTTATCTCATAACTTACTAATACAGGATCAAGACCTGAGTCCCCCATTAATGCTTGGGTGAGTAAGGAGCGTTGCGGATGATCAAATACCTCATCTGGTGTAAGCCTTCCCTGATCTAATAGCTCTTGCATCACGGTGTGGTCATAACTTAATTGTTCAAGTTTTTTGTCTCGATAGCGATAACAACGTGAATCGCCAATATGGAGTAATTCAATGTTTTTATCCAAAATACTCAGCGCAGTTAAGGTTGTGCCCATGCCAGATAGATCTGGTTGCAACTTACTTTTTTCTAATATTTGTCGATCAATATCGTAGGTGATATTTAGAAATAAATCTTCACGGGAGAATATTTCAAGTTCTAGATCAGAAATAATTGGTAGTATTTGTTCTAAGGCATTTATCGCAATTGCAGATGCCACCTCACCACCGGCATGACCACCCATGCCATCTGCTACCGCAATTAAATTACTGCAAACAATGGCTGAATCTTCATTGCCGCCTCTAACTAAACCAAGATCTGTCTGTGCAAAGGAGTTAAACTGCCATTTCATAGAGCCAATCTCACCACAGATTTGATTTGATAATGAAAGGGCGCCCGACAAATGTTGATCTACGCCCACCGCGGTGCCAGCGGTGAATTTCCCGAAGGTACACAAGCTGCCTATTTAGCAGCTATTTCGCAAGGAACTGATGGTTTTGAATGTGATGTGCGGCTGACAAAAGATCATCAAATAATTTGTTATCACGATAGTAATACCAACAGGCTTTCGACTCACTCACTTGAAATTGCAAAAACCACCTATCAAGAGCTAAAGCTGGCTGTAAACCCATATCGGTTGGATCAATTATTAGATTTGGCCATAAGCAACAAAAAAGATCTAGTAATTGAATCAAAGCATCCAGTGCCAAGTGCAGGAGCAATTGAAAAACGAGTTCATAAGCTGTTGACGGAAAACGTTAAAAAAATACAGGAGAGCAAAATCAAGGTATTTCTAATCTCTTTTTCATACCTTGCTACCTTAAGAAATAAGCAGGGCGGCTTTAGTAGTGGATATTTGATTCAGCACAAAATTTTTTCACACTTAAATCCCACATCAATTATTGTGGTGAATATAAAAATTATCCGAAATGAGCCATCTTTTGTGGCGAATCAAATCAAGAAGGGTAAAAAGGTAATGGTTTTTACAGTGAATGAGCCAAATGATCTAAAACTTTGTCAACAACTTGGAGTTTATGCGGTGATGACGGATTACCCAGCACGAGCACGAGGATCACTCGGCTACTCTTAACCCATGTCAATTAAGTACGCCTATCTTGGCCCAGCTGCAACATTTACCGAGGCGGCGTTAATAAAGATTTCAGAAAAAAGTGATCAGTTAATTGCTTATGCAAATGTCACTGCGGCACTAAATTCTGTAAGAAATGGTGAGTGCCAAAAAGCTTTAGTCCCAATTGAAAACTCAGTTGAGGGTGTAGTAGCAAGAACCTTAGATGAGTTAGCAAATGGGGAGCCATTAGTAATAACAGCTGAGACAACATTGCCAGTTACCTTCTCACTGATGAGTCTTGATAAAACTAATCCAAATGAGATCAAATCAATTGCCACTCACCCACACGCTGAAGCACAATGCCGAAGCTATATTGCAAAAAACTTTCCATATGCGCAGTTGATCGAAACATCATCTACTGCAGCAGCAGCAAAGGGTTTAAGTAAAGGTGATTACGATGCCGCAATTGCGGCGCCTATCGCTGCAAAAAACTATGGATTAAAAGTTTTAGCCGAAAATATTGGTGATAACCAAGGTGCGGTAACAAGATTTGTCGTGGTGGAAAAACCAGGTCAAACACCAGCAGCAACAGGAAAGGATCGAACATCACTTGCTGTCTTTATTGATATTGATCATGCCGGAGCCTTGCTTGAGATATTAAATGAGTTTGCAAAACACCAAATCAATTTGACCTTTATCCAAAGCAGACCAACCGGTATTGAACTTGGTCACTACCACTTCATAATTGATGTCGAAGGCCATATTGATGAGTCCGGGGTATCTGCTGCCTTAGTCGGGCTTAAGCAAATTTGTGATGATATTCGTTTTCTAGGTTCCTATCCCCAAGCAAAGTAATCGGTAGGCTACTTTCATATGATCGATTTAAAAGCACTTCGGGAGAATCCAGAGGCATTTAAAGCCTCGCAAAAAGCGCGCGGTGAAGATGTTGGCATAGTTGATAAATTACTAAAAGCTGATGATGTGCGTCGGGAAGCAATTGCAGAGTTTGAAAAATTGCGAGCTGAACAAAACACATTATCTAAATCAGTGGGCGCAGCAAGTGGCGGTGAAAAGGAAAAGCTTTTAGAGAGTGCTAAAAAGCTAGCGACATCGGTAAAGGCGGCGGATGCAAAGCGAGCGGATGCTGAAGTTGATGCAAATAAAGCCGGCCTGCTAATAGCAAATTTAATTGATCCAGCAGCGCCAATTGGCGGTGAGGCAGATTTTAAAGTTTTGGAAACTGTTGGAAAGCCTCGCGATTTCAAGGCGGAGGGGTTTGAACCGAGGGATCATGTTGAGATCGGTAAAGTAATAAAAGCAATTGATATTGAACGTGGTGCAAAGGTTTCAGGTGCTCGCTCCTATTATTTAACTGGTCCAGGGGCATTACTTGAGCTGGCGTTAGTAAATTATGCAATCTCATTAGCGGTTAAATCTGGCTTTACACCAATGATTCCACCAGTCTTAGTAAAACCAGAGGCAATGGAAGGAACTGGGTTTTTAGGACAAGCCGCCGAAAATGTTTATCATTTAAAAGAGGATGAGTTATATCTTGTGGGCACATCTGAGGTGGCACTGGCAGCATTTCATATGGATGAAATTTTAGATCAACTACCGATTAGATACGCCGGCTACTCACCATGTTTTAGAAGAGAAGCGGGCAGTTATGGAAAAGATACTCGTGGCATTATTCGAGTTCACCAATTTGAGAAGGTTGAGATGTTCACATTTTGTAAACCAGAGGATGCACAAGATGAGCATAAGAAATTACTTGCCTGGGAGAAAGAGTTCTTTAATTCACTTGAAATCCCATATCGTGTCATTGATGTGGCAAGTGGTGATTTAGGAGCAAGTGCAGCACGCAAATTTGATATTGAGGCTTGGATTCCAACCCAAGGTGAGTATCGTGAAGTAACCAGCACCTCAAACTGCACCCAGTTTCAAGCCAGGCGATTAAACATTAGATATAAAGATGAAAAAGGAACCAAACCAGTAGCTACATTAAACGGCACATTGGTGGCAGTGCCTCGAACAATAGTGGCGATATTAGAGAACCATCAACAAAAAGACGGCTCCGTAAAGGTGCCAAAGGCATTGATTCCATTTCTTGGAATGGATACTTTGGTTCCAGCGTGAGTGTTTTAAAAACTATTACCGGCAGGCGTCCTAAATTAATTGGCACAGATCTAGATGGCACCATTGTTGCTAATTATGGATTTATATCGGAGCGTACAAAAATAGCTTTTACGGCAGCAAATGCCGCTGGAATTCATATCTACTTTGTCACTGGGCGCCCAATTAGGTGGATGGCAGAAATTAAAGAGAACTTTAATTTTGGCCTTGGAATCTGTGGCAATGGCGCAATGCTTTATGATTTTTTAAATGAAAAGATTTTAGAGCAGTGGCTTTTTTCTATTGAAGCACAACTTGAAACAGTTAAGCGATTACGTGCAGTGATACCGCCAGTAACATTTGCGGTTGAGGTTAATCAACAGTTTCATCGTGAAAAGAAATATGTACCAAGGTGGGATATTGGCGCAGATAATGTTGGTGTAGACCAGATTGAAGAGGTGATTACCGCTCCTGCGTTAAAAATATTAGCAAGGTGTCAAAATAGTGAGTTCTCATCCGATGAGATGTTGGTATTAGCAAATAAAGAGTTAACTGGAATTGCAACGGTCACCCATTCAAACTCAACTGATTCATTACTTGAGATATCAGCAGATGGTGTTAGCAAAGGTGCAACGCTTGCCAAGGTTGCTTCCCGCCATGGTTTAACAGCTGATGATTGCGTGACATTTGGTGATAATCCAAATGATTTTTCCATGCTCACTTGGGCAAGTAGATCTTGGGCGATGGCTGATGGACATCCAGATTTAATGAAGCATGCGAAATTTCAAACTGATCCACATCAAGAAGATGGTGTGGCAAAAGTGGTTGAAAGGTTGCTAGAACTTCCCGAGTAACTTTCAATAAATTTTGCTTAATTTTGGGTGCTATCACTATTGCAGGTAAGTTTGCCCATGGAGGGCTCGCATAGTGGCCGAGTGCACCGGTCTTGAAAACCGGCAAGGGAAACCTTCGTGGGTTCAAATCCCACGCCCTCCGCCAGAGTTGCTCTTTGTGTGTGATTTCATATTACTCATGCGCTCATTTAAGTGGCATAAGTGATTTTGTGAGAGCAGAATTAAGGCATGGCATTGCTAGATTCCAAAGTTCAAAAGACTGGCGTATTTTCCGCAGGTCGTGCCCTACTTACTGATAAAACCTTAAGAACTGATCGTTGGTGGCTACAGCCATTAATGACATTTTCAGTTTTAATTTTATTTGTTATTTATGCAACCTTTAGGGCATTTGAAAATAAAAATTACTTTGCTGAGCCCCTAATTTCACCTTTTTATTCTCCATGCTTATCAACCGTTTGTGTTGAAGGGGCATCACACTTCGGAACCCCAATTGGCTCCATTACATTATTTGGTCTTTTAATCTCACCCTCCTTATTTATTTTGATATTCCCACTCGGTTTTAGAATGACCTGCTACTACTACCGCAAGGCTTACTACCGATCTTTTTGGATGTCACCACCTGCTTGCGCAGTAGCTGAGCCACATAAAAAATACACAGGTGAAACAAGAGCGCCGTTGATATTACAAAATGGTCATCGTTGGTTTTTCTACGCTGGATTAGTTCTAAATGTAATTTTGACCTATGACGCAGTAATTGCATTTAAAAATGAGGAGGGGCAGTGGGGCCATATGAGTGTTGGCACATTAGTCCTACTTGCAAATGCAACCCTGCTTTGGCTTTACTCTGCTTCCTGTCACACCTGCCGTCACACAATTGGCGGGCGACTGAAAAACTTTTCTAAACATCCAATTCGATATAAAGCGTGGACAACTGTTTCTAAGTTAAATCATTACCACCCTAATTTTGCTTGGGTATCACTATTTGGTGTTGCCTTAACCGATGTTTATGTCCGCCAGGTCGCAAGTGGGGCCATTACTAATTTCTACTTCTTCTAGGCGGTGACAAAT
>Ga0247837_1002612_pt1 | contig 33498 bp, 30 predicted proteins | sample LaCtaG_2_FD_187115 | JGI IMG/M metagenome (GOLD analysis project Ga0247837, IMG submission 187115) | Freshwater microbial communities from meromictic Lake La Cruz, Castile-La Mancha, Spain - LaCruzMarch2015_14.5m | ecosystem: Environmental > Aquatic > Freshwater > Lake | place: Spain: Castile-La...
TGACCTTTAGGGCGAATACCTCGCCCTGTAGATCAGAATGCAGGCGACACAGGTGCACCCGACCGAAGGTGCCGACTCCCAGCGTAGTGAGCAGTTCCAAGTCTGACAAGTGTCTGCGAGTCCCTTGCAGCAGAAAGGTCGGGTTGTCACTCATTAGTTTATGCACTAGAACCCCAAGAGCTCGGTAACATGTCTTATTGCGGCAGGAAGCTCTGTGACGTCCAGAGGTGTATGTGCAGTAGTAGATTCATTGTGGTGACTACTAGAAACTCACAGTCCAGTCAGCCAGTCATATACAGCTTTCCCTCCTTCAGAGCTGCTTCTCTGGAACCATTGGGAGTGGCTAACTAGCATTTCCCTGTTCTGCTTAAGGACCTATACTAACCCATCAGTCTAAGCAAGTACTCGACGGCCAGCTGCACATTGCCCCCACACATCTGCAGGGCATTGAGGTTGGCGTCATCATTGATAAACCCCATATCTCTCATTTGCTGCAACTGGGTCTGGTACTGCTCTCGAGGACTGGTTGCGGGCTGAGCAGGAGCTGGGTTGAAGCCGCCATACATGTACGGATTCATGAGGAAGGGGTTGAAATAGGGCTGTTGAGGTTGCTGCGGAGGCTGGGGCACTGTAGGCTGTACGAAGGGCTGAGGCGGCATGAACATGTAGGGGTTAAAGCCAGCGAAAGGAGCAGCAGGCTGAACAGGAGCAGGCTGGGGAGGGGGGGTCTGGGGCTGTCCAGGCGCAGGGAAGCTGCCGGGAACTCCGGACATCGCCCCCGAAGCTGAGCCACTGAACATGCGCTGCATCTGCTGTCTTATCATATTCCTCACCATGGGATCACGCATGCTGGCTGCTAACTCCGGGTGCTGCTGCATGTACCCCTGCATAGCTGGGTTGCTATTCAAAGCCATATCCAAGAAGGAGTCATTAGAGAGCATCTGCTCCATCATTTGGCGAATGAAAGGGTTCTGCAACATAGCCTGCAGAGCGGCGGGGTCCATTCCTAGGTCTGGGTTGAGACTGCTGGGGTCTGGCAGGGAGTCCATGGCTTGCTGAGCTTGCTGCATGCCACCGAAGGAGTTCAGGGCGCCCATCAGACCTGCCATTTCCCCAGCACCTGTTTGCATAGGAATGTTAGGAGCAGGAGCGGGGACAGCAGGCACAGGCGCAGGCTGCGTGAGTACCATATGCAATACGCTTTTGTCCCCAATGCCTACCTCCGAAATGACATCCGAGTCCTTGAGAATGCGGCCTGAATGGACCCTACCTCTGTAAATGAGCCGCATACGAGTGGGATCGAGGGCATGACAGCGCTGTATTTCCTTCTTTAGGTCTTCCACACTACGGTCCTTGCCAATAGTCACTGCCAGGTCTGCCCCCTTCGTCTGCTTCAGTGAAATTGAAATCGCCTCGGAGTCCATTATTTCCTAGCCCGACACTGCACCCATACATCTACACTGTCCTGGTCTGCTGTTAGAAACCTAGGCTGCACTGTACAAAAAGGCCATTAGTCCATTAACAACCTAGTTCCAGCACTGCCAGACTGGCAAGGACTCAGTCAGACTCAAAGTCTTGGCCAAATGAGGCGGGAAAGGACTGTTTCTATCTCATGGACTGACCAAATCTCGCAGCAGGCTTGAAACCAGACACACTTTCTCCCGCTACCAGAACTGCGATAGCTCTAAGTAGCCGGGAAATGGGATATAATGAATTCAAACCGGGGGAAGAAGGGGAAAGCCAAGCCCGCGCAGACTCAGCAGGTGGAAGTAAGGGAAGTCGACCCGTCTGACGAAGCCATGCAGGAAGAGCCTCCTCAGCTCCCAGTTCAAATGACCTTAGAACAGGCTATGGCGCACTACCAAAAAACAGTGGAAGATGTGCACCGAAAGCGGGTGAACAAGATGAATGCCTTCAACTACCGGATGACGCAGTACCTGATGAACGTGTTCACAGCTTTTAATGACCAGAGGGAACAGGAGGGAGTGAAGTGGGAGACCTACGGCGAGGGCATTGATGTGTGTGCGGAGGTGTATGGGTACTGCGTGGACTTCGTGCACATGTCGACCAACCGACTCATGAACGGACTACACCGCATCAACGGTGAGCCCGAAGTAGTGGAAAGCGACCACTCTTCCGATGAAAAAGACCCAGAAGACAAGCCCAAAAAGCCCAAGCGGAAAGCTTTGCAAGACGGACTCACAACTCTCGACCCTCCGGAGGCTCTTCAGTCCAAGACCATTGAAAAGGGGTACGAACTGGACCCGTTTTACGCGAAGATGAGCAGTTGCTTCGATGCTGGGAAGAGTGAAGGCATATTGCTGAACAACTTGAAGGTCAACGAGGGCTTGGAACTGCTGCTGTACTCCAAGGAGCCGATGCAGTGTCCCTTCACTCAGGCGTTTGGGGTGTTTCAGCAGGCCTGTTTCCCCGATTTGACGGTAGAGCAACTTGAGGGGGAGAAGCTGTGTCAGGAATTGGAGGCTTTCGAGGCGCAGTTCATAACGGGCACACAGCCCCGGGTTTCCACCTTCCAACAACTCATTGAAGACATCGGCGCGGACGTGGACGAACCCTCTGATCTGCCTGACCAGGTCGAGGAAGCCGCAGTGTACCGAGAAACCTTCGAAAACACCATTCCCGGAGTCGAAATCGCAACTGAAACTAACATCAAAAGACCTGTAAGTCTGGATGAATCGCTCAATAACCTGAGCAAATTGAGTGATTTCCACTTCTTCACAGCCAAGCCTTCCACCTGGGCAGGGTTCGAGTACTGGAACAAAAGCGTAGTGTCGCTCGGCACCAAGAAAAGCGAGAAAAAACCCAGACGCAAGGAACCTACCACCCTGGATTTCTGCGCCGCAGATGTACAGGACAGAAAGACGCTGTTTCTGAACGAGGCGAAGGACAACACCTTCCGTCAGAAGTACTTCGAGGATCTGGCGCTAGAGGAGTACACTCTGCCCATGGATTACCAGGTCAGTCTGAGACGCTTCACTCAGACGTTCTCCAAGCCGAACACTCAAGTGAAGATATTCCGCCACGATAGCGACTCTCGCACTGCCCCAATCGAAGAAAACGTCATAGTGCAGAACTACGAAAGTCAGCCAGGAGTCGATAGTCCTGTCGGCGGCGAGGACGAAAACGACCTTTATGCGAGGGAAGAGGAAGTGAGAGAGCCGCCGCCCCTGCCTACGCAGACGAGGGAGGACCAGTTGCAGTTCTCCAAAGTCTCCAAAAGAGTGGATATCCGCCTGTTGAAGGATGAGATGTGGAGGAACCTGGGGACGCTGAATAGGGAAAACATACTGGGAGCAGAAAACCGCAGACCCCATAGTCGCGAAAGCAGCCTATCCAAGTCCGACACCTCCTCCGACCCCCCCACTTTCATGCAAGTAGTCCGAAGTCTCCCTGACAAGCTGCCCTCCCACGAGCTCGAAAACCTCTCCATCCACTCCTGCTTCATCACGATGCTGCACCTTGCGAATGAGAAAAGTGAGATTCACACAGATCTGGTGCTGGAGTCGGTGGGAGAGTGCGACTTTAAAATAGCCATTAGGAATGCGTAGTAAGGTAGATTCGGGTTAATTGCGTTTCGAGAAATGTCGCTTTTGTACCTGCTGCTGCCTGTGCTCCTGCAAGCGAACGACTTCCTGGACAGTCTCAGGCCCTACCAGTGGCGAGTGCTGCAGTCCGCCTACGGCCACGTCCCAGCGCCCAGGGCCGGCCACAGCATGGTCGCATTCGGCAGGACACTACTAGTGTTCGGGGGGTGCGACGTAGTGATGAACTGCTACAACGACCTGCAAAGGTTCGACACTGAGTGAGTGCTATGCAGAAGCTTCGAGTGGAGACTGCTCAACTCCACAGGGCAAGTGCCCACTGCGAGAAGTGGACACTCCGCTGTTATCCTGAGCACGCATATGTTTGTATTTGGGGGGACTTCGGGAAGCATGTACTACAACGAGCTGTTCAGATATGATGTGATCACAGACCGCTGGCAGCTCCTGCTTCCCTCTGGCGACTTGCCCAGTGGGCGAGCCAACCACGCTGCAGTGCTCACTCGCACTGGCAACCTGCTGATAGTGGGCGGACTCACAGTAAGCACTACTAAGGACAAGGGATTCACCAACGACGTGTGGGAGTACCAAGTGAGTGAGGACAGGTGGACCAGACTGAAGTTCACAGGAACCCCGCCTGTGCCTAGGGAACAGCACACAATGGCGAGGTTCCGAGGACAAGTAGTGCTGTTCGGTGGGTTTCACGAGGGCGGAGTATCTGACGAAACCTATACATTGGACTTAACCTCCACGGAGTGGAGTCTGCCGCAAGACGACGGCCGCATTCCTGAAGGCCGACAAGGCGCTTCCTCGATTCTTCTCGGAGATTCGCTGTTTCTAACCTCAGGCTGCGACTACTCCCGCAAGCTTTGCTACTCCGACTTCTTCCTTCTCGACCTGCCCACAATGTGGTGGACTCTAATCCAGCCGTTCCGCGGCTCTGATAGCTTCGCAGGCAGAGAGCGGGCTGCTGCGACTTCAGTGGGACAGACTTTGTTCCTGTTCGGCGGATGCCAACTTTACTCCTATTGTCTCAACGACATACTCGCAATTAATACAGGGATCCAGTGTCCGAACGACTGCTGGAACAATGGAGTCTGCAGAGGAGGTCTATGCATATGCAGTCCTGGATACATCGGTGTAGACTGTGCAGTGCGCACCCGCTGTCAGGCTTCGTGCCACTACCAAGGCTTCTGCAACAGTGATGCAGAGTGTGAATGTTACCCTGGATATATGGGGTCGAGGTGTCAAACTTGGGTAAACTGTCCGAATAACTGCACTTCGGAGCTGAGTGGACGCTGTCAGCCCAATGGACTGTGTGATTGCAGGGACAATTACTATGGGCGGGACTGCGGGGAGTACTCTTTGTCGCCGCTGGTTACGACTAGTGAGACTGATACGGAGGAAATAGAGGAAGAAGTCGTTAGGACTAATGCCACTGTCAATAGAGAGCCAAATCAGCCAGTTCCAAGCGAAAACGCAACTGAAAGGACTGTAAATCAGGCAGAAACAAGCCGAAATACAGGCGAAATCGGGACTCCAATGCCTCTTTCCGCACTCGAATTCCCTCTCACCGACTCCAGCACGCTCCACTCACCCCCCTGTCCCTTCAACTGCCACGGCCACGGCCTCTGCCAAGACCAAACCTGCTTCTGCCAGAAGAGCTACACTGGCCCTTACTGCGAAACTGCACCCAACTCCCTCCCTCTCTTCTCTGCAGCCTGTCTCGCCCTGGGCGCCCTGGCTCTCGGCCTCACTGTGAGCTGTCTCTATATCAGACATGCGCAAAAGGGACATCGGCTGCAAGGCAGGGCGCTGTAGCTAACTAGTAGGAGGTGCTTAGGAGGAAACTAACTGCTTGGATGAAGTGTTGGGAAAGTGTGGGGTCGGAGGCTTTCAGGGAAATGGTCACTCGAGGAACGCCTGGGGAGATAGCGGCTTCGAGCAGGAAAACTGCGCTTTTCACACTTTTCGCAGAGAAATAGAGACTTTCCCCCTCCCCTCTCTGCTGCTTCATCACAAAGAATATGTTGTTGTGGACCAAGCGAGTCTGCACAGCGTCCACACCCCGACTCTGCTCCGCCACCTCCACCACATGCGTAAAAGTCTCCGCCGCCGCCATCTGACTCCAACTCTTCTGGAACTCCTCAGCGTCCATGAAGCCGCTTTCCGTCTAATTGCGAAGTACCAGGAGGGCTGTGAGCATACAGGGCACTTGGAAGTAGAAAATCCCGAGAGAACACTTGATTGCGGCTTGAATCAACAGAGGGACTGAGGGAGGCGCGGGGTCGACTCGGTCAGCAGAGGCGATTTTCACCTTGTCAAGCCGGGTGGAGGCCGGGGAAAGCGGCACAGCGGGAATAGGGGAAGCGGGAGTGAGGCCGAAGTAGTTCACATTGAATTGCACTGCGAATTCAGTGATCGGTGCCTCTGCCCCGTTCGTAAACTCCAACTCCAGCATGGTTTCACTGCTGACCCGCTGGAAAGCAGCTCGAACTGCCAGTCCGCGCTTCCCTTCAGAACTCGCCACCTCTGCAGTGAGGACAGGCTGCAGCGGCACTGCGGCTCGCAGGCTCTTTGCAGGCGCAACTGCAGCGATTTCCATGTCCAAGCTCAGTAGGTCTGTCACTAAGGGGACTGCTGGAGGGGTTTCTAGCTTCTGAATGGTCTTTATGTCGCCTTCGATTTCGAAGTCGTCGTTGTCGTTTTCCTGGTCCTGCTTGATGGCGGTTTCCCGCACTTTGGAGGTGCTTTTTTCCATCAAAACGTGGTTCACAGACGAAATAAACCCGATCTGCTCTATCAGTTTATCGAGCGTTTGGACGGGAATGGACTCGTCCACGTCCGCCACAGCGGGCTTTTCACTCAACACCAGTTCCCTGGTAGCCGCAGGGTCCGTAGACAGCAGTCTCCAGTAGATATACGCCCTGTCCCTCACATCCGGGTTCGGACACTTCTCCGTCGCAGTCTTGAGAAGCGCGGAAATGAGCGCTTCCGCCTGTTCCGGCCGCTTGAGGAAGAGCTTCACAGCGGCAGTAAGGAGCTGCAGCTGCACATTTCCGGGTTCGTCCAGGAAGCCGGTGCAGAACTCGCTCAGTTGGGCGAAGGCGTTTTCGATCTTTTCCGCGTGTTCTCCGAGGATCCAGATGTAAGCGGCCTTGGCCTCTGAGTCGTCCAAGTCGCTGATGCAGTCCAGGATTTCCCTTATTATCATTTCGTAGCGGCCTGGGTACCTCCGCAGTATATCCCTCACCACAATGGTCGTTTCCTGCACTACGTAGCTCACCTTCGTGTGCACCAAGTCGAGCAGCACGTTCACACAGCGTTCAGTGGCTCTTTCCAGCTTCAAAGCGCAGCGTCCAATGCAGCGAATAGCCTTGCGCACGAATTCCATGTCTACTTCAGTGCTGTATTCTTTGAGTTCCTGCAGTACTGAGTCGATGTTTTTGTTGTCTGCTAGCCGGGTCAGTATTTCCAATTTCTCCATTTTCACGTATATTGGATCGTTGAACTTGCAGAAAAAGGCACGCACGTCCTTGTCCAACACCGCGGAGTTCTTCTGGACGATCAAATTGACGCATCTCAGAGTGACATACTGCACTTCCGGCTGCGACCCAGTGAGTAGAGTGACCAGTGGAGGGGTGAGTTTCTTGATAACTGTGCGAGTGAGGTCTGCACTGGACAGGTAGTCCAAGTACTTGACAATCACTTTGACCGCGGCCAGGACGACGGCCGGGTTGGCGTGGGCGAGGCGAGGGATCACTCGCTCCAATATGCCCTCTGCTTCTCTAGAGGCAGCAGGGGTGTACATCGCGATGTAGTCCAAAATGATGACTTGGCCCCACTCTGTGGAGTCGTTGAGAGCGGTCAGCACCCGGTTTGCAATGGTGTGAGTGAGCGGAATCACCGGACTTCCGCGCAAGTCACTGATTTCAGCAATTGCAGCCACTGCATTCGCTACCACCATAGCGTTCCCATCAGCCAGCAGGCCTGTCAACTGCTGGAAAAACCCTTGGTCTTCCACCATTTCGGGGGAAATGTCGTACAGCTTGGCGAGGCAGATAGCGGCTGTTTTCCGCACGTAGGGGTCTTCGTCCGCTAGGGCGTCTTTCAGCGGCTGGCAGAGGTATTCTGTGATGCGCTCCACGCGGATGCAGCCCATTGTGCGCACTGCCAAAGCGCGAATTAGAGGACTGCTCTTTTGCCGGGCGTCTTTGATGAAGGAGTTGACCGCCATAATGGCCAAATCCGGCTGACTCCTCGCATAGTTGATGATATAGAGATAGACGAGTTTCTTGAGTTCCACACTAGTGGTTTCCATGCACTTGACCACATGTGGGAAGAGTGAAGCCACGTCCTTGCCCACTGTCATTGCAGCGATCACCTTGCGCACTGCCTCTTGCTTGATGTCCGCCTTCATGGAGTTCAGCTGCTCCTGCAGTTCCTGCAGCTCGCCCTTGGACGTGGTGTTCGTGAAGTAGCTGGACATGGATTACAAATGGCTAGGTGAAGGGGTGGAAAGTAGGTAGGGATTTAGAGGGAGGATTTGGGGAATGTAGGGCAGAACTGGTCTAATTGCATACTGCAGCCTACAGACTTAGCAATGTGAGAAACTGCTATGTCAGCTTGCAAAGAGAGTCCAACTCTAGTGTCTCAAAGTAAACAATTCAGCCTTAGTGCTGTCTACACCTGCAAACAACTTCCCTTTACTGTGCGATACTGACATAGAAAGGCTCACCTTGTCCCAATCTTCTAGGCTTTTATAGAGATGCTATGCCAATATAGAATTGAACTCTCTATATATTTCCCTTTATAGTTCATTCTTAATGCAATTCCTCATCTCCCGTTCATGCATAAGTCTTGGCTGCTATCGCTTGGAGCTTAGGATGCAGAGCACTGGTTCAGTCCAGCTGAAGTATACACTTGCTTAAGTCGCTTCCAAAGACAGTCCCACACATTATAGCGAGTTCTAGACGTGGGTTAGCCGCAAGATTACTAGACTAGCTCTCAGTTGTGCCGGCACCATAGGACCCAATCTCTGCTTTTCCTCTATAGCAATTCTGGCTTCCTCCTCATCTCCAACCAGGGTCAAAGCAATACACGCAAACAAGTAGTGCATTGGCCTGTTCGCTTCAGCGATATGCAGGAGAAGTTGTCCAAAATGGCTTCTAGCAAGTATTAAGCGCTCCTCAGAGAGGACAACAGTATCCCAGTGTTCCTGCAGTAGGCAGATACTTGGAGACCTGAGCCCTCCTTTCTCCAGGTACTGGCGTAAAGTCCAATCCTCAATAGTGCAAATTCTGCGGAGCAGCACCAGTGCACAGGTTTTCATGTACTCGTCTAGATTTGGCATTGCCAGCAAGGCAGTTAGCTCATTGTTGGCTCTTTTTCCTTTCAGCAGGAATTGGACGATATGCCCAACTTCTTCCTTCCCGACTAAACCTCGTGGGATGTATTTCTTGCCGCCCTTCGGCTCTAATCTTGCGGTCTCTGTCGAAAGGCTCTAAATCTAGGTGAAAAGGGATAATAAACCCCAGGAAGAGCTGCGGGTGGATGAGGACTAGTCAGTTGGGACTAGGATGCCAGGGCAGTGAGTCTTCCAGCAGGAGTAGTGCAGGTCTGAGGAATCACTGGTGGCGTCATTCGAAGAGTCGAAGTCGAGCCTTGTATAGCCATCCTCTAATGAAGGGTTCTATATGCCCAGTCTCAATTCCTGTAGTTGCAGGTAATTCACCTGCTGTTTCCCACTATTCTTTCTGAATGAAACATACATAAAATGAGTAGACTGGAACTCCATGCAGCTAGGTACTTAGTCGCTTGTTCCTATCAATGTCTAGTTCCCTATATCGCCTTCTTGGCCTTCAGCACTCTCCTCATCCCCCACACCTGCACCACTCCCACCACTCCAATCACTGCCAACGTCACCAGTCCGGTGCCGATCACTCGACTGTATACCTTGTGTGTGCCCTTCCTCAGTCCCTCCTCGACCCTCGATAGCGCCTTTAACTCCTGCTGGATCAGTCCTGCGGTTTCCCGTATGCGGGCTAATTGCCGCTCTACTGGCTTCACGTCCTCTGTACTGAGTAGGGAGGTGTAGTCTTTGGCTGCAGGGCCGCTTTGCACCTGTATGAAGGTGTGCAGGTAGTACTTTTCGCTGTTTATTAGACAGAGTTGGTAGGCGCCTTTGCGGGTAGAGACGATGGACAGCTTGCACGCGGCCACATGCATCTGCTTCTGCAGTCCTAGGGTATGCAAATTACTCCTCTAAGGACTTCTTAAAGGAGCCCTCTGCAGCTCCACCAGGTCCGGATCCAGTATATAGAGGGACAGGGGCAGGGCAGGTAGGTGCTTTTCCGCCACTTTCGCGTCAATTACCATCAAGGTAGAAGCGGGCAGGTCCTAAGTAAGCCCTACTTCTGCCAAACAGAACGTAGACAGTGGCGAAATGTGCACTTCGAAGGCAGAAACAGCCACAAGCAGCAGAGTTAGCTTGGACATAGGTAGGAATTGCATGGAAATAAGCACTACAGTTGATCTATTTCGCCTATTTCTCACTTAATCGCTGCAGATTCTGGTTACTCTCTCGTTATAAGCCATAATTGTGGGATGTCCAGCCAAGTGCAAGCAGCCCTAGAACTGCTGAAGCGTCTGCCTCCCTCCCCCGACTCCCTCTCCAATCTCCTGCTCTTCCTCACACCCGCCCAACAGTCCGCCCTGCAGTCCAAAGCCTCCCTCTCCCTGCACTGCCTGCACGACCCCGTCTCCGACCGCGACTTCCTCTGCTGTAGCTTCAACCAGGAAGGCAGTTCCCACCGTTCCCCCCACAGCGGCCGCTACTGCCCGCCTCTAGAGGACGGATACGAGCCTTCCAACTCCCTCAGACGACTGGAAATCCGGACAAACGAGTTATTTGCAGACTATGTGAGTCGGTACTACGGGTCTGCTTTGAATTCCGCCTATTTCTCGCAATCTAGTGACAAAGCCGGGTTTTCGGCTTGCTTTGCAGTACTGAAGACTGCTGTGAAAAGGGAGAAGTCTGCGCGAGTGTCAGCGGTGCACTATGTTGACATGATACATGAAGGGAGTGATAAGAAGCTGTACCAGGTCTCTTCTCGTATGTTGTTGGAGCTGAAAATCGGGGGAAATACGCTTATTAGCGGCAGTTTCATAACTTCCAAAGAGGAAAAAGCGCCGCTGCTCGACCTAAGAGGGGACTCAGAACCACTGCAACTGCTGCGTCTAGTGGAAGACAGCGAAAGCAATCTAATGAAGCAGTTCGACAACTTCCTGGTTTCCCGAGTGCAGGGCACTCTCAAGAGCATCCACTGGTCTCGGGCAGCCAGTGCGGAGGCAGAGCACAGGGCTCGATATGAGGTGCTGATGGGGCAGTTGATGGCTGCTGGGATGGGCATTAGAGGGGAATCCACTAGCTAGGACTACTTTTGACCTGTCATGAATTGGACGCGGGCGGCGTGGGACGGCATCAGTCGCTTGTATTCGTCCTTGAGCACGTAGTACACTTCCCTGCCTTCCCTCAACTCATCCGTCAGCTTCGTCACAAACTTCGACAAAGTCAGCTTTTCCGCCTGGTCTTTGAGCGTGAACTTGGACTGCAAGGACTCTTCCAGCATTCTCTTCGTCACCTTGCCCAGTCGAATCATTTCATTGATGAAGGCTTCCTTGCTCAAAACAGCCTTGGCAGGCTCCTGGTTGTCGTCCGAAGAGTCCTCCAGGCCCATGGAGTCGGAGGAACTGGGAGAGGAGGGAATCAGTTTCTCCACGTTTAGCGCCTTTTCCAGCTGTTTGCCACTCTTTGTCAGCTTGTGAGTGCGGTCCAGGGAGACTGGCGGCAGGTCTACAGGCTCGTCGTCCACTGCGTCGTCGTCGTCTTCGAATTCAGGATTGAAGTCCATTTCCTCTCCCAAACTGTCCTCATTCTCCTCCTCCTTCACTTTCTTCCTTTCCCGCTTGCCCCTGCCTTCCAGTTCCTTCTGCCCAAAGGCCTCCGCCAGCTTTTCGTCCCTAGTCATAGGGCCTCGCTCCTGCACTGCCTCTGCCTCAGCAGGCTTCGCAGACTCCTGCAGGCGACTGAACTTGTACCAGTGGTCCACTAGGGACAGACGCACTTCGCTGCCTTCGACGTAGGCCACTGCGAAGTGTCCGGAGTCCTCGCAGCGGCCTCTCCATAGAGAGATTTTGTCGCCTTTCGGGCCGGGAGTGCGCGCTTTGAGTTCATACTCCGTAGGCTTGGGCTCCTCTCTATTGCGCTTGCGACTGCTCACCGTGCCTTCAGTCCTTTGCGGCTTGTCAATGGGCAGGGGGTCGACTGTCTGCACAACCCTCAGCTCTGCGGTCTGCAGCATTGCGCTCTCAGACAGCTGCAGGAGTCGAGCGATATTGACCTCTCCTTTGGACTTAGCCTTGCCTTTGAGTCTGTAGGCTTTCATCTATTTTTAGCCCTAGGCAGGGCTCAATAAGGTGGAACTGGTATGGAGAATTGGCCTACTTCTAGGCTGACATTGGGTCTTTCTTCCTCACACTCATGTTACACCTATCTAGTCCCAGTCTAAGTCCTGCTCATCGTCCTCAAACACTGCTCTCAGGTCCACGTGCGGGTTCACCAGGACTTCAGGCCGGGATTTGCAGGGCAGAGGCGGCCTTCCACAGGGAATCGGCAGTTTCTTAGGTCTGGAATAGCCGCTGGCTGAGTCAGGCTTCTGGCTAATAGAGGGAACAGGGGGCTTTTGGCCTGATTCAGAGCTGTGGGCTCGCTCCCTTTTCAACTCCTCCACTGTCACTTTCGTCAAAAGCCGCTCTGTGTAGCCTTTACTCTTAATCCTTGTGACTCCCACCACAGGCGCACTGCACACAGACCCCGTCTCCGACCCCATTTCCGACCTTTTCTCCAACATATCACTCAGCCTAGACACAGATTCCTGCACTAGCGCTGCCTCTTGCTCTAGCGGCAGTCCCCTCGGCCTGGGCTTGGACTGGTACTGGACTTGGTGGTCTGAGGGCAAGGAGACTAGCCGCAGGTCCAGTCTTTCCAGGGACTCCAGCATGTGTTGCTCTTCGGCTTCGATGCAGTGGAGTTCTTCTGTGAGAAAGCCGGTGTCGGGGGCGAGGCGTTGGCTTTGGACGCGGCCACGGAGTTCGCTGACTCGTTTGGACGTCTTGGGGACAGATTGCTTAGCAGTGGGGATAGAGGGAGGAGGGGGATTGGCAGGGATTGGAGTCTCTTTCGGGACTGAGAGTGCAGAAATGAGCGGATGCAGAGGGATATTGGGGCCTATCGCCTCTTTGCCAGGCGCCCATTGCTGTATACTTTCCCTTATCGACTTCCCCAGCCAGACCTTATCCGCCTGCTCCATCATCTTCCCCAAGAAAGGTGCAACCTTCTCCCTGACCTTCGTACTGCTCAAATCCAAACTATCCAGCAAGTCACCCTTCATCCATACCTCCTCTCTCACCCTTTCCCTCACCGCAGGGATTTTGGACTTTCCCTGGAAGTCGAACTTGGGCAAAGGCTTAGCAGGGGCAATGGTGGGGATACGACTGGCGGGCGGGACTTCGAGGTCGAGGGCTTGGACTGTGCGTTCGTGGGAGTGGGAGTGGGCGTAGGGAGGGCGGATGGCTTGCACGTACCGGTCTTTTTGCATGTGGCGGTGGAGTTGGTCTTCTTGGACACGCTGGATTTCGGCTAGGCGCTGGCGAGCCTCAGCTAGCTGATGGACTCTGATGGTCCTCTTACTTTCTCAGCTCTTCTGTCTCCTTCATCAGTGCGAGTTGCCTTTGCCTGGCCAAATTTGCTTGTTGCTCGAAGTCTCTTTGCCTGGCGGCGATTTCCGCTTGCGACTTCTCTTGCTTCAGTCTCCCGTATCCCTTCATTATATATGGAGGCAGTGTGGACGCAACAGCGCAAAGAGCCCGGTCCCTACTTCCACCTCTGCCTCTCAGGCCCTCCCATCAGCGACCTGATGCACCCTTACCTCGGCATGTACTCAGTGCCCTTTTTCGGCTATTACGGACCAGATTTCCCCTATGGAGATATGCTCTGCATCGTGAAAGGCACCGACCAGCACATCCGCCTCCCAGAAGCCATTTCCCGCCTGCTCGCCGCCCTCCCCGCCTCTCTCCCAGGCTCCAAACCCCTCAACCAAGAGAAAAACCACAACTACATCCCCAAGCAAATCCGCATCCCCCCTCTCCGCACAGTCTCCACCCACTTCATAATCAGCGACATATCAGCGATATGTGGCAGATTAGGCAGTACTATGATGCTGGTCGACCACGCCTGGGTCTTTAAGGACTGGACGCAGCAGAGACAAGCCTGGGACGTGCCCAAATGCATCATTCCCCTAGTCGGCTTCAGAGAGGTCCTGCAAAGAGGGGTCAAATTCGGGACTTTGAGGAGTGAGTATATGAGCATGCACTCCAAAAGTGGCGCTTTGTGCATATCTCCGAAGAATAATAAGGTGGAAATCGACCCGAGGACTGGCATTTGCAAGGCGTGGACGGTGGCTATTGATACGGCGCAGGCCACGGCTGTGGTTTCTTTGCATTGGGTTATTTGCGATGGCTGCGTGCCTAGTGGCTTGGCAGAAAGTGAAAATATCGCTGATTTGGTGCGCAGAGTCCCAGAATTGGCCGAAGTGTTCCTTCTCTAGCTAAGCTTTCTCTAGTTTTTGCTTTAAGCACCAGAAATAGACAACTTTCAAATAATTTACATGCAAAAATAAACCCAGAAATCGATATTTTCGCTGATTTGCAGATTCAAGAGAGGTTAATTTTCCCTCGTTTAGAAATAAAGTATAGAAATTGTACTCGTTGCACACACTTAAAGAAATTCGTTGCATCAAATTCCAAAAAAGCGTGCATCTCCCTAGCATCTACAAAACAACTCTCTATTGCCTACTTATCAGCACTCTTGTCTCTATAGGAACTGCGTCTTTCTCTACTCGAACTGTTCCCCACCCTCAGAGTTATAGTATCCAGCTGGGCGGAAAGCCGCCTGGGAAATAGCTTTTTATGCACTGGTTTGAGCCCGGAAATACGCAGGAGCCAGGTATGCAGGTCGTGTGCATTCATGCGCTCGTCAGGGTTAAGGTTGGTCATCACCCGAATTGCGGATATCACTGTGGGAGAAACACCTCGCCAGACTGAAGAATCGAAATTGATGTCGTTTTCCAAGTTGCGACGAATGGTTTCTGCAATGGTAGGGCTGTGGAAAGGGTTAACACCCTCAAGTAACGTATAGAACAGCACTCCCGCTGCATAGATATCCACTTTAGGCCCATGAGTCCGTTTTTTCAATATCTCAGGTGCATAATAGCCCGGCGACCCTGATCCATCGCACAGATCCACCCCTTCATACCACTTAGCCAGGCCAAAGTCTATTAACTTGAAATTCGCCCTATCCGCTCTATCTGTCAATATGATGTTTTCAGGCTTTATGTCTCTGTGCACGATGTGCTTGTCACTCAGGAAATCCAGGATGTCCAGTAGATTTAGCATGAATTTGAAGGATTCGGTCTCGGTGAAGGGCTGATAGAGGGCTTTGGATAGAGGGATTCCGTCGTAGAAGTCCATTACGAGGTCGATAGTGAGGTCACTTTCATATACCCTATGCAGCTTCGCCAAACTGGGATGCGACAAAAAGCGCAGAATGTCAATTTCACTCCTCAGACTATCCCCCCTCTGTTTCGACTCTGCCAGTTGCCTCTTCTCATAAGACTTAATCGCCACTTTCATCCCATTCGCTCGAAACCGCCCCAAATAGACTACAGACTGGCCTCCCCGGCCTATTTCCCCCTGTATCTCATAGTCTTCCTGTATATTCCCCAGTATCGCAACTTCCCCCAACTTCTCGAGCCACCCGTCCAACTCCCCTTTCCCCACCACATAGAAGTCGCAGCCCCAGTCCCCACGCCTCAAATTGAAGCCGAAGCGGCTGGTTTGCTCCCGGTCTCTCTCCTCGAAGGCTTCTATGGTCGTCCACTGCAGGTTTCCCTCTAGGAACCGGACTTCGGTGTCGGTCCACCACTGCACCTTCAGTAGTCGAGAGGCTGTCAGCACGTAAAATAGCGGTGTGAGCTGGGTGTTAGCCTCGCGGGAGTAGAGAAAGCCGCAGTGGGCGATAGCAGTTTGGACAGGGAAAGCGGCTGTGGGCTTAGTCCAGAAGGGGGCATTTTGGGGCTGGAGCTGGAAATTCGCGGATTTGGCCATTATGGCGGAGTTAAGTTAATTCCAAAGCCCTGTTTGCTGGCTAAATAGGCATATTTCGCTATATTATGAAGCAAATCAGCACTCGTACTACTCAGTTTCTCCTCTTTATAGTCGTAAATAGAGCTAATATTGATCACTTCATAAGAAATATCCTCATTGAAACCTGACAATTTCCACTCTGCCTTTTTCACCCGATTTAGATCCCTTCAGATATAGAAAATGGGGAAAACACTGCTAAATAACCGGGATATTGGGAAATATACGAGTTTTATTCGAAATAGAGACTAGGTGGTCAGGTGTTAGGCATTTTACAGGGAGAAGTAGTGCAAAATTGAGTACTTTCTGGGGATAATTATGCGATAGCTGACTCTTTTCGGCTGAAACTAAAGGTGACAAGCCTAATTTAAGCTGAAAAACGGGGAATTTCGTAGAAATTGTGTTGAAACACCAGGAATTAACCCTAACTTGCAACAAATCGAGTATAAATCGAACCTTTTATGACTTAAATTGCTATTTCCCGCCAATTTCCTATAAATAATCCCCTTAACCCCCCATCAATTTCGATCCAATCCCTGCAAAATCCCCACTTTCCCAGTCCCCTCTGCCCACCTCTACATTCCCTATCATCTGGCAATATCACCTATGGAAGGCCACTCCCGTCCCTCGACCACCCGCTCCCTCCGTTCCTTCAAGTTCACAGTCCCTGCTACTGAGTCCCCAGACCCCCACAGTGCCCTGTTTTCCCCTGCAAATGCAGCCCTCGCCTCTCCTTTGCTCACCTCCACTTCGCGACTTTCCATCCCACGAGGGAAAAAGCGGCCTTTGATCGTGAAGAAAAGCACTCAAAGCGTGCCTGGGACTACCGGCAGGACGACGCCGCTGTTCCCCGCTGAAAGACGCTCGAAACGCTATCAAAAGAGTGAGTCTGAGGAGGAGCTGCTCAATGTGATTAAGGCCACGCAGGCTGTGTTGCCTATGCCCGCTCCAGACCTCACTACTTCTAAGGATTTCTCGACGTCGAGGAATGCGGCTTCGCCGGATAAGCAGAAAATCGCGAGTTTGGAGTCGAAGTTGCACTCACTTGCAGCGAAGTACAAGAAGCTGGAAGGCAGTTATCGAGTGCTATTAGTGCGGAATGCAGGCCGGGAAATCGCGTTTTCCCCTGATTTGGACCATACGAGGGACAGTCTGCCTTTGACGCCTAGACACGAGCCGCTGACTGAAGTGATGCACATGCTGAGGGAGTTGAATGCGAAAGTGGACAGGGTGGAGGTCCTCACCTCTGCTATGTGGTCCCGCATGTCTCGGCTCTCCGAGTAGTTTGTAATGGGGAAGTTGGAGTCTGTGTCTATAGTGTGCAGCTTCTGTTGGGGTTTAGATGGGTGTGTTGATATGCATGCAGTTTTGTCAGACCATAGAGTTAGACAGTCTTTTCTTATACCAATTGGTACTCAGATTCAGACTTTGGTGAGGTTTGTAGGCGCCTGGTAAACACTCGAATCCCATAGATGTAGTTAATATCGGCAATGTCCAAGTTGCGACTTCCGCCCAACCCTCGATTTCCCAAGCCGCCGACACCCCAAGGCTCCACACGCATTCAGATCAGTCCCGTAGCGAGCCAAATTGGCTCCTCGCAGGCCTCACATCGGCCAATTTTGCAGCTGCGTAGCTGCGTGATGGCTGGAAATGAGCGACAGTCCAGGTCGCAAGAGCCACCGATTGAGCGTGGAGAGGTGAAAGTAGGAGACGACCGTCCACGCAAAGTCCACATCTCCAACCGAGTCCTCCTCACCAAGCCCCTAACCCTCGAAACCTGGGTCCGGCCGCTTGATTCCGGCGCTCAGACCCAAAGAAACGCAGAAGCCAGCGAGCGCACCGCTCTCCGCAGTAGTCTAAGTCAGCCCGACATCCCTGAGACCAAAGTGTCAGAAAGCACACTTATTCGCCCTCATCGCCCTGCGGAGCCTAAGCCCACTGTAGGCTTTCGCAGACCTGCACAGAGACATACACCGAAAAGTCAGTCTATTGAGGACCAAAAGCAGCCTGTTTGCATATGTAATCAGTGAGGAATATGCAGGTTTTACCTCAATTTGGACAGATTGGAGTATGAGTTGGGGAAACAGTACAGGGAAAGAGAGCGAATTCAGATGCCGGAGTGGATGCAGTAGGCTGTAGGAGGATACAGATTTAGTGTGTGGTGCCTTAAAGAGCTACAGTCAGCCTGTGATTACAGTGCCAAATAGACACTTTCCAGTATCCCACAGTCCATTTATCTCTACCCTCACTTAAAGCATACCTAACTCCTATCCCTTCTCAGCAGTTGAAAGCACTGCACACTGCAAAACGCCCTCAAGCTGCCCGGCTCTCTATACTTCCCCACTCCCCCACACTCACAGACCTCCGCCAATCTCTGCGGTCTGGCAGGACTTTGGCAGTTCAGGAGTTGGCGGATGTCTATAGCGGAGGGGACTTGGAGGTAGGTGCACTGGGGACGGCTGATTAGCTTGACGCAGGGAGGGTCGGGTCGGGACTTGAGGGAACTGCGTTGTTCGCGCTTGAAGTCGGCTTGGCTTTCTTCGGCTTTCTTTTTGAGCTTTTTGGAGCTGTCATTGAGGATTCGGTTGATAAGCTGCTGTCTAGCCTCGTCGTCCAAAACAGTTTCCCTTCTTTTCCTTGGCCGCCCCACCATCTTCTCCTCGGTCATTTCCCCTTCTTGCGGCTTTATCGAAGCTTGAGTGTCTGTCGAGGCCTCTGGCGACTCTCCACTAAGGTGAGTGCTGATGGATATCTTGTTGGAGTGGGGACTGGCGCCTGCAGGCCGCTTCTTAGGCAGTGTGATGCGAGTTGTGCAGACTGCCGGGAGAACTGGCTCGGCTGGAAGGTCCACCTTGATCGTGGTTTTCATAATAGCCAAGGGATGACCACTAAAATGGTCCTCGTCCCCATGCTGCCTGTGCCGCTTTCTCCCATTATATTTTTAGCCCCCTCCTCTGTCTTACCCCACTCATCCCCAGTCTCTTTCCTAGTCCCCCACACCCACTCTCCCTGGATTTCACATTAAATCCCTATATATGGACTCACGAGAGATCAGAGAGCGGCTGCTTTCCATCCAACCGACCCCTGGCTCTCCGTGGGGCGAGCAATCTGCGAGAAGGCAAAGTCCAGGCCAGGTACTGCAGCAGCTCCTAGCGATGGGCTTTCCTCCTATTCAATGTGAGCGGGCGATTGCCTACTCTGGCAGTGAGAGAGTGGAAGATGTACTAAATTTCCTTCTCGAAGGAGACCGAGGCTGGGAACACCCCTTCTTGCCTCGAGAAGACGACGAAAGTCTCTGTCTCTTCTGCAACGACCTACAGCACAAACACGTCTCCGAGGTCCCTCCACCTCCCACATGGACTGAAGAGCGCAGCAACTCCCGGCCTGTCAGCGGCGCAATCGCCTGCTATCAGAAGCAGACGGACATATGCGGGATTTGCTACGAGGAAGTGACAGCGCCATGGAGCTTGCCAAAGGACCAGCACTCCCACGTGTACTGCAAAGGGTGTGCAGTTGAGTACGTCAACTCCTTAGTGGTGGACGGAAAAGTGGACAAAATCGTGTGTCCAGGCGTCACTTGCGGCTTAGTTTTCCAGGAAAACGACCTAAAAGGCCTGATTGATGCGAATATGTATGAGAAATACCATCGCTTTAAACTCCGAAACGACCTGCTGAAAGACCCCACTCTCCGCTGGTGCTCCGAACCCAACTGTCCCGGCTATATGCACGGCAGTCCTTCCAGTCCTCAAATGACCTGCCCAGTCTGCGCCTCCGTCCACTGCTTCCTCTGCGGCAGCAAGTGGCACTCCGGCCAGTCCTGCGACCAAGTCCAAGACCAGGAGTACAAAGCCTGGGCGAGCCAGCACGAAATCCAGCTCTGTCCACAGTGCAAGCGGCCAGTGGAAAAGAACGCAGGATGCAACCACATGACTTGTGTGTGTTGCCACTATGAGTTTTGCTGGCTGTGCAGACAGCACTACACAGGCAGCCACTTCAACCCTCTGAATCCGTTCGGATGTGCAGGGCTGCAAGGGAGCGACAATGAGAAAAGGAACTGGCCGAAGTGGAGGATATATGCACGCAGAGCCTGGATTTTGCTGCTATGGGTCTTATTAGTGGTCTTTTTCCCTGTGGTTGTGTGTCTGTGTCCTGCTTTTTACGTTGCAGCTTATGTGGTGGAGCGCAGTATGGACCGAAGTCGCTGTGGTCGCTATTGCTTGGTTGCTTGCACCTTCCTGATTGCAGCGGTGTTGACTCCTGTGGCAGTGGCGCTGCTTGTTCCGATGCTGCTGGTTTTTGTGATGTACAAGTGCTGTCGTTGCATTAGGGAGATATGCTAATAATAGCCGTAAACACAATGAACAAAGAAGTCAGCACCCAGCAAGTCTCTGACACCAAAAAGGTCCCTTCCACCCAGCAAATCGCCTCCGAGTGCCACCTGAAGTGCTTCAAACAAGGCCTTTCCGAGGCTTGTCTCGAGCAGTGCTACGACCAGCTGCTCGCCACCTTCAACGGCTGCCTAACAGAGCTGAAAAGGACCGGACACGCCCGCAATTCTCGATATATTCGCTTGGTTTTCGGGCAGTTGGAAGACCCCTATAGACGCATAGAGCGATATAGTGATATGATGCCGACTTTTCAAGGACATACCACCTTCTATGAAGAAAGAGACTATTTCGACCTGTCGAGAGACGAGTAGTGCGTAGCTAGTTAGGAAGTGGAGGGGGAAAGTGCGGGACGCTGGGGCTCGAGCAGGTCTGCGGGCGGCCTAGGCGCTTGGTCGCTCGTGACTACGTGGAAAAGCAGGATTTCCTCCACTTCTCCCGAGTCGCTGCGAATGAGTGCGATGCGGGTTTCGATGGTGCAGGGCCGGGGCCTGCCAATTAGCTTCAGTCGTAAATAGTCAATGCCGATGAGGGGCTCCAGGGCCAGTTCCCCACTTCGCACACTGATTATGTCCTCGTTCTCACTTTGCACTCGCAGAGTTTTGGGGTTGTTGTCGGGGTTGGAAAAGCTGATTTTGACGTAGCGGACGTCCCCCACGCCTACCCGGACCTCGTAGGTCTTGTTGGTCGGGTGTGAGTAGAAGGCAGAGAGTGCACTCGGCTTCAACACTTCCGTCTCTTGCATTTCCAGCGTCTTCTTCACCCAGGACTGGTACACTGGAGCGAAGGCTTCGAGCGTCAGGAGACCATCGCTCTGCAGGCTTTGAAAGGCATTACGTAGTTGGAGGTCTGTGAAGGCGGGCTGTAGGTCTAAGGTGCGCTGGATGCTGCCTAGGAACTGCAGGCCTTGCTGCCCTCTGAGAGCTGTTTGTCCGCCGCCTGCTGCTCGGAAGAGACTTTCGATGGACAGGTTGGAGAGGTTTTCTTTGGGGAAGTGGCTGTTGCCCTACCTGTATGTCACCATCTGGCACTATGTTAGGTATGAACGTACTCCATCTCCACTTCTAGAAGTAGCTTCGCCTCGTCATGAGGATGCTGTGTGGCTTGTCTAGGCCGTCTACGTCCCAGGCAAAAGAGACACAAGCCAACAGCGCCACAGCCCGCCGCAGCTATCAAAGCTGTGTTGCTGGTGCTCGGCCCAGTGTCAATTCCCAAGTAACCGTACTCCAAACGCAGTGCACCCCCTACAAGCAACAGCAACACGACCCCCACAAGTGCCTGCAGGAGCAGGAGACTAAGGCAGAGACCCATTTCCACTACTACTCTGTCTGGGCGTCTTTCTCTACCTGTGTTTCCCCGCTTCTCTGATTGGGTCTTCACTGGAGCGCTATGCAGGACCCATCGTTGGTGTTTCCCGGGACTCCAATAGCTTTTTGTCTGCTTCGATTTCGTCTCCTTGGAATTCGGCCCTCCATACTGCTCTCCCCCTTTGCTCTAAATTCCTTTTTCATATCTTCCATGATCTTCTCGAAGCTCTTATCTCTGGAGTAAAGCTCCACAGCCTGATTCAGCAGAGTCGTCCAAATCAGTCAAGCGCGTAAATACCATTTCTTCCTCTTCCATGCTTTCCTTGGCAGCGATGAATTTCGGGTCGTCATCATTATCAGCAGCGACTCCTTGTCTCTGCAGTTCTTTCCTCTTACACTCCGTCTTTTGCCTATTTCCCTTGTACAGCTATTATCAGTGCAGCCGTTAAAGGCTTGTCTAACTTCAGGAAATGCACAAAGACACTAACTTGCTCTTCTTTCCATGACCAGCTAGGAGAGGCTCGAGTCTTCTCTCCTACCTTTAGCTCTAACACCCTGAGGATGGGTGTTAGAATGACCTTTAAAGTGCACAATAGGTAGATAATAAATTTATAGAGTTAGTTATAGTGAGCGGGTAGGAGTATACATATTGTGGGAGGAGTTATCTTGCCATTGTGGCCTGCCTGCCTTTGCACTGGTCTATGGTAGTCGCTGCAGCCGTCTTCCCTAGGCTGGTTGAGGAATCAGCACTACAAATATGCAATGTCAAGGAATCAAGAATTTAGTGAATAATATACTCGCAGACTGGCTCATAGGAGACCTTGAGATTACACAGAAGCGATACTCTGACGAAGAAGGCGATTTACGGGATGGACAGGGAAGGCCCAATGCCAAGCACAGAGATCCAATACTGTGGGAGTGGTTTCTGCAGGCCGTCTGGCAAGAGATCAGAGACCAACGGGAGTGAGAAGGACCAGACAGAGAGAGCTAGGAGTGGATCTAGCAATACCTACCAGCCACCCAGTCCAACAAGTGCCTGCAGGAGAGACCCATTCCACTATCTACGCTGTCTCGGCGTCTTCCACCACCTGCACTTTGCCCGCTTCTCTCAGCCTGTCTTCAATAATGCGCTCTTCAGGACCCATCATTGACGTTTCCACGTACTCCATCAGCTTCTCATCAGCTTCATCCTCGTCAGAGTCCCCCCCGGCTGCCGCCTTGCCCATCATCATACTCTGCATCTTCGACTTGTACTCGTTTTCCACTGCCGCCATACTCGTCGCGAACCGCATGTTCCTGGAGTAGCGCTGCACTGCCTGGTTCAGCACGAGCGCTGGAGGGTCGTCCAACGCAGTCAGTCCAAAGCGCTCAAATACCAGTTCCTTGGCTTCTTCGACCTCTGCTTCCATGCTTTGAGTGGCAGCAATGAACTTCGGGTCGTATGGGTTGATAGCGACTCCTTGTCTATGCAGCTCTTTCATCTTCTTTTGTGTGACTTTCGCAGTGGACTCATACATCGCTCGCATCAGTTCAACCACCATATCCGGCGTCAGGAAGTCCGGCAGGCCGCTATCCGACTGAGGCGTGATTCCCCTGTATGCGTTGTCCATTGCCTGCTGCATGTCCGCTGCTATTCTCTTCACTTCCCTGTCTGAACCTCACGAATCCTCGCGGAAAGTGCCGAAATAAGCAGCTTGCACTTGGCCTTCGGTCACTTCGTGCTTGTCGTAGACTTTCTGCTCTGCTCGCTTGAGTTGGTCTTTTAGGGGACTTTGAGCCATCAGGACCTCGCGGAGGTAGGCGTCGTCTATCTTGTTTTCCGTCTGTTCCTTGATCGATAAAGCGAAGCCGGCGAGGGTGATGAGTGCGGAGGAGGTCTCTTTTCTCAGGTCTTTGAGCACTTCGAGCAGCTTTTCACGACTTAGAGCAGTGTTGGAAGCCGCAGAGGAGCTGTCCCTGCCGTCATCTGCCAGTCTGTACAGCAGAAAGCCCAGCCCCGCAGCCACGCAAACGCCGCCAACAGCCCAGGAAGCGTTCATAGCCACAGGTTATTATTAAAACCCGCCCACCCGCCTGTCCTGTGCAGGGGAAAGGACTAGTGGTGCAGGGAAGCAGACAGCAGGGAGGGAGTAGTAGTCCAAGAAGCTGCTAATTAGGGGAAGAAGGGGGACTTGGGACTGTTAGGCCCCTGGCGAAGAGCCAAAGGCCTGTCTTTGTCCCCGCCGTATGACTCTTGGCGCGAAGGCACGCCAAGGAACACCAGCGGGTTCCATTTATATAGCCCTAGGCAGGAATAGCACTGCGGCGCTAGGCGAATAGGGGTAGAGTAAGTGCTTCAGTGAATTCGTCGATTTGTGTGCATATGAACGGCACTCGAACAGCCGGTAGAACGGACGAATGTTACTTTCAACCTAACATACATCCGTGCACTGACCCCTCCAACAAGCACTATTCCAATCTCTCAACAAGCCTCCAGTAGCACTCTTTCTAACCCATATTTCGCACATCCATCCTACATATATGGAAATAAAGCTACTTCCCTCTCGGCACTTGCAGTCGACTGCCCTCCTTGCCCGCAGGCTTCGCAGCCTCCAACACCCAAGCATGCTGCAGGCCTTCCTCCGGCTTAAGCCGGGTGCTCGGGTCCCAGTCCAAACACCTCCGTATAAAGTCCAGAAACAGCCTATCCTGGCACTTGACGGCCTGCTCTAACGTCTTGGTGCCGGGCTTGTGCACGCGTCCTCGGGAGCTGGGCAGCAACTTCACTTCTCCGCTTTCTTCGAAAAACAGCTTTTTCCTCGTGCTTCGCTCTAGCAAGTGGGCGGGAGGCAGGCCCAGCACTTCCATGATGTACTGCATTTGCTCCTTTTCGGACTCTCCGGGGAATAGAGGGTATCCGAAGAAGAGCTCGGCTAAGATGCAGCCTAAAGACCACATGTCGATGCTGGGACTGTAGGGAATTCCTAGCATTATCTCGGGAGCTCGGTAGAAGCGGCTTTGAATGTAGGTGTAAATTCGGGTGTCTTCGAAACAGGCAGAGCCGAAATCGATGATTTTTATGCCGGATTTCTCCGGGTTCCGCAAAAGGATGTTTTCCGGCTTCAAATCGCAGTGAATAATTTTCAATTCAGCGGAATATTTCAGCGATATCAAAATTTGAATCCCAAATCTTCGCACTAAACTGAGACTAACACCCTGGAAACTGTTCATTTTCAGGAACTCGTACAAGTTTATGCTCAGCATTTCGAAAGTCACGCAAATGTGCTTGCGGAATTTCAGGTAATTCTTCATCCGCACGATTCCCATGGAGTCTTCCAGGTCATTATCCCGCAAAACTTCGAGAATTTTGATTTCGACAGCGCCTTGTTGGTGAAATCTCCGCTTGTTTCTGATGATTTTGACAGCGGTTTCTTCCTTCCGCTTGTGGTCGAAGCAGCGAACTACCTGGCCGAAGGAGCCTTTGCCGAGTAGGCCTGTGATTTCATAGCGGTAGGCGATATGGTCGCCTACAGCTATGATATAGTCCGCTCTTTCGTCGTCGTACCCGAAATTCGGCTTCGATATAGAGGAAATTACCTTACGAGCGGCCAACCCAAGGTAGAAAATCTGCTTAAACTCCAAAATTTCCGCCTGTTCATATTCAGTCAACTGCGGTAAAAACAGCCGCAGCGCCTGTCCCGGACTCAAGGGGTACTGCACCTCGTCCCTAGCAACTGAGAGAGCGGGGAATTCAGCTCCCAGGCGACTCGCGGTTTGGTAGAGACTCGTAGAGGAGGTGAGTTTGAGGGAGTCGCTTTGGTTGAGACTGGTGCTGGCGGTGATTTGGGAGGTGAGGAGACGGCCTGTGCCTGAGGCCAGGGGCGTGCTTACCTTGTTTTGGGGCGACATGAGGGGAAGTGCGCCTGAGGTGGGCTGGGTATTGGAAGGCTGGAACTTGACTGCGGCCAGTTGCTTCGGACTGACCTTAACCGTCGCATAAGGCTTGACCAGAGCAGCTCTCAGCACCATTCTCCGACTCCTAGGCGCGGGCAAGTGCGGCTTGTCCATAGCTTCCAGCCTTCTCGCTCTGTTCCCAAAGAACTCCATTACCCAGTGCTAAATAACCCCTATGGACGCCCAAGACTCCATCCCACATCCTTTGTCCGAGTCCAGTCGACTGCGAGAGGAACTGGCACAGGCCCAGGCCCAAGCCAAGAAGTACCACTGTCTCCTAGCAGTCTCCCCTGACCCGGCCCAGGAAATCCAGACTCTTCGAGACCAAGTCGTGTCCATGTCCTCTAAATGTGCAGAGTTACAGGGAGAGCTGGACTTACTGCATAGTGTGAGGCCGGGCGGGAGGGAAAAGGGACAGTTTCAGCCTGAAAAGGTGATACAGGCAGTGATGGAAGCGAAGCCAATGCTCAGTGAAAACGACCACTCCCTGCTAAGGCTGGTCCTCCCGACTGTGGAAAGGATGTGGAATGGAGGGCAGAGCGTTCCTGCATACAAGGGGCAGAAAGAAGCAGTACAAAAGGTGGAAATCAGCAGGAACAAAGAGGCCGAAATTGCGACTCTGAGGAAGGAAAATGAGACCTTGAAGGGGAAAATCAGTGTGTTTGAACTGTCTTTGGACACTCTTACTACTGAAACAATGGCCCTGCAGGAGGAAATCGCCGACCTCAAGGCCCAACAGGAGAACCTCATAGTGGAGTTAGCGGCCCGGGAGGAGGAAAACGAGGAGCTGAGACCTGCAGCGAAGCAGAAATACAAGCTGGAGTGTGAGAAGCAGGAACTGCAGCTGGCCTGTGACAGGCTGGAAAGGCACTCGGAGGGAATAAAGCAGGACATGGAGGCACTCGTTGTCAGAAATGCGGCTCAAAGTGAGCTGTTTTCGAGTGAAAGAGACAATTTGGTGGGCCAAATTGCAGCTTTGCAGGGAGAATTAGTGATGGAAAGGAGGATTAGAGCGGAATTAGCAGATTTGCAGCAGGGGTTTGAAGGGAAATTGAGGCGTTTGGAGGCTGTGGAGGCGCAGGCAGCCAAGGAGCGTGCAGTCTTCCTTGCACTCACTAGCAGTCACCAGGCACTTTCCCAAGACTTGGAAGACGCCAAAACAGAGCTGTCCATCCAGGCCAAAAAGGCCCAAAACGAAATCAAGTCCCTTCGCTCCGAAGTTCTCAAAGAGCGTTCCCAGCGCTCCGAACTGCAGAGCGCCTTTTCCCAGTGCAGTCACGACCTACAGCAGCTGCAAGACATCCGCACCACCCACGCCCGAGTAGCCGCGGCCTCTATCAGTGAAAAGAAGTTCGTCGAGACGCTGCTCGAGAAAACCCAGGAACTGGAAAGACTCAACCGACGCCTGACCCTGGAAGCAGGCCAGGCCGAAGGGGTGAAAATGGAGCTGATAAGGGAAAAGCAGAGGAGTGCGGCGCTAGCACAGGAGCTGGTAGCGCTGCAAGCTCGTAGCCGTGCTTAGTTCTGTTAGTATATGGAGAGAAGACCAAGGCCGCTCGATTCGGCCGCCTTGCACCTTCCGTCCCTCTCAATGCACCCGGCCTCCCAGCCCTCCAGACTGTCCCTGCTTTCAGATAGAGTCGGCAGCTCTATGAGACGGACAAGGGAGGAAAATTTGTGGAAGTATATGCATTCCGAGCGCCATAGAGAGCCCAATCTCGCCCATTCCCGCTCAGACGTCCTGTCCTGGACCAGCACCGGCCTGAGTGCGCTCACACAAAGGGCCAATCAGAACTTGGGCGAAAGGCTGAGTCATGAAGATGAGAATTTCCGCTATTCCGCTTCGCTTGCGAACCTGAAAAACGCTGCGAATCGCTTGCCGAGTGAGTCAGACTTCAAGCGAGTTCTTGAGAAACTGACCAGACTGTATGCTCAGGGCGGAGTGGACTCCCAAAGGACTAACTTGCAGGAAGGGAAGAACCATGACTTACTGCTCGAAGCAGACGACTGGATGTACTCCCGACTGAGTCTGCAGGGCCGCTCCTGTCCTGTGGTGATAAGCCTCAGCAGATCTCGTGGCAGAGTGGTTTCCTACGTCTCCAAGACAGTCCAAGAGCCTATGGAAATGGTGTGCGACGCTAAGTTCACAGGGGACCGCATTTGGATCTCTGACCCGGGAATCCATTTCCGCTCAAATACGCTTTTTATCAGTTTCCACGCGCTTGAAGAGTCCATTTTCGCAGTAAATGTCCAATTCGGCCACAAAAAGAAGACCCAGAAGGGGAAATACCGCTTTAATTCTGAGGCCTTTGGCAAGGAGGACTACTGGACCAAGCTATTCAGCAGCTTCATCGAGCCAAAGCCGAAGCTGTTGAAGAACTTTGTGGAGATCAACAGGGCCGGACAGGGCCGCGAGTCCCCTGACAGGGCCGTAACGATGGCCGAAAGGTCAGTTTTGCTGGACAATAAACGGAGAGAAGCCGTTAAAAGGTGGAAAGAACAGCTGGTTCTCAGGAAAACCAGGGCTATCGAGGTCGTAAATCGCCAGGAGTTGAAGGAAATCGAGCGAGAAAAGCAACTGCAGCTGAGCATGGAAAGGGCGGCGGTTGGGAATGCGCAGAAGAAGTGGATTTCCATTATTTGGGGATTGAAGAGTTTTGACCACCTTTTGGACAGGTTTAAGCTGCGGAAGGACGAACTGGCGGTTCAGCTTCAGATGGTCGCGGCAGTGCTGAAAATCCAGCAAGCCTATCGAAGGCGCCTGAAAAAAAGCGACAAAAGGAGCATAGGACTGAGACGCTGCTGTCTCAACTTTCGCCTGGCCTTCCGCCACCTCGCCCACCTCGAAGAAGAAGAAATCAAGGGTAATTTACTGAAGTGTATCCGCTGTAGCGCCAAAAACGCTCGTCTGCCCATCCAATTCCTCTCCTTCTACCTCAAAAGTAACCCCTAGCCAGTCAACCTGCTCCAGCACTTCTGGCGAGCGACTCTCCAGCGTCAAAAGAAGCTGTTCGACCAACTGCTCTCCACCTGGAACGTAGCCCTCGCCACCGCCATCACCACAGCTTCCAAGAGGAAAGCCGCCCCCGTGAAGGGCAGGAAGTCCAAGGAAAACCCCACAGCCAAGTACCTCAATATCACCTCTGTCATCAAGAACCAGACCTTGACTACTTACTTTTCAGCTGCGAAGAGAGAATTTGCGAGGGAGTTTCGGGCCTATTTAGCAGGGAAAAGGGCGGGGAGAGGGGACGTGTTGAGGCCGGCTTTCGTGGGAGTGCCGAGTGCGGAGGAAATGCTGAGACTGATAGAGCAGGCGTCGGACCAGGCCAACCAGCCCGCGGAGTCTGCCTAGTAATGGAAATGTCGTGGGGACTGATGACGCCTGCAGAGAGGCAGGAACAGGCAGACCGCCGCAGGGCTCTCTCAAAGGCTACTCTCGATGCAGACCTCGCCTCTCAAGAACTCGCCCCCTGGCGCAAGCAACCCCCGCAAACAGACCGCCTCCAAGACATGGACTCCAAAATTGAACAGCTCAAGGAACGCTTCCAGGTCAAAACCAGCGTCTCCCACCCCTCCCTTTCCGCTATGATGCTGGTCTCTGACCACGAGGAAAGACTGCGTGGACTGCGGGAAGAGCATGCGAGGGAGATGGAGGAGTTGAGGGTGGGGATGCAGGGGGACATGAGTGATCGATTGGCGCAGTTTGAAGCTGCTTTGGAGACTGCGAATAGAGACCAATTTGCGTATTATGAGAAAAGACTGTCTGAGGCGGGAAATAGCGAAAGGCGGGCGAGGGACTTATCCATCGAAGTCGAAAAAATGAGAATAAACGAGGAAATCGTGCTGAAATCCTACGAATCTCTAAAAAAGCAATACGAAGCTGCAGTGAAAGACCTGACTTCCAGCAACTCCCGACTGCAAGAGGAGGTGGTAGCAGTGAGACAGCAGAGTCACATGGACTTCGCACAGGAAACCGACCGAGTCAGGGCTGATTTGGAAGTCCTGCGGTCGGAGTTGGACGCTAGAAAGAGTGACGCACAGAAACAAGCGGAAATGGTGAATCTATTGAAGCTGCAACTAGCTACAGCGGAGGCAGCTACTAAGCGACTGGAGGAGTCGGAGGCTAGGATGAGGGGGGATGCGGGTAGGGGTAGGGAGGCGGAGTACCAGATTAGGAGTTTGGAGATTGCGCTGGGGGAGGAAAGGAAGAGGAGGGAGCAGTTTGAGAGGGACTATGCGACTGTGACGGTGGCTTTGGGGAAGCTTAGAGGGGAGGCGAGGCAGGAGGCTGAGGAGGCTTTCAGGCCTGAGATTGAGCATTTGCAAACTGAGAACCGCCGCATCCGCAGCGAATACGAGTCCAAACTCCAATCTCTGCGCTCCGACGTCCACACCCAAGCCCAGGACCACCTCTGCACCACACAAGCCACAGAGAAGCAGCTTCGAGACTCAGTCCAAAGTCAACTGGACGGGCTGAAGCGGGAAAGTGGAATGTGGAGAGATAAAACTGTGACGTTGGTTTCGAAGTATTACTCGGTGCTGAAGTCGCTAAAGCGGGAACATGAGAGACTCAAGACGGATACGGAAGTTGCACTGCAGAGACTTAAAGCGGATAATGACGCATACACAAAAGCCGCATTGAGTCAACTCGGCAGTCTCCGCAAAGAAAAATCGAAGAAATCGAAGAAAGCTAACTAAGTGCAGGACTAAGTCTTTATCATTTATTAAGCCGAGCTCGCTGTTCCTGCCACTTCGAGCCTCTCCGTCCATACACCTTGAAGCCGTAGATCCTGGGCACGTACTGGATATTGCTCAGTGGAGGAGATACGTCCGGGTAGGTCTTGAGCAGCACATGTGGGAAGGAACAGCCGAAGTAGGCTCCATCGACCTCTGTGCACTTCTGCTTCGGTGCATAGACTTCCTCACACTTCGGACAGAAGATCTTGACTCTGGAAGTGCGCAGTTCCTCAGACAGGCCTAAAGGCAGGACATATTGCCGCTCACACATGACCCGCGGACATACACCAAACCTACCAGCCATGAACTTTTCCCGCATTACCGCTTGTCCCCTGGGACTCATAATGAACCGTGCATGTATCAGTCCGTACAGATCCGTAGCGTCCTGATAAGTCTCGAGGAAAGTCTCCTCCTTCAGTTCCTCCTCGTCCGGACTTTCCTGCGACAGGATCATGTCCATAGCGTCGTTGTAGTGGTTGACCTTGGCTTTGAGTCCGTACAGGTTGAAGTTGTCGCGGATGTAGTCTTCGTCGACCTCTGCGAAGAACTCGTGGCCTTCGAGGCTGCAGAACCACTGGATCCACCCGCCGTCTGAGAAGTCCTCTTCGTCATCGTCGTAGTCCAGGGAGTCTGCTGTGTGACGCTTACACTGCTGCTCGTCCATTGCTACGATTAGCTAGGGAGCTTCGTGTAATGGAGGCCGTCCAGGTCGATGCGAAACGCACACTCGTTCCAAGAGCGTACGAGAAACGCACTCTTCTCGACCACTTGCGGCGGAGAGTTGCTCCAGACATTCCAGTCCGAATGCCGAGCCTCGCGAGTGCTCTGCTGGCCATCCCACCACATCACATAGTGCCACGCCAATATGACCATTTCCGTGCCCACAATCACTGTGGAAGTCGGCCCGCACTCCGGCAGGACCAGGTTGAGGCTTTGGAAGGTGCTAGTTGCCCGGTGGTAAGCCTCGCAAGCAGTGGTTTCCGCCCCGCCACACAGGTAGACTAGATCGAGGTGGGTGCAGGGGTTGAAGTTACTGCGCGGAGTTAGCATGTTGGGCAGGCGAGTCCAGGCCTGCGATTCAGCTACTACCAACTTTTCGCTTTGAGCCATTTCGCGAGTGTTTATCCCTCCAAAGAGGAATATTTCCCCGGCGCACAGGCAAATCCCTGGAAACCGTCTTGCGTCATTGAGGCTTTTGAGTTGTGTTATTTCCCCACTTTCCGGAATTCTGTAGACCTCAGCGCTCCAGCGGTTTTTCCCTAGCCCTCCGCCTGCTACCACGACGCTATTGTCTGGAAGCAGCACCGCCGCTGATTTCTCATCAATCGACATAGTCCGAGGAAAGTTGATTTTCGGCTTCCAGGTGCCAGTGGCGCAGTCGAGAACTGCTAAGTAGCGAGATGTCACTAAGGGCAGAAGGGAAGGAGTGGGTAGTATAGAAACCGCCTCGGGAACTCGAATGGGGTCTATAGAAATGATCGCAGGTGCCTCGGGTTCTGGGAAGTTCGACATCTGTATGTTGAGAATAGGCGAAGATACTGAGAGATGTTGAACGATTGGTTCAAATGGAGGATTCACTGGGGAAGTTTCAGGTTCGTTGAGAGAAACGGTGACTGAAAAGGCTGAATCTAGCACTTCTGGCTTGTAGTCAACCCTTCCCTCGACCATTACCAGAGTAGAAGGCTCGTCATCCTCCCGAAACTGCAAAATCGCCCTCGCTAGCTGCGTACTCGCCTCATACCTCCCCTCCATCATATGCTCATTCGCTTCGTATTTCGCTCTTTCCGTCATATCGCTCACATTTCTCCTCAGCTCTTCTATCTTCCCTCTGCAATCCTCCTTCAAATCCATCAACTTCCGCATAGCCGAGTCGCAACTGTCATTGAGTTGCTTTTCCAGATTGTCAATTTGGCTGAAATTCCCCATCAACGCGAACTCTGCAGCGTCCAAATCTCTCCTCCGTTTGACGACCTGCCTGCAGTCTTTCAAGGAGTGGATATAGCGGGTAAGGGAGAAGGGCAGGAAGTAGTGGGCGCCGGGCTTTGGGAAGTGCAGATGTTTGCAGCCTTCGCAGATGGGAAAGGTGGGATAGGTGCAGCAACACGCTGCAGTGGCGGAGTCTTTGCCGCAGTAGGCACAGATGGGGTTGCCTTCCATTTCCGAGTTCATGGCTGGGCGGAAATAATATAGAAGTCTTGGGAGTTAGGGCATGGGAAGGGAAAAGAGCTTATCTATAGAAATATATGAGAGTGGTTGGGAGTGTAGACACTGCAGCTTTGCTTGAAAGAGTGAACTCGCCCTTATGCTCAAATGTTAGACAATAGCCTGAAGAACGCATTAATAGTCCATACAGAGTTAGATTTTCACGCATCAGGTATACATCTATGTATATGAAAATTGACAGATGATACACTTTGTCTACAAATTGCCTTTCCCCCTTCATATACCACAAAAAATGCTAATGAAAGAACTACTTCTAATAGGCTTTTTTAACTCCAGCATTCTTCCAAGGCTTGTTGGCTCTAGTCTTTATTTTCGCTGCCTTCTTTTCGGCTGCTGCTTTAACCTCTGCATGAGCCTTTCTGACCTCTTTAGGCATGCCCTGTGCAGCTTTCACATACACCCCTTGACTCTCTCCACAGCCTTTACCTTGCCTAGTAGGTGTAGCCACGCTCTGAGAACGTGACTTTGTTGATAGCTTTGCTGCAGGAGTACATAGCTCTGGGTTATTTCTAGCAGACGAGTAGAGCTATCATGCAGTTTTATAGCTAGATCGAGCCAACGAGTGCAGTCTGGATTTGTATGCACTTCTTGAAAAGTCGCATTTCTCAACTTCTCCTTCAGCTTATATGTGAATTTCTCAGTTCTAAGAAATTTCGCCGATTCGTCCCAAGCCTGTGATTTCAGCCGTCTGGTGTAGAGACAATTAATTACGTTATGGACTTGTACGATAGGGTCAGCTGGGTTCCCAAGCATCAGGAGTGACTTCACATCCTCGTATAATTCGTTCATGGACAAAATATTCAGTCTCACAGGCTCCAAATCAGCGAGCTCAGTCTGGGATTGAGCTTCAAGAGCGGAAATGAGTTCCGGGAGTAGGGAGTTAACGAAGGCTTGAGAGGACTTATCCACAGTGCGGAGGAGGAGGTCTGTGGGAGAGAGGAATACTGCAATTGTAAAGGTCCACACAGGCCGCGGCAGGCTGTAAAGCAAATTCGCCATTATTATATGCTCAAGGACTTGAATGAAATTGGGGAGTTATCAGTAAGCCAGGTAATTCTGAATTTAGAAGAGCTCGGAAACTTAAGAAAGCCC
>Ga0247837_1002619_pt1 | contig 33427 bp, 35 predicted proteins | sample LaCtaG_2_FD_187115 | JGI IMG/M metagenome (GOLD analysis project Ga0247837, IMG submission 187115) | Freshwater microbial communities from meromictic Lake La Cruz, Castile-La Mancha, Spain - LaCruzMarch2015_14.5m | ecosystem: Environmental > Aquatic > Freshwater > Lake | place: Spain: Castile-La...
GGATGCATGGGCATGGAAGGCGGAGGCATCATGCCAGGATGCTGCTGCATAGGCATCCCCGGCTGCATGGGGTAACCCTGCGGGTAGCCAGGATAAGGCATCTGTTGTGGGTACCCCATCGGCTGCGGATAGCCCTGGGGCGGCATCATGCCAGATGGCATCGGATACCCCGGTGGGTACCCCATCGGCTGCGTCGCACTGAGGTTGGCGGGCTGGTCGGGAGAGTGCTGACCGGAGGTTGGCTGTTGAGGGTCCATGAGAGGGATAAGATACGATCTTTTCACAGATAACGAAATTTTTTCCCTTGTGGCAAGAGGATAAACACTCGCGCAGCAGCCCAGATGATAAATCTTCTGGCAGGTCGGATCATGAAAGTTGCCAGGCGCTCCCTGGTTTAGTATCGAAAACCGTCACAAACTCGCGTATAGCCTCGTCCGATGATCCGCTTCACCTTCACTCTCTTTTCCCTTTTGACAGTAGCCTCCCAGGCGGCTCAGACCATAGGCTTTAACAAGGACATCCGCCCTATCCTTGCCGACGCCTGCTTCCAATGCCACGGCCCTGATCCGGGCACCCGCAAGGCTGGCCTGCGACTCGACACGGAAGCCGGTTTCTTCACTGCTAAAGACGGCGAGCAGCCCACCGTCATCAAAAACAAGCCGGAGGTCAGCAACCTGTTTCAGCGCCTCATCTCCACTGACGAAGACGAAGTCATGCCGCCACCGGAGTCGCACAAGACGCTAAAGCCGGAGCAGATCGCGATGGTGAAGCAATGGATCGCCGAAGGTGCGCCCTGGCAACCGCATTGGTCGCTGATCGCACCGCAGAAAACACCGCTACCTGTCGTGAAGGACAGCGCATGGGTGAAAAATCCATTGGACCAATTCATTCTCACCAAACTGGAAGCTGCTGGGATTAAACCAGCCCCCGAAGCCGATGCCCGCGCGCTCATCCGCCGCGTTTCACTCGATCTCACCGGCCTGCCACCTTCGCCAGAGCTGATCGAACGCTATTTGAATCTCACTGAGCAGTCCTATTCCGCGCTGGTCGATGAACTGCTCAAATCAACCGCCTACGGCGAGCACCGCGCCCGCTACTGGCTGGACGCGGCGCGCTACGCCGATTCGCATGGCCTGCATTTCGACAAGGCCCGCGAGATCTGGCCCTACCGCGACTGGGTGGTGAAGGCGTTCAATCGCAACCAGCCGTTTGATCAATTCACAGTTGAGCAGATCGCGGGCGATCTTTTGCCAAAGCCCACGGAAGACCAACTCATCGCCACCGGCTTTCAGCGTTGCAACATCACCACCAATGAAGGCGGCACCATTGATGAGGAAAATCTGGCGAACTACGCCAGCGACCGCGTGCAGACGCTCGGCTGGGTTTATATGGGCCTCACCACGAACTGCTCGCAGTGCCATGATCACAAGTTCGACCCCATTACGCAGCGCGACTACTACTCGATGGCCGCCTTCTTCCGCAACACCACGCAGAAGCCCAAAGACGGCAATGTTAAGGACGGCCTCGGCCCCATCCTCGTGCTGCCAACGGACAAGGATCGTCCACGCTGGATGGCGCTGCCCACGGAGATCGCTGCGGCGAAATCAAACCAAGACGAATCTCGCAAAGCCGCCGCACCGAAGTTTGATCAATGGCTCGCGAGCGCCAAGCCCGAAGACCTCGACCAGGATGTGCCAAGCAAAGGCATCGTCGCGCATCTGCCGCTGAATGAAGGCGTGGGCAGAGAGGTCACCGGCACCTGCGGTGCCACGAAGACCTTCAAGGCCACTGGCGAAGTCTCCTGGAAGCCCGACGGCAAGCTCGGCCCCGCGCCGGTGATGAAGCCCGGCGGCACCTTCGACATCGGCGAGGTGGGCGATTACGAAAAGAATCACGCGTTCAGCTATGGTGCGTGGGTGCGTGCAGGCAAACTTGGCGTCAACGGCGGCATTATTGCCCGCATGGACGAAAAGGGCGGCTACCGCGGCTGGGATCTGTTTCAGGGAGATCGCAATTACGTCGTCCATATCGTCAACACATGGCCGGACAGCGCCATCAAGGTGAGCACCAAGAAACCCAGCGTGCGCGCGGGTGTGTGGCAGCACGTCTTTGTCACCTATGACGGCAGCGGCAAGGGCAGCGGCGTGAAGTTGTTCATTGACGGCGCGGAGCAGGAATTGAAGGTCGAGGTCAATGCGCTCAAAGGCAGCATCAAGACCACCACGCCAACGCGCGTGGGTCAGCGCAGCCATGTGCAGGTCTTCCACGAAGGCTCCGTGCAGGACGTGCGCATCTATGACCGCAAGCTCGCACCAGCGGAGGTGCTGACCCTTTCAAAAATCGGCCCGCTGCAAACCATGCTCGTCGCGAAAAAGCGCGGCCCGAAACAGAAGGAAGCGTTGTTCGAGCACTACCTCGTCACCCGCGATTCCGTGTATCAGGCAGCGCTGGCGCGCAGCACAAAGCTCACCGCCGAACAGGAGACCATCAAGGCCCGCAGCCCCATTACGCACGTTCAGGAGGAGAAAATGGACACGCCACCGATGGCCAACATCCTCATGCGCGGCCAGTACGACAAAGTCGGCGAGCAAGTCACGGCTGCGGTGCCTGCCGCGCTCGGTAAGCTACCTGCCGACGCGCCGAAAAACCGCCTCGGACTCGCGCAATGGCTGGTGAGCGACAACAACACGCTCACCGCCCGCGTGACGGTGAACCGCATGTGGCAGGAGCTTTTCGGACGCGGCCTCGTCGTCACCAGCGAGGACTTTGGCATCATGGGATCAGCGCCCACGCATCCCGAACTGCTCGACTGGCTCGCCATCGAGTTCCGCGAGAGCGGCTGGGACGTGAAGCGTTTCTACAAGCTGCTCGTCACCTCCGCCACCTATCGTCAGGCCGTGCTCATCACGCCGGAAAAGATCGAGAAGGATCGCGACAACCTCCTGCTCTCACGCGGCCCGCGTTTCCGCATGGATGCTGAGATGATCCGCGACTACGCGCTCGCCGCCAGCAGCACCTTGTCGCCACGCATGGGCGGCCCCGGCACCATGCCCTATCAACCCGAGAACGTCTGGGAAGTCGTCGGCATGGGCACGGAGAAATACACCCAGGACAAGGGCGAAAACCTTTACCGTCGCACGCTCTACAACTTCTGGAAGCGCATGGCCCCGCCCGCCAGCCTGGACATCTTCAACGCGCCTTCACGCGAGGTCAGTTGCGTCCGCCGTGACCGCACCAACACCCCGCTGCAGGCGCTCGTGACGATGAACGACCCGCAGTTCATCGAAGCCGCCCGCAACCTCGCCCAGCGCACACTGATCCAGGTGAAGGGCGATGATACCGCCAAGCTCAACGCCCTCGCCGAGCGCCTGCTCTGCCGTCCGCTGAAAACTAACGAAACCACCATCCTGCAAGCCAGCCTCACCGATCTGCGCACTCACTACACCACGAACACCGCCGATGCCGAGGCGCTCATCAAAGTCGGCGAATCCAAAGCCGACGACAAACTCCCTAAGCCCGAATTCGCCGCCTGGACGATGGTTTGCAATCAGCTCATGAACCTGGACGAGGTGCTGAACAAGTAGCCTGAGTTCCAAGTTTCAGGTTTAAAGTTTCAAGTTATCCCTCACGACGCTATGGCTAAGATCGAAAAATTTGAGGACATCCTGGCCTGGCAAAAAGGCCGTGAGCTGACGCAGTTGATCTACCAGGCTTCGCGTCAGGGCGAGTTTGGCAAAGATTTTGCGTTAAAAGATCAGATTCGTCTTGCGTGCATTTCTGTGACCTCAAATATTGCTGAAGACTTCGAGCGAGGTGGAACCAAGGAGTTCATCCAGTTTCTCGGCCACTCCAAAGGCTCCTGCGGCGAGGTCCGCTCCCAACTCTACGTCGCACTCGATGAGGCGTATGTGACTCAAGCTCACTGGCAGGAACTTCATAACCTCTGCCTCGAAGTCAGTCGTCTTCTCGACGGTTTCATCAAATACCTCCAACAAACCGAGATAAAAGGCCGCAAATTCCAAAGCGCTCCGGCAGCTTGAAACTTTAAACCTTAAACTTTAAACCTTAAACTTGAAACTACTCCGATGAACCTCCTCCAAGAACACAACCTGCTGCAAACCCGCCGTCAGCTATTCGCACATGGCAAAAACGTCCTCGGCGGCGCGGCACTGACCTCGCTGCTCGGTGAATCCTTCGCCAACGCCTCGCCCGGCGCTGTCGGCCCACACTTTGCGCCGAAGGCCAAGCGCGTGATTTATCTGCACATGGTCGGCGGTCCTTCGCAGATGGATTTATTCGACTACAAGCCGCAGATGCAGGCTTATTATGATAAAGACCTGCCGGATAGCATCCGTAACGGTCAGCGGCTCACCACGATGACCAGCGGGCAGGCGCGGTTTCCCATCGCGCCATCGAAGTTCAACTTCGCGCAGCGCGGGCAGTGCGGCATGTGGATGAACTCGGATCTGCTGCCGTTTCTGGGTCGCAATGCCGACGACATCTGCTGGATGCGTTCGTTGCACACGGAAGCGATCAATCACGAACCAGCCATCTGCGCCATGCAGACGGGCAATCAAATCACCGGACGCCCGTGCCTCGGCTCCTGGGCCTCGTATGGCCTCGGGGCGATGAACTCAAACCTGCCGACCTTCGTCGTGCTCATCGCCACGCCGACCAATCGTGAGCAGGAGCAGGCCATCTCACCGCGCCTGTGGTCCAGTGGCTATCTGCCCGGCGAGCACGCAGGCGTGAGCTTCCGCAGCAAGGGTGATCCGATTCTTTTCATCAACAATCCGCCCGGCGTCTCCAGCAGCGTGCGTCAACGCACCATCAAGGGCCTCAACGCGCTCAACGAGATCAATTACCAGCAGGTGGGCGACCCCGAGACGCACACGCGCATCCAGCAGTATGAAATGGCCTTCCGCATGCAATCCAGCGTGCCGGAACTGACCGACATCACCAAAGAGCCCGATCACATCTTCAAGCTCTATGGCGACGAGGCGAAAAAGCCCGGCACCTTTGCCAACGGCGTGCTCATGGCCCGCCGCCTTGCCGAGCGCGGCGTACGTTTCACGCAGATATACCTCAACAACTGGGATCACCACGCCAACGTCGGAGGCCGCATGCCCAGCCAGTGCAAGGACGTGGATCAGGCCTGCCACGCGCTCATCACCGACCTCAAGCAGCGCGGCATGTTCGACGACACCCTCATTATCTGGGGCGGCGAATTTGGCCGCACCATCTATTCGCAAGGCGGCCTCACCAAGGAAAACTACGGTCGCGACCACCACCCGCGCTGCTTCACCATGTGGATGGCCGGTGGCGGCAGCAAAGGCGGCGCAATCTACGGCGAAACCGACGACTTCAGCTACAACATCGTCAAAGACCCGCTCCACATCAGCGATTTCCACGCCACCGTGCTGCATCTGCTCGGCTACAACCACGACCGCTTCACCTACAAGTTCCAGGGCCTCGACCAGAAGCTCACCGGCGTGGAGCATCGCAAGGTGATCAAGGCGCTGATCGCGTAGCCATCATCACACCTCAAACACATGCAGCGGCGAGGTGTTCGTCTTGTAGCTGCCGTCCTTGGCGAGCGATTTGCCGTTGCCGTTGCTGTCGCGGTTCGTCGAGGTCACGACGAAATGCTTTCCATCCGGGTGCAGCGCCAGCGCATGGCAGTTCGCCATCTTCTTGTTGTCGTGAAACGCCTGCTTCTCCGCCGGATCGAGCAGGAAGAGCTGCCCGCTGCCCGGCGTGCCGGAACTGACCGCCATCAGGCAGCCGCTCCGATGCTGCACGAGATCGTGGACGTAGCCTTCCTTGTTGGATACATGCGTCACGGTCTTTGTCAGCTTGCCACTGGCGACATCGAAGAAGAGAATCGTCGGAATGCTCTGTGGCGTGGCCCCGTTTTGCGGCGTCGTGCCTGCGGCGAGCAGTGTCCTGCCACCGTCGATGAACAGCAGCACGCGCAGCCCGCCTAGATCCTGAATACGGTCGAGCTTGTAGAGCGGCGAACCGTCGAATGAGCGCGTTTTTTTCTTCAAATCGGCATTCCACGACTCAACACGGCCACGTATGTCGCCAAAGGTGATGCTGTCCGTCATTGTCAGCGCATACACATCCTCGCCTGCCTGATGCTCGGCCAGTTTTTTGCCATCGGCGGCATTCCAGACGCGAATGAAGCCGTCCTTGCCGCAGGTCGCGACGCGGCTGCCATCTGCCGAGATCGCGATCTGGCGCAGCCAGCCATCGTGGGCCGTTTCGTGCCTCCACACGGCCTTTTCGCCCTCAAAACACGCCAGTTGGCCCCACGAGTCCGCCGCAAACAATCGCGGCTGCTGCGGATGAAACGCCAGCGCCGTGCTGTAGCCGTGAAAACCGGTCAGCGAGGGCAGCGGCGTCAAATTTTTGCCATCAAAGGCCCAGAGCCGCACCGTCGGCTCATAACCCACCGCCGCGAGCACCGCGCCATCCGCGTTGAACCGCGCTGCGCTGATTTGGCGCTCTGATTTGAACTCGGCGATCTGTTTGGGTTCCAGTTTCATCACGCCAGCGCCTCCTTGATCGCCATCATCTCATCATGCGCGATGGGCAGCGGCTGCCCCGCGTTGTCGAACTCGACGTGATGCGAGTCGATACCCAGCGCCTGATACCATGTGTGAAATGCCGCGCCGATGTCATGTGGCTGCGATTTGACCTCCGTGCCCTTGTCATTCGTCTCGCCGATCACCGCGCCGTGTTTCACGCCGTGGCCTGCCATGGCGATGCTCCAGGCCTCCGGCCAGTGATCGCGGCCCACGTGGCCGTTGATGCGCGGCGTGCGGCCAAATTCGCTGAGGCAGATCACGAGCGTCGTCTTGAGCAGCCCGCTGGCCTCCAGGTCCTCCAGCATCGCGCTGAAGGCCTGGTCGAACTTCGGGATCATCGTGCTTTGCGCATTGAAATGGTCGCCATGCGTGTCCCAACCGTAGCTCGTCACCTTCACGAAGCGCACGCCCGCCTCCAGCATCTGCCGCGCCACGAGCATGTGCTGGCCGAAATCATGCCGCCCGTAGCGCTCGCGATCCCGCTCCGGCAGCTTCGAGGTATCAAAGATGTCGGCGCGTGCCATCAGCTTCTCCGCCATGTCAAAAACGGACGCATTCGCCTCCACCACGCGCTTCTCGCGCTTCGCGGCGAAGCGTTTATCCAGCATCGCACGGAGTTCATTGCGTGCCGTGTCCTGCTCCGCGCTGATGTCGGGATGGCGCAGCAGATTGTCCGGCGGTTTGCCATCACCAAAGGCCAGGGAGCCGTATTTGGGGCCGAGAAAGCCCGCGTCCTCCGCCTTGAAGCCACCGCTGCCCGGCTTGATCCACACATAGGGCGGCAGGCCGCTCGCGCCCGGCCCCAGCAGCTTCGCCACGCCCGCGCCGAAGTGCGGATACGGCACGCCGCGGTTCTTTGGATCACCACGCTGGATGCGGTCCACGCCGGAGGAGTGCGCGTTGTCCTTAGTGCACATGCTGCGCACCACGCAGAGCTTGTGCGCCTGTTTCGCCAGCTTGGGCATGAGTTCACCAAAGTGAATGCCCGGCACTGAAGTCGGGATGCTGCGAAACGGCCCGCCAAACTCCGTGTTCGGCTTTGGATCCCACGATTCGAGCTGCGACAGCCCGCCATCCAGCCACACAAAGAGCACCTGCTTGTCCCGCTGCCGCATCGCCTCCGCCAGCACCGGCGAGGCCAGCAAACTCAACCCGCCGCCGAGAAATGCGCGGCGGGAGAAAGCGTGATCGCGTGGAGTGCAGAGCATGTGCGACATGTGTGGTACTACGCGCCAGATGGCTTAGCTTTGTCATGTCGGACCGCAACTCACTTGATGCAGAGTCACTTCACCGCGTCATTGACCTCGTGCATCTGACTCCGCGTCAATCAACCCCCAGTTATTAAACTGTGAAATATCATGCGCGATGGCCAACATGGCGCGTCCGGTAATGCACTCCGGCCTCTCTTTGCCGAGATACTCCAGCGCGGTGATCGCGTCCTGCAAGCGGCCCTGGATCAAATGCTGTTCAGCGACGAGCAGGCTGACGAGGTTCTGCGGCACGCCAGCGGCGGAGCATTCCGTGATGGCCTCGCCGATCCATTTGTCGTCGCCGCTCATGATGGCGAACTGCGCGGATTCCACGGCGCGCTGGGCCTTTTCGATTCGCAGGCGGAAATACTATGTCGTGGAGGTGACGTGTCCGGCGAGCAATGACACGGCCACCAGCACGGCGGTGATGAAGGCCGCCTTGCTCCGCTGGATCAGCTTTCGCCACATTTAGAGACGGCTCGGCGGGCGGGCCAGAACGGGCTGGTCATCGAGGTGACGCTGAAGATCGTCGGCGAAAGCGCTGGCGCTGTCTTAGCTGCGGCGGCGATCTTTTCCCATCGCCTTCATGACGATCCAGTCGAGGTCACCGCGCAGCAGGCCGATGAGCTTTGGCGGCTCGCTTGACGGCAGCTCGCCACGGTGCCGGCGGTGGCAGCAGCGAGTGTCTTCATGAGCGTGGACGGCTTCTTCGGCTCGCGCTCGCGGATCATTTCGGCGCATCTCGTCGCAGCGCATGTCCACATCCAGCGCGCGTGCGATGTTCGGTAGTTCATCAGCGCCAGTCCCTGCCGCTCATGCTCAAAGCGGGCGACGACCTCCTTCGTGTCCATGCCCGCCTTGATGATCTTCAGCTCCATACGCCTGCGCACATGCTGCTCCTGCTCCGCCATCCACAACGTGCCGAAGCCGCCCTCGCCTATCTGCTACAGCGCTTGTAGGGGTCCGATGCGGTGGCTGCTGCTGTCGGCAGAACTCACCATCGCGGTTTGGTCCGCTGCCTGAGATTCGTACATGAAATCATGCGCCTCCGAGGACACTAGCAGCGCCTACACCCGGCGCCTCAACGCCGAATCCTCTCCGCACTCCCTTTGCAGAAATGCCATCCGCTCCCCCGAAGGGAGATCGAGCGCCTGGAGAAAGAGACGTTCCTCAAGATGGGCGGACGGGTCGAGCATGGGAGAAGCCTATTACGGACGGCGGCACATGCCATGCGAAATGCGGCGGCGGGGGAGGATCATTCATGTTTGCCTTTGCGGACCCCTGCTCCGCACTGCATATCTCCGCGCCATGCTCGACATCACAGGAAAGAAGATCGCCGTCCTCTTTGGCGGCCCCGGTTCGGAACGCGAAGTCTCCCAAAAGACGGCGGAGAGTGTCATCGCTGCTTTGAAGACAAAGGGAGCCGAGATCGTGGAGGTGGATGTCACCGGGCCGGACTTTGACTGCCCGCAGGATGTGTTCATCGCCATGAACCTGATCCACGGCACCTTCGGTGAAGACGGGCAGATCCAGGCCATCCTGGAGCAGCACGGAATCCGCTACACCGGCGCGGGGGTGCAGAGCAGCCGCATTGCTTTCGACAAAGCGCAGAGCAAGGAGAAATTCCTCGCCGCCGGTGTGCCGACACCGCGCTCGCAGAGTTACCAACTCAATGGCAGCGAGCCGCTGAGCATCAGCATCCCATTGGTGTCGAAGCCGCCGCGTGAAGGCTCCAGTGTCGGCGTGAACATCTGCCGCACCGAGGACGACTGGGCAAAGGCGGTGGACGAGGCGAAGAAGTTTGGCACCACCACGCTTGTGGAGGATTTCATCGAAGGCAAGGAGCTGACCGTCGGCATTCTCGGCGATCAGGTGCTGCCGATCATCCACATCGAACCCGTCGAGGGCTTTTACGACATCAACAACAAGTATCCGTGGATGAGCGGAACCGGCAAGACGCTCTACCATTGCCCTGCCGAGCTGGACGAGGCCACCACGAAGCGCGTGCAGGACGCGGCCATGGCCGCCTTCAAGAGCTGCGGCACGGAGGTGTATGGCCGCGTGGATATAATGCTGCGCGCCTTCGACAACGAACCCTTTGTGTTGGAGATCAACACCATTCCCGGCATGACCAGCAGCAGCCTGCTGCCCAAGGCGGCGCTGGCGGTGGGCATCGAGTTTTCCGACCTGTGTGTACGCATCATCGAACTGTCGCTGGCCGCGCGGCCCTGAGGCCCGTCACATCAACTGCACAGGGTCCACGTCCCACACCACAATCACATCCTGCGGCAGGGTCAGTGACTCGACGACATTCTGAATGTGTCGCGCAAGCGGCCTGATCTTCTCCGAACGCAGCAGGAGCTGGAAGCGGAATTGTCCGTGCGCCTTCGACAGTGCGGCAGGTGATGGCTCGCCCATGATGGTGCCGGCGGGCAGGCCGTTCGCCAGGCGCTTGTGCAGGGTTTGCAGGGTGAACTCAGCCTGGGTCTGATGCTTGCCCCGGCTGCTGATGAGCACAACGTGGCTGTAAGGCGGATACTTGAAGGCCTGGCGATGCTCCAGTTCCTGCTGCACGAAGCCTTCGAAGTCGTTGTGACGGCTGAACTGGATGGCGGGGCTGTGCGGCGCGTAGGTCTGCACAAAGACTTCGCCTTTCACCTCCCCACGCCCTGCGCGCCCGGCCACTTGCACGAGAAGTTGCACGGTTCGTTCGGCGGCGCGGAAGTCAGGCAGGTTCAGAGCCGTGTCGGCATTCAGCACGCCGACGAGCGTCACATTCGGAAAGTCGAGGCCCTTGGCGATCATCTGCGTGCCGATCAGCAGATCGAGCCTCTGGGAGCGGAAATCCTTTAGTGTGTCGCGGAGCTGGTTCTTCCTTCGCATCGTGTCCGTGTCCACGCGGGCCATGCGCGCCTGCGGAAAAACCTCCCGCACGGCCTGCTCGACACGCTCGGTGCCGAAGCCCGCATACTTCAGCCCCGGCTCTTTGCACGACGGGCATTTGGTAGGCGGCACCCGGCGTGCGCCGCAGATGTGGCAGACGAGACGGTTGTCGTTCTTGTGCAGCGTCATCGGGATGGCGCAGTCCTGGCACTGCACCACCTCGCCGCAGGCCAGGCAGGCCAGGCTGGTGTTGAAGCCGCGCCGGTTGAGAAAGAGAATCGATTGTTCGCGCTTCGTCAGCCGGTCGGTGATGGCCGCGCGCAGGCGCTCGGAGAGGATGCCTGCGTTCGCCACTGAGACGCCGGTGCCTTTGCGCCGTTCCAGGCGCATGTCCACGATGCGGATCAGCGGCATGGACTTGCCGTCCGTGCGCTTCGTCATGCGCAGCAGTTCGTATTTGCCGGTGGTGGCGTTTTGAAAGGACTCCAGGCTGGGCGTGGCGCTGCCGAGCAGTACAGTGCAGTGCTCAATGCGTCCGCGCACCACGGCGAGATCGCGCGCATGGTAGCGCGGCGTGTCCTCCTGCTTGTAGGACGGCTCGTGCTCCTCATCCACGATGATGATGCCCAGCCGCTCCAGCGGCGCAAAGATGGCGCTGCGTGCGCCGATGACGATCTCCGCGCGGCCCTCGTGAATCTTGAACCACTCATCGTGGCGCTCGCCATCGCTGAGGTGGCTGTGCAGCACGGCGATCGCGTCCTTCTTGTCCGAGAAGCGCGCCTTGAAGCGCTCGATGGTCTGCGGTGTAAGGCTGATCTCCGGCACGAGCACAAGCGCGGTCCTGCCAGATTTCAAAACCTCCGCGATGGCCTGGAGATAGACTTCCGTTTTGCCACTGCCGGTGACGCCGTGCAGGAGGATGGGCCTGGCGTAAGACGAGTTTTCCAACTCGTCCGAACGATCTGGAAAGATCGTTTTACACACCGCCTCGAACGCCACCTGCTGCTCCTCCGTGAGCTTCAGCGGCTGGCTGGGCAGGAACTCCTCCGTCTGAAATGGATCCCGCTCCACGCGAACTTCGCTGCGGGTGATCCAGCCCGCCTTGAGCAGCGGTTTGATCACGGCGGTGGCCCTCGGCAGGTCACGACGAAGATCGCTCAGCGTCGCCTCGCCACCATGCGAGCGCAGCGTCTCGATGATGCGGGCCTGCATCGGCGCGGTGCGGTGCAGCTTGTCCATCACGTCAGCGGGCGGCTCCTTTGCCAGCTTGAGATGGCTGTCCATGATGAAACTCTCCGGCTTGTCACGCACCGCCTGTGGCAGCATGGTGCGCAGCACGCGCTGAACGGGCACGATGTAATACTCCGCAACCCATTGCGCCAGCCGCAGCAGCCCCGGCGTGAACATGGGCCGCGAACCAACGATGGAACCGATTTCCTTCAGTCTTCCGCGATGCGGCGAGGTCTCCAGCAACTCGATCACCACTGCCGCCACACGCTGGTTCTGCAACGGCACCTGCACGCGCGTGCCGATGCCGATGTGCCGCGCCAGCTTCTCCGGGATGGCGTAGTCCAACTCCAGCGCGGCAGCAGTTTCGAGCTGCACACGGGCCACTCCCGCCTCTGATCGTGCCGTGGAGTAAGCAGGCTTTATGGCCTCCTGTTCGCCGGACACATGAGCAGGCAGGCCCAGATCAAAGCTCGACTGCTGGGGCAGGGCGGCGGCTTTAGGCTGGACAGGCGGGAGGTTCATCGGAGATCACAGCTTGGGGAGGCTGGATGCGCAGACAAATGAAAAGCCCGTGCATGCATGCTATCGGTCAGGAGTGGCGATTTACAAACCTGCGCGCCAGCGGCAGACTCGTGCCCGCATGACTCGCAAGACTCCTGAACAACTCCGCTCCTGGCGCTGGTATGGCCGGGATGAACTGCGCTCCTTTGGCCACCGCTCCCGCGCGAAGCAGGCGGGCTGGGGCGCGGAGGACATGGTGGGCAGGCCGGTGATCGGCATTCTGAACACCTGGTCGGAACAAAACTCCTGCCACATGCATTTGAAGATCACCGCCGATGCAGTGCGTCGCGGCATCCTCCAGGCAGGCGGACATCCCATGGAAATACCCGTGCTGTCGGCTGGTGAGATGCTGACGAAACCGACGGCGATGTTTCACCGCAACCTGCTGGCGATGGAGACCGAGGAGGTGCTGCGCGCGAATCCGCTGGATGGCGCGGTGCTGCTGGGCGGCTGTGACAAATCCACGCCCGGCCTGCTGATGGGCGCCTTCAGCATGGACACCCCGGTCATCTACATGCCCTGCGGCCCGATGATCAAAGGCAACTGGCGTGGCGAGACGCTCGGCAGCGGCAGCGATGTCTGGAAATACTGGGATGAAAAACGCGCGGGCAATCTGGACTGGGAGCAATGGTGTGAGATCGAGGACGGCATCGCCCGCAGCCCAGGCCATTGCATGACGATGGGCACGGCCAGCACCATGACCGCGCTGGCGGAGACACTCGGGCTGGTGATCCCCGGTGCGTCGTCCATCCCCGCCGTGGACAGCGCCCATGCGCGCATCGCCGCCGCCGCAGGCCGGCAGATCGTGGAGAACGTGTGGCATGACCTGAAGCCGTCCGTGATCGTCAGCGAGCGTTCGTTTGAAAACGCCATCGCCGTGGACATGGCGTTGGGCGGCAGTACAAATGCCATCGTGCATCTCGTCGCCATGGCCGGACGTCTCGGCATCAAGCTGCCGTTGGAAAAGTTCGATGAGGTCAGCCGCCGCATCCCGCTGCTGGCGAACATGCGCCCGGCGGGCAAGTACCTGATGGATGAGTTCTTCACCGCCGGCGGACTGAAGGCGCTGCTGAATGGAATGCGCGAGCTGCTGCACATGGACGTGCCGACGATCACCGGCCTAACTTTAGGCGAGAACGTGGAAGGCTGTGAGATCCACGACACCGATGTCATCCGCACTCCCGCGAATCCCATCCAGCCCGATGGCGGCACCGCCATCCTGCGCGGCAATCTTTGTCCCGACGGCGCGGTGATCAAGCACGCCGCCGCCACGCCCGAGCTGTGCCAGCACACCGGCCCCGCGCTCGTCTTTGACAGCTATGCCGAACTGAAAGCGAAGCTGGATGACCCGGACCTGCCCGTGACGAAGGACACGGTTTTGATCCTGCGCAACGCCGGTCCGGTCGGCGCGCCAGGAATGCCGGAGTGGGGGCAGCTTCCCATCCCGAAGAAGCTCATCCTACAGGGCATCCGCGACATGGTGCGCCTGAGCGACTGCCGCATGAGCGGCACCAGCTATGGAGCCTGCGCCCTGCACATCGCACCGGAGAGCGCCATCGGCGGGCCGCTGGCGCTGGTGCAAAACGGCGACCTGATCGAGCTGGATGTGCCTAACCGAAAATTGCAACTGCATGTCAGCGACGAGGAGCTGGCACGCCGCCGCACCGAATGGAAGCCCGCGCCGCCGCGCTACCATCGCGGCTATGCGAAGCTCTTTGTCGAACATGTCACGCAGGCGAATGAAGGCGCTGACTTTGACTTCCTCCAACATGGTCCCGCCGTGCCGGAGCCGGACATTTTTTGACCTGAGCACATGACGTCTCCCGATTGGACCCACTGGCAGCCTGGCATCCGCGCGACGCTGATGTTCATCGTGGACGAGCCGCGCCGAAAAGTGCTGCTCATCCGCAAGAAGCGCGGCCTGGGCGCGGGCAAGATCAACGGCCCCGGCGGCAAGATGGACCCCGGCGAAACCTCCGCCCAATGCGCCATCCGCGAGACGCAGGAGGAACTGGGCGTGACCGCGTTTGATCCCGTGAAGCACGGGGAGCTGTGGTTTCAGTTCGTGGACGGACTGGCGCTGCATGTGGATGTTTTCCGCGCCACGCGCTGGGAAGGCGAGGCCGTCGAAACCCCGGAGGCGATCCCGCTCTGGACCCCGCTGGACGCGCTGCCCTTTGAGGAGATGTGGACCGATGATCGCTATTGGCTGGCCGAGGTGCTGGTGGAGAAGAAGCACTTTACTGGCAAGTTCCTCTTTGATGATGACACGATGCTGACTCGGGAAGTGGTGTGGGTGAAGTAGAACGAACTTCCAAGTTCGTTGCGAACGAATCTGGAGATTCGTTTTACACCGAAGGTGGGGGAAGTTTCACGGCATCTCGAAGGTTCGCATTCAGCACCTCTGGCGTCACTTCGCCCTCCCAGCGGCTGATCGCCACGGTGGCGACGCCGTTGCCGATGAGGTTGGTGATGGCGCGGCACTCGCTCATAAAGCGATCAATGCCGACCAACAACGCCATGGCTTCAATGGGAATGCCCGGCACCGCTGAAAGGGTGGCGGCCAGGGCGACAAAACCCGCACCGGTCACACCACTGGCACCTTTGGAGCTGATCATGGCTACCAAAAGCAGGCCGATCTGCTGACTGATATTCATGGGCGTGTTCGTGGCCTGCGCGAGGAAGATGGCGGACATGGACATGTAGATGTTGGTGCCGTCCAGATTGAAGCTGTAGCCGGTGGGAATGACAAATCCCACAGTCGCGGGAGCACATCCAAGTCCGCGCATCTTTTGGATCATCAACGGTAGCACCGTCTCTGAGGAGCTGGTGCCCAGGACGAGCAGAATCTCCTCCTTGATGTGTGCAAGGAACCGGATGATCGAGAACCCGGCCCAGCGCGCGATCAAGCCCAGCACAATGAACACAAACAAAGCTGCGGTGACATAAAAGCCGACCATGAGGTAGAGCAGCTTTTGCAGAGAACCCAGACCGTAGCTGCCGATGGTGAAGGCCATCGCGCCAAAAGCCCCGACGGGTGCCGCCTTGACGACGATGCGCATGACCGCGAAGAAGACCTCGGAGATTCGTTCGATGCCATGCAGCAGGGGCTGGCCGCGATCTCCCAGGGCCATCAGGGCGAAGGCGGCGAGCAGTGCGACCAGCAGCACTTGGAGCAGATTCCCATCGGTGAACGCGCTGACGAAGGTCTTGGGAATGATGTTCAGGAGGAACTGAACGACCGTCGTCTTTTCCGCTGTCTTAGCATACTCATGAACGGCCTCCGTGTCCTTGGCCCCCAGGCTCGCGAGGTCCGCGTCGAAGCCCGCGCCCGGCTTGAGCACGTTCACCACGACCAGCCCGATAACGAGCGCCAAGGTGGAGACGGTGAGGAAATAGAAGATTGTCTTCAAACCCACCCGGCCCAGCTTCTTCATGTCGCTCATTGAGGCGATGCCATGCACCACCGTACAGAAGATGATGGGTGCGATCATCATCTTGATCAGGTTGATGAACGCGTCGCCCAGCGGTTTCAGCGACATGCCAGTCTCAGGAAAGAAATACCCGACGGCAATTCCCACCGCGACAGCGATGAGCACCTGCACATAGAGGATGCGATACCAGGGGGTGCGCATGTTTTGGAAACTCTAAAATCGGAAAGTTGAAACTCAAAATCCGAAATCCGAAGCGATGCCTACATGTCCATGCAACTCATTCGAGTTTAGGATTTTTGCCATGCCGCTTCTCCAGCCCTGTGGATCAAAACGGGATATCATCACCGTCGAGACCCTCTGTGATCGGCTCCTCGCCAAAATCGTCTTCCTGCGCAGGGGCAGGCCGCTGGGGTGGTCGCTGGGGCTGGCCCGCAGGCTTTTGAAAGCCACTGCCACCGCCGTAGTTGCTGTTGCCGCTGCTCTGGGGGCGGCGCGGTTGGGGCGCAGGTGCGCTGTAGCCGCCACCTTCCTCCTCACTGCCACCAGTGCTGCCGGTATAGTGTCCAGCACCACCACTCGCGCCACTCGATTTGCTGTCGAGGAACTGCATGTTCTCTGCCACGATCTTGATTTTGGTGCGTTTCTGCCCGGTGGCTTTGTCCTCCCAAGTGTCCATCTGGAGGCGCCCCTCAATGAATACAGCACGTCCTTTGGCGAGGTATTGCCCGGCCAGTTCAGCCTGTTTATTCCACAGGACGATATCGAGGTAAGTCACCTCTTCCTGGCGCTCACCCGTTTCACTCAAGTAGCGCCGGTTGACTGCGATGGCCATGTCGCACACCGCCGTTCCCTTGGGTGTGAAACGCACCTCCGGGTCGCGGGTGAGATTGCCGATGAGCATGACTTTATTGAGTGAGGCCATAATCAGCCACCATAGACACCCGCCTGCATCGGCAGCAACCACTTTGTCACACAGAAACGCCCCCTACACCACGGGCAGTTTCCACTCCCCGCGCATCGGCCGGTGATTCATCAGGGCATTGGCAGCCGCATCTGTGCCAAAGGTCTCTGCCTGCGGATCCCAGATCAGTTTCCGGCCTGCTTTCAAACAAGCCGCCGCGAGCTGAGGCAGCGTATCGCTGCGCACCGCCGTCTCAATGTCGCAAATCGCCTGCGCCTTGCCCTGGATCGCGTCCACGAAGTTCCGTGTATGCTCTAGGCTCACGGGCAGCTTGGTCGGCATCGTGCCCACCTTGTTCTGGGGATCGCGCAGCAGCGCCTCATCACTCGCCTTGATGTCACCCCGGCGCACATGCACCCAGCCATCCTCACCGATGAAACGCGCCCCATGCGTGATCTCCGGCCCCTCATTGGCAAACGTGATCGGGGCCGCACTCGCATACTCATAGCGCAGCCGCCAGGTCAGCGCCGCATCGCACCCACCTTCCTTGGGGTACGCAGCGCTACCCTCCACACTCAGGGGGCCAGTGGCATCCGTGCCATTGCCCCATTGAGCAATGTCCAGGTGATGGATGCCCCAGCAGGAAATCATGCCCAACGAGAAGGGCGTGAGGTTCTCGTGATTTTCGCGCTTCAGCTTGTCCTCATGAAAGGGCGTCAGCGGTGCCGGGCCTACCCAACGGTCCCAGTCCACATAATCTGGCACCGGCTGCTCAGGCCAAACCGGCCCCGTCTTACCGCCAGGCACACCCACCTGGATCTCGCGCAACTTGCCCAACCGACCATTCAGAGCCAGCTCCGCCGCCCAACGGAACTTCAGGTCAGAGCGCTGCTGCGTGCCGAACTGGAAAACCACACCCGTCTTCATCACCGCCGCCCGCACCAGCTTCGACTCCTCCAGGGACATGCCCATCGGCTTCTCATGATAAATGTGCTTGCCATTGAGCACCGCATCCGCAGACGGAATGCTGTGCCAATGCACCGGCAGCGCCATCAGCACCGCATCCACACCCGCATCCCGGTTCAGCTCCCGGAAGTCCTCATATACCCTCGCATCCGCACTGCCGTACCGTTCCTTCATGTGCCACTGAGCCCGCTCGATGTTCTTGCGGTTCACATCACACAGTGCCACTACGCGCACATCGTCGTGATTCAGAAAAGCGCGCATGTCCACCGTCCCCTGCGAGCCTGCGCCGATGACACCCAGGGTGATCTTATTCGACGGAGCAGTCAGCGAGCACAGCACACGCGCAGGGATAAACCAAGGCGCTATGCCCGTGGCGAGGATGGCTTTCAAAGAGGAGCGGCGTTTCATGTGATTTTTAACGAGCGGCAGCTTCATGTTTCATCAGACATCTTTTCGCGGGAATCGGACTTACTCCCCGCAACACTGCGGCAGTTGACGCAAGCATGCAAAGTCCGGGATAGAGACTAGCCTGCATAAAGTCACAGCAGCCCAAACGAGAAGGCAAAGCGAAGAAAGTCCCCGAATACTTAATTCCTATTTGACTAGTATATATTGAAGCTGCATAGCTTTCGACATGAAACTCACCAAACGCGGCGAATACGCCCTCCGCACCCTCATCCGTCTCGGCATTGCCGACCGGCAGGGCGAGGGCGTCATTTCCGTGTCCACACTGGCGGATCAGGAGCGGCGGCCCGATGCCCTCGCTCCTGCGCCTGCCACCAAGAAAAAGTAGCGCCATCGTCCCCATAGCGTCGCCGCAAAGCCACGCGCCCCACATTTGTCGAGAGGCTGACTGGAACACCAGAGGTCTTCAGAGCGAAGCAAAACGCGCTTCACCACTGAAAACCGTTCCAGTCAGCCTCTCGGTATTTTATCTCAAAACGCCCACCGTCATCCCCCTGACGGCGGCTTGATCCCCCAAGCACCTGCGAACGCCGACCGGACCACCGGACGCCGACGCTCAGCAGTTGCCGTCCATGAAAAAAACCTCCCAAACACCACTCCAACACCTCCTTCTCATCCTCACGCTGGCTTTGCTGGCGATTCAAACTCAAGCCCAGTCGCCTTACTGGGACACGAATGACACCACACCCGGTTCCGGCGGGCCTGCGCCCTCTGGCATCTGGGATCTCACGACTCTTCGCTGGAACAATGCCGCTGGCGATGCCAGCTCCGCCGCGTGGACGAATTCAGGCGTTGAATCGGCCATCTTCACCGCTGGCAGCGATGCCACGGGCACTTACAGCGTCACGCTCGGCGCAGCGACAGCGCTGAAGCTCTCCGCACTCACGCTGAACACCGGCAGCCTCACACTCACGCCACAAACCCTCGCCGATGGCCTCGATTTCGGCAGCACGAATGCCGCGCTGAATGTGGCAGGCGGTGCATCGCTCTCGATCGCGTCATTCGTCAACGGCAGCGCCGGTTTGACGAAAACAGGCACCGGCGTCGCCATTCTCTCCGGTTCCAGCCTGCCGGCGGGAGCGTACGCAGTGCAAGCAGGCGAATTGCAGCTCGCCAATGGTGTGACGGCCAATGCGAGCACGCTGACACTCGGCGCAGGTGCAGGCGTGACTTCCACGCTCACGCTGGGCACCAGCACGGTCTTCAATCTCGGCGGCAACATCACCTTCTCGAACGCGAACACACCACTCGCGGCCTTGATCCAGGGCGGCGTGCTGAACCTCAATGGCACGCGCACCATCACGACGCAAAGCATCACGGCTGATCCCGATCTGACGATCCAATCCATCATCGCCGATGGCAGCGCGGCTTCCGGTCTCACGAAGGCGGGAGGCGGAACATTGCTTCTCGGCGGCAGCAACACCTACACCGGCGCGACCACAATCAACGCCTCCTCCAGCACGCTCCTCGTGCAGGGAAACAGCGCCAGCATCGCCTCGAGCAGCGCGTTGAACATCAACGCGGCCTCCACCGCGACCATTGGAGCCACGACAGACACGCTGGCGGTGAACCGGCTCGGCGATTCCGCCGCCATCACGCTTACCGGTGGTTCCGCAGGTGGTGCCACGCTGAACTACAACGGCGCTGATCTCGTTCACACCGAGAGCACCGGCGCGCTGACCAGCGCCCCGAGGAACGAGCCGAGCACGAACAAGCTGCCGTAATCCCACGCCGGCACCGCTTTCTTGGCCCAGTAAGTGTTCGCCGCCACGCCCTCGGCTCCGATCACGGGCATAGCACACGCACCTGCCGCCTGCGCGATGCCTGTGGACATGCCGATGGGTTTATCGGCTAACGAAAAGGTGAGGATGCTCAGCACGCCGATCAGCGCCCCGACGAGGTAAGGATTCCAGAGGTGTTTTGTCATGGTTATTTCGAGGCAGGAAAGGTGATGCGCCACAAGCCGCGCAGGTCGCCGAGTTTGAATCCGGAGGCTTTGTCGTCGGGGTAGAGCTTTTGGATCGCCGCGAGCGTTTCAGGAGCGATGTCTTGGTTCGGCGTGCCGTGGCATTGCAGGCAGAGCGGATTCCCGAGTACAATGGGCGCGAGAAAGCTCGTGCTGCCATCGGCGTTCGTGATGACTTGAGGCTTCGGAGCCTCTTTTTTCGCCACAGCGGCCATGAAAGCCACCAGCGCGGCTTTTTCGACCTCATCGGCTGCATTCTTTGGATTGCGTGGTTTGTGCGTGGCTCGGCGCAACGTCACGCCATGTGCCGTGGCAACCTCTTTGGCGATCTGCGGTGCTTTTTCACTGCACACGCTCAAGGCACTCGCAGGACCGTTTTTGGCAATCGCCTCGCCCAAAGCGCTGCTCAGTTTGGCAAAAGCCTCCGCGATGATTTTCGGACCTTCGAGGGCTGGATCGGGTGCGGTTTGCGCAAAGACACTGAGCGCGAAGAAAGGAATCAAGAGCAGGTGTTTCATGGCTGGGAGTCTGGTTTCCACGACATGTAGCCGCGGTGGATGTGCTGGATGTTCTTGAAGCCGAGTTGCTTGAGCTTCGCGACGGCTTTGCGACTGCGGAAGCCACCCGCGCAATAAACAAGGACGGGCTTTGCTCTATCGAGGGTGGCGACCTTGGTTTCGAAACCTTCGTCGCCGATGGAGATGTTCACCGCCTTGGGCAGCGCGCCATCATCAAACTCGCCTTTGGAGCGCACATCGAGCACCTGTGTTTCGGGATGCTCGCGTAGCCAGGCGTTCGCTTGATCGGCGTTCAGATTGGCACACACGCAGCCGGGCGCGGCTTTGAAGAGGCCGCGATCCCAGCCGCCTTCATACCAATACCAGAGGCCGACGACGGCGGCGATGATGACGAGGGTCCAGATCATGATCTTGGATTTCACTTCGCCGCTTCGATGATGGCGATGGTGTCTTTCTCCACCTGTTCAGCGATGGTTTTCAGTTCGACGGACTCGGACAGTGAAGCCAGCAGCGCCGAGGGGCGCACCATGCCGATCAAAGTTTTTCCACCATCTTGATAGACGGAGATGCGGCAGGGCAGAGCGATGTTCATGCCCATGTCAGCAGCGAGCACGGCGGCGGCTTGCTTGGGATTGCAGACTTCGAGGATGTGGCAGGCGTTTGGCAGGTCGAAGCCTTTGCTCGCGAGGGTTTGTTTAAGGTCGTAAGTGTGCAACACGCCGTAGCCGTGCTGTTTGACCGAGGCTTCGAGATCGGTCACGGCCTGGGCCGGTGTTTTGCTGGTTTCAGCGATGTAGCGTGGGTTCATAATGGGGTTGGGTTTAACGATGCGAACTGAAAGCAAACAGCAGCCCCAGAACGCCGCCGTAGATGGCGCCGCGCCACCAGGTCGATGTGAGCGGGCAGGTGCCGGAACTGCATTGGCCAAAGTAGCCCATCGCCGATCCGAGGACGGCTCCGATGGCGATGGGGATGAGGAAGCGTGTCATGGAATTAGCCGCATTTCCCGCCACCGCAGCAGCCGCCGCCTTTGTCGTTGCCACCTTTGCCGCAGGTGCTGATGCCTAGAGGGGCATACAGCGGGCAGAAACGGATGAAGGCGGTGAGCAGCGGCACGGCGCCGATGGCTCCGAGCCAGGAGTGATTGACGATGCCGTAAGCGATGAGGCCGAGGCCGAGGATGATGCGCAGGGCGCGGTCGATGGTTCCAATGTTGGGTTTCATATCAGTGTTTGGGTTCGGGGTGAGAATGTTTGTTCGCCATGAAATACAAGACGGGCACGGCCATGCGGCTGATGAACAGGCTTGCGATTTCTCCCGCCATGAGTGCGATGGCGAGTCCTTGGAAGATGGGATCAGCGAGAATGACGGCGGCTCCGACGACGACGGCCATCGCGGTCAGTAGCATGGGGCGGAAGCGCACGGCTCCGGCGTCGATGACTGCCTCGCTCAGCGGCATGCCTTCACGCACACGCAGCTCGATGAAATCGACCAGGATGATGCTGTTTCGCACCACGATGCCGCCGCCGGCCATGAAGCCGATCATGCTGGTGGCCGAGAAGAAGGCGTCCATCAATCCGTGTGCGGGCAGGATGCCGACAAGCGAGAACGGAATGGCGATCATGACGATGGCAGGCGTCAGGAAGCTGCGGAACCAGCCGACCATAAGGACGTAAATCAGGATGATACAGGCACCGAAAGCCGCGCCGAGATCGCGGAAGACCTCGATGGTGATGTGCCATTCGCCGTCCCATTTCATCGCGGGTTCGGCATCGCTGAAGGGCATGGAGGCGTTGAGGATTTGCAGTTCCGCGCCGCTGCCGCCGAACTCGCGGGTGTCGAGCCTCTTGAGCGCCTCGTTCATCTGAAAAATGGCATACACGGGGCTTTCGACGATCCCGGCGACATCGCCGATGACGTAAGTCACAGGCATGAGGTTCTTGTGATAGAGGCTCTTTTCGACGGTGACGTGTTCGACCTTCACCAGCTCACGCAAGGGCACGAGCGGCGAGCCACTGGCACCGGGTTCGGGCAGCCCGTTGGCATCGCCGGAACGCACGCGGAGGGCGAGAAGCTCCTCGGGCGTGGTTTTGGCGCTTCGATGCAGTTCGAGGCGAATATTGACATCTTCCTTCTCGGCGGGCTGATGCAGCAAATCGACGTTTTCACCATCGACGGCGATCTTGAGCGTCTGCGAGATCGTGGCGGCGCTGATGCCGTGCAGCGCGGCTTTTTCTTTGTCGATGATGAAGCGGGCTTTTTGCTGATCGGCCTCGATATACCAATCGACATCCACCACGCCGGGCGTTGCCTTGAAGATCGTTTTCACGGCTTCAGCGAGCTTCTGGCGTGCTTCTTCATTAGGCCCATAAATCTCGGCGACGAGCGTTTGCAGCACCGGCGGTCCAGGCGGCACTTCGGCGATGGCGACACGGGCCTTGTAGCGATCCGCGATGGCCGTGACGGCAGGACGGATGCGTTTGGCGATGTCGTGGCTCTGCGCTTTGCGCTCGTGTTTGCCGACGAGGTTCACCTGGATGTCGGCGACATTGGCACCGCGACGCATGAAGTAATGACGCACGAGGCCGTTAAAGTTGTAGGGTGAGGCGACACCGGCATAGACTTGGTAATCGGTCACTTCAGGCTCGGTGCGGATCGCAGCGGCTATTTCGCGAGCGACGGCGGCGGTTTGCTCCAGCGACGAGCCTTCCGGCATGTTGAGGATGACTTGGAATTCGCTCTTGTTGTCAAAGGGCAGCATTTTCACCTTCACCCAGCCTAGTCCGACGGTCGCCATGCTCGCGAGCAGCAGCACGGTGATGCCGATGAGGAATGTCCAACGCCAGCCGGTGTGATGCAGCAGCGGTCCCATCATGCGGCGGTAGAGTTTCGTGAAGAAATCTTCGGGATGCTCGCTGGCGTCGTGATGTTCGAGGTCTTTGGCCGATGGCGTGCCGTCGGTGAGTGTCGAATATTTCTTCCCCCAACGCAGAATGCGAATCGAAGCCCACGGCGTGACGATGAACGCGATCAGCAGCGACCAAAACATCGCCGCGCTGGCTCCAATCGGGATGGGGCGCATGTAGGGCCCCATGAGTCCGCCGACGAAGGCCATCGGCAGCACGGCGGCGATGACGGCAAAAGTGGCGAGGATGGTTGGATTCCCCACTTCGCCCACGGCTTCCACAGCGATGGCGGACCAGTTACGGCCTTTGTTTTGCGGGAGATGAAAGTGACGCACGATGTTCTCCACGACCACGATAGCATCATCGACGAGGATGCCGATGCTGAAGATGAGAGCGAAGAGCGTGATGCGGTTCAGCGTGAAACCGTAGAGGTAAAAAACGAGCAGCGTGAGCGCCAGCGTGGCCGGAATGGCCACCGCGACGATGCCACTCTCCCGCCAGCCAAGCGTGAGCCAGATGAGGATCGCCACGCTGAACACGGCGATGCCCATGTGCAGCAGCAGCTCGTTCGATTTCTCCGCGGCGGTCTCGCCGTAGTTCCGCGTGATGCTCACGGTGACATCGGTGGGAATGACGCTGCCTTTGAGAAGATCGACCTTGCGCAGCACTTCATCGGCCACGCTGATCGCATTCGCACCGGGGCGCTTGGCGATGCTGAGAGTCACGGCGGGCTCTTCGCTCGATTTGCTGCCGTGGAAGACGTATTGCGTCGGTTCTTCTCCCGTGTCGGCGATCTCGGCGACCTCACGCAGATACACGGGGCGACCGCTGAACACGCCGATGACGACATCGCCAACTTCGTGAGCCGTTTTTAGAAAACCGCCTGTTTCGACGAGCACTTCGTTGTTGCCGGTTGTCAGGCCGCCAGCGCGGAATTGGCGGTTCGCCTGCTGGAGCATCGGCACGAGGCCTGCGGGGCTCAGATTGCGACTGGCGAGCTTCACGGGATCAAGCATCACACGCACGGTGCGCCGCGAACCTCCGATCAATGTCGTCTCGGCCACTAGCGACACTTGTTTGATCTCTTCGTCGATCTGCGCGGCCAAACGGCGCAGCGTGAGATGATCGTAGCGGGCGCTATGTAAGGTCAGCGCGAGAATGGGCACGTCGTCGATGCTCTTGAGCTTGATGAGCGGTGCGCTGACACCCATCGGGATGCGGTCATAGTTCGAGCGCAGCTTCTCCGTGAGCCTCACGAGGCTGACATCAGGATCTTCGCCGACTTTGAAGCGCACGATGACGAGGCTCTCGCTGTCGCGTGAGGTGCTGTAGATGTATTCCACGCCGGGCAGCTCCCAGAGCAGCTTTTCCATCGGCCGCGTGGCGCGTTCCTCGATCTCCTTCGCCGTGGAACCGGGCATGGAAACCATCACATCGACCATCGGCACCTTGATCTGCGGCTCTTCTTCACGTGGCAGCAGCACAATCGCCGCCGCGCCGAGCAAGACGGACGCGATGACGACAAGCGGCGTCAGCTTCGAGTCAATGAACGCCGCCGCGATGCGACCCGCGATACCGAGATGGCTGGAGGAAGGCTCGCTCATGGCTGAATCGTCACGGGTTGGCCGTCGGTGAGTTGGGCGGTTTCGCTCACGATGATCTGTTCACCTTCTTCGAGGCCGGAAAGCAATTCGACGCGGTCTTCGAGCACCTTGCCGGTCTTCACGAGACGCAGTGCGGCTTTGCCATCTTTGGCGACGAAGACGAGTTCCATCTGCCCACGCTTCAAAACGGCGCTTTGCGGCACGAGCAGCAGCTTCACCTCCGCCACGGGCACCGAGACGCGACCAAACTGACCCGTGCGCAGGCCCTCGGTTTGCGGCAGGTCGAGCTTCACGTTGAAGGTGCGGCTCACTGGATCGGCGACCGGCGAAATTTCGCTCACGGTGCCTTCGATGACCTTCGCGAGACGCACCGACATCTTTTCGCCGAGCTTCACGCGATCGAGGATCGCTTCGGGGAGATCGGCTTCAAAGCGCAGCGAGGTCGGCGCTTCGATTTCGAGCAGGGGTTTGCCTGGCATGGCGAGATCGCCCACGTCAGCGAGCTTGCGCGTGACCACGCCATCAAAGGGCGCGGTGACTTTGGCGTAGCTCATCATCGTTTCGGCCTCGCTGACGGCTCCGGTGCCGATTTTCACGCGAGCCTCGGTGGCGTCGAATTCCTGCCGCGTGGTCGCATTGCTGGCGATAAGCTGCTTTTGGCGATCAAAGTCGCGTTTCGCCTGATCGAGCATCGCCTTCGCCTGATCGACCTTCGCCTGGATTTCCTGCACATCGAGCCGCGCGAGCAATTCGCCCGCCGTCACCATCGCGCCGGGCGTGGCGGTGTATTCGAGCACGCGACCACTGACTTTCGCCTCGACGACGGCGCGTTGTTTCGAGCGCACCGTGCCCACGACCTCCTCCACCGCCATGTGAGGGCTCCATTTCACCGCCTCGGCCTTCACGGTGACGGTCGGTAGCGGTGCGGATGAAGCGGGGGTTTGCTCGTGCTTGCCGCAGGCGGTCAGCAGCAGGACAGGGAAGAGGCGAGAGAGGATTTTCATCGGGGGAAGCGGCGGGTGGTTGAGTCAGACCTTCGTGCAGCAAGTGCCGCCGACACCGAGCTTTCTGAGAATGTTTTCCGCCGGGCAAAAGCCAGTGAAGGCGGATTGAAGGAGATTGACTCCCACGAAAGCGGTGAGCCAAAGCCAGTTCGGACTCACATAATGCGCGAGCACGAGGCTGGTGAGGATCATGGTGCCTGCGAGGGCGCGGATGGCGTTTTCGAGCTTCATGGTTTGGCGGTGGTGGAGTTCAAATCGGTGGCCGGAGCCGCTTCCGGTGCCTTTGGCAGCAACACGCAGGCCGGGCAGCCCTGGCGGCTCATTTGAAGACCGGCGAGAAGGGCCGCGAGCGCGGCGATGGCGATGAAAAGACGGTTGGGTGTCATCGTTGAGGGCTCCTCAAGGTTTTGGTGGACGAGAGCGGATTCATGGTGTTTCTGTATTCAACTGTATGAGTCTATACGCATATAGTAAGTGTCTGCAAACCCTTTTTGCCCTCATGCCCTCCGCACGTTCCAAAAAGCCGCTACCGCCTGTCTCCGACGAGGCGCTATCGCTTATTGCCTCCTGGTTCCGCACGCTCGCGGAACCCAGCCGCCTGAAAATCCTCCGCGCCCTCGAAGAAGGCGGCGAACTGAATATCTCCGAGCTCGTTGAGGCCACCGGCCTCACGCAGGCGAATGTCTCGCGTCATGTGCAGTCGCTCGCCGATGCCGGGATGGTCGGACGCAGGAAGGAAGGTCTCAATGTGATCTGCTTCATCGCCGATCCGAGCATCACAGAGCTGTGCGACAATGTGTGCACCAACATGCTGAAACGCCTTTCCTACCAAATGAAGAAACTCGGCGGTTCTTAATTCTGTCGGATCCACGCCAGCAACCGTGCCGCAGGCTGGAAACCCGATGTTTGAGCGATGATTTTGCCGTTACGCATCAGTGCGAAGGCGGGGATGCCTTGGATGCGGAACTGGCTGGCGATTTCCTGCTGCTCGTCGGTGTTCACTTTGATGAAAACGGCATCTCCTGCGGCCTGGGCGGCGGCTTCAACTAGAACAGCTCCAGCAACCTCCCCTCCAAAGGAGCCATCGACGAGATCTGCCACGACCTGCTCCAGCTTCTCTTTCCCGGCTTTCACGACCACGACGCCATCCCTGACGGCACGCTCGCGCAAGTCACCGTCGAGCGCATGCTCTCCGTCGTCCGCCGTCTCCAGGAGCAGGTGCGCAAAGCCGTCCGCATCGGCGATCCTAACAAACCCACCGGCAAGACCGTGCCAATCATGAAAAAATTCGTGAAGGCCATCCCCGCCGTGCGTGAACTGCTCAAGCACGATGTCGAGGCCGCCCTTGAGGGCGACCCCAGCGTGCGCCTCCAGGAGGAGATCATCCTTTCCTTTCCCTTCCTCGAAGCCATCACCATCCAGCGCATCGTTTGTACAAGGAAGGCGCGCCCATCATTCCACGCATGATGACCGAGTGGGCACATGCACTCACCGGCATCGACATCCATCCCGGTGCCAGCATCGGCACGCATTTCTTCATCGACCACGGCACCGGCGTCGTCATTGGCGAGACCTGCAAGATCGGCAACAACGTGAAGCTCTACCACGGAGTCACCCTCGGCGCCCGCAGCTTCGCCAAGGACGGCGAAGGCCAGCTCATCCGCGGCACCAAACGCCATCCCAACGTCGAGGACAACGTCACCATCTACCCGAACTCTACCATCCTCGGCGGCGAAACCGTCATCGGCGAAGGCAGCACCATCGGCGCGAACGTCTTCCTCATGCACAGCGTCCCGCCCAACTCCCTCGTCGTCACCAAAGAAGCCGGCCTGGAAATCCTCGATAAGAACGCCAAGGCCAAAAAGAAGCCGGCTGTTGGTGAATTCAGCATCTAGCCCCATGAGCAAGCTCACCTATCACGGCGTGGATCATCACGTCGGCAACACTCCTCTCATTCGCCTCAACAAATTGTCCGAACTCACTGGCTGTGAGATTCTTGGCAAGGCGGAGTTCATGAACCCTGGTGGCTCGGTGAAGGACCGCGCGGCCTATGGCATCATCACCGATGCGGAGGAGAAAGGTTTGCTCAAGCCGGGCTCGACCATTGTGGAAGGCACCGCTGGCAATACTGGCATTGGCTTGACCGTCATCGGCCATGCACGCGGCTATAAGTCGGTGATTGTGATTCCAGAAACACAGGCCCCGGAGAAGATTCAACTGCTGCGCACGCTCGGTGCCGAGGTGCGGCCGGTGCCTGCGAAGCCCTACAGTGATCCGGGCAACTACAATCACATTGCCCGAGGGCTTGCGGAGGAGAATGGCTGGTTCTGGGCCAATCAGTTCGACAACGTGGCGAACCGCGAGGCGCACTACAAGAGCACGGGACCAGAGATCTGGAGGCAAACCAATGGCACCGTGGATGCCTTTGTCGCTGCCGTGGGAACGGGCGGCACTCTTGCTGGCACGTCACTGTATTTGAAGGTGCAAAATCCCAAGTTCCACGCCGTGTGCGCCGATCCGTATGGCGCGGCGATGTGGTCCTGGTTTACCAACGGCAACACCGATACCGATGATGGCGATTCCTTCGCGGAAGGCATCGGTCAGGGACGCGTGACCAAGAACATCGAAGGCCTCAGCGTGGACAAAGCCTATCGCATCGAAGACCAGCTCGCGCTCAGCATCGTGTATCAACTGCTCAACGAAGAAGGCATCTTCCTTGGGTTGAGCAGCGGCATCAACATCGGCGGTGCCCTGCGCTATGCGCAGGAGGTTGGGCCCGGCAAAACCATCGTCACGATCCTCTGCGACTCGGGGCACAAGTATCAGTCGAAGCTGTTCAACCGCGAGTGGTTGAGCGAGAACGGGCTCAATCCCGAGTTATCGCTGGAGCAGGTGCTCGGGTAAAATTTTTTCAACCACTTGTTGCTTGATCACTGACGTAAACTTTGCTGTTGCCTCCGATGCCCGCTACTGCCACACGACTTTCAGCCTTCACCGAATCCGTCATTCGTGGAATGACACGGCTCTCGAACCAACACGGCGCGATTAATCTCGCGCAGGGCTTCCCTGATTTCGATCCGCCGGAGGAGCTGCTCATCGCGCTCGAACGCGCCACGCGCGGGCCTTTTCACCAATACGCTGTGACCTGGGGCGCGCCACGTTTTCGTCAGGCACTGGCAGCCAAGATCAATCGCTTCACGGGTCTCGCGCTCGATCCCGATCAGCATCTCGTCGTCACCTGCGGCAGTACGGAGGCGATGATGGTCGCGATGATGACGGCCTGCAATCCAGGCGACAAAGTGATCGTCTTTTCGCCCTTCTACGAGAACTACGCCGCCGATGCGATCCTCTCCGGTGCCGAGCCGATCTATGTGCCGCTGCATGCGCCGGATTTCACATTCGATCCCGACGAACTCGCCCGTGCGTTCGAGCAAAAGCCGAAGGCCATCATCGTGTGCAATCCCTCGAACCCCACGGGCAAGGTCTTCACGCGCGATGAACTCACCACGATCTTGCGTCTCGCCGAGCAGCACGATGCTTTCATCATCACCGATGAACCCTACGAGCACATCGTGTATGCGCCGCATGAGCATGTTTACATGGCAGCGCTGCCGGGAGCCTTTGATCGCACCATCACCTGCAGTTCGTTGTCGAAGACCTACTCGATTACCGGCTGGCGGCTCGGCTACGTGCAGGCCGCGCCGCATGTCATTCAACAGGCGCGCAAGGTGCATGACTTCCTCACCGTCGGAGCCGCCGCGCCCTTGCAGGAAGCCGCCGTCGCGGGCTTGGAACTGCCCGACAGCTACTATCAAAGCCTCGGCGATCTCTATGCGAAGAAGCGCACCTTCTTCCTCGACATCCTCAAGCAAACCGGCCTTCCCTTTACCGAGCCACAAGGTGCCTACTACGTCCTGCTCGACATCTCCTCTCTCGGCTTCGCCAACGACCTCGACGCTGCCGAATGGATGGTGCGCGAAGTCGGTGTCGCTGGCGTGCCCGGCTCCAGCTTCTTCCGCGAGCCTGAGCATCGCTTCATCCGCTTCCACTTCGCGAAGCGAGAGGAAACCCTACGTGCGGCGGGTGAACGGCTGCTTCGGCTGAAGGACGGGCGGCGCTGATCGCGGCGGGCCGGTCAGATATCTGCGCTTCGCTCCGGTTCATCCATCTCCACCCGGCGGGAGTAGCGGGCATCTTCCTTTCGGAACTGGTAGGTCTCGATGATCCTTGACGATGTGCTCGTCCGTCAGTTGGCTCTGGTGAGTTACCATTCAAGAAGTGCCCGGCGGCGGTGCAAAGTCCAAGTCCTCAAGTGAGAATGGAGAAGTTCTGTCAGTTCACCATTTGAAGTTCGACATTCTCCCTACGCCATGCAGCAGCATGTTCATGCGGGCGAGGTAAGAGGTGATGATGTTCCTGGGCGAGCTTCGGTTAGTTCGGTATTCCTTTCACACCCACTCCGCGCATAGCAGCTCCGCCTGCGCGAGCACGGTCTTCACCGCTTCTTCCTGCAAGTCGGGCGGATAGCCGTGCCGGTTTAGGATGCGCTTTACCATGATCTTGATTTTCGCGCGCTCTCTTTCTCGGAGGGTCCAGTCGATGGTGACGCTCTTCTTTACTTGGGTGATCAGTTCCGCCGCGATGAGCTTGAGCTTGTCGTTGCCCATCGCGGTCACGGCGGAATCATTCGCGGCGAGGGCGTCGTAAAATGCCTTCTCGTCATCCGTCAGGCCCATCTCCTTGCCGGCCTTGGTGGCGGCGTCGAGGTCCTTGGCGAGTTTGATCAGCTCTTCGATGACCTGCATCGTCGAGATGGCGCGGTCAGCCCCAAAGGGGCGTGATATGCCAGCCCAGGGCAACGCCCTGGGATTGGTCGTCAAAAACGTCCCAAGCCCTGAATGGGCGAGACAACGGTTGTGCCGCCCCTTCAGGGCTTGATCCAATGGGGACGCATACCCAGGGCGTTGCCCTGGGCTGGCATGTGCCGCGCCGTTGGCGCTCAAATCCGGCGGCGGTGAAGACATCGATCACCTGGCCTTCGGTGGTGATGGCCTTGCTCACGAGCTGGCGGATGGCGGCGTCGATTTGCTCGGGCGTCTTGCGGTTGCTGCTGCTCTGCTTGTTCAGCGCGGCTTGCAGAGCTTGGAAGAAACTCACGTCGTCGCGGATCTCCGTGGCTTCATCGCTGGCGGCGCAGAGAGCAAAGGCGCGGGAAAGCTCCGTCACGATCTTCGTGAAGCGCTGGCGCACGGTTGGGTAGGGCGCTTGGTCCTCCAAGCGCCGTCCCCGAACGGCGGATGAGGGACCATCCGCCCTACCGTCATAATCCTGTTCGAGGATGTGTTCCTGTCCGGCGGGGATGAGCGCGAGGCGTTCGGCGGGTTTGCCGGTGGTCCACTTGTCCCAGTTGAACCCGTGCATCAGGTCGCAGGCGATGCCGTGTTTCTCCAGCATCACGGCGATGGCTTGGGCGGTATCAAAGGTCGGGTTCCCCTGACCGCCGCTCTCGGTGTAGGTGATGAGCGCCTTCTTGAGCTGATCGGCGAGGCCGAGGTAATCCACCACCAGCCCGCCGGGCTTGTCGCGGAACACGCGGTTCACGCGGGCGATGGCCTGCATGAGGCCGTGGCCCTGCATCGGCTTGTCGGCATACATCGTGTGCAGGCAGGGCGCGTCAAAGCCGGTCAGCCACATGTCGCGCACGATCACGATCTTGAAGGGGTCCTTGGCGTCTTTGAATCGGTTGGCCAGTTTGCGCCGGGCATCTTTGCTGCGGATGTGCTTCTGCCACTCGGGGCCGTCGTCGGCACTGCCGGTCATCACAACTTTGAGAACCGTAGAACGAGTTTTCCAACTCGTTCCCTCCTCAACGGACTGGAAAGTCCGTTCTACGTCTCCCTCCGCCCACTCGGGGCGCAGCTTGATGAGCGCCTCATAGAGGTCCACGCAACCGAGGGAGGCAAGCGGGCCGACCGAGATAGACAGCACGCAGTGCTGGGCGAAGCCCGACCGAGCGGGGCCGCGAGGGAGTCAAATGCGGCGGCTCATGCAAACAACCGGAGCGCAGCGGAGATGGCCAGGCTCACTAATTCCAACTCAATGCTGGCAATCATCGCCTTGCCATCCATCGCCTCCACGCGCTTCTCGAGCCGAACTCAGCAAGGGGGCTGAGTGAGACAGACAACGCGAAGCGTTGGGCGCAGCCCGACTGAGCCGGGGGCGAGGGAGTCAAATGCGCCACCAGATCGGCAGCCACGAGCGCGATGCGTTTCGGATCGCCCACCAGCGCCTCCAGCGCGGCCCACTTCGACTTTCGGTTGATGCAGTCGTCGCCCCTCGACTCCTGCACCCTCCGGGCTGCGCTTCGCTCCGTCTGTCTCGCGGCATCCCATGCCGCTCGGCTCTCCTTCTTCGTCAGCTCTTCGCCTTCGGTGATTTCGTCAAACTCCGCGTCGAGCTTCGGCAGCTCGGCGGCGTTCAGGCTCAGCTTGGAACCGAAGGAGCCAAGTGGGGCGACTGAGATGGACAACGCAACGCGTTGGGCGAAGCCCGACCGAGCGGGGCCGCGAGGGAGTCAAATCAGGCTCTCGTAATAGATCGGCACCGTGGCCTTGTCGGCGACGGCGCGTTGGATGTCGTAGATGGAACCGAGCGGAGCGAGATGGACAGGAGCGAAGCGACGTGCCCGAAGGGTGCGACCGGAGGGGAGCATCAAATGTAATCGCCAAAGACCGCCCGCGTGTTCGCGTCCGTCTTTTCGATGGGCGTGCCGGTGACTGGAGGGAGGCGGGGCCGACCGACAGAGACAATGCGCAGCATTGGGCGAAGCCCGACCGAGCTAGGGCAGCGAGGGAGTCAACCCGATGAACGACGCATTTGGCAAGGCATCGCGCAGGTTGCTGGCGAAGCCGTAGGACATCTCGCCGGTCTTTTCATTCACCTTGCCGCCAAATCCATACTGGCTGCGGTGCGCTTCATCCGCGATCACGACAATGTTCTGCCGCGCGCTCAGCTCCGGCATTGAGGTGCTAGCTATTTCTGGACCAAAATTTAGTTAAGCTTCGAGAGCTAATTGAGCCTCGAAGGCTGTTGGTGAAAGGTAGTTGAGGGAGGAGTGGCGACGGTGGGTGTTGTAGTAGCCGTCGA
>Ga0247837_1002629_pt1 | contig 33368 bp, 16 predicted proteins | sample LaCtaG_2_FD_187115 | JGI IMG/M metagenome (GOLD analysis project Ga0247837, IMG submission 187115) | Freshwater microbial communities from meromictic Lake La Cruz, Castile-La Mancha, Spain - LaCruzMarch2015_14.5m | ecosystem: Environmental > Aquatic > Freshwater > Lake | place: Spain: Castile-La...
TGCCTCCCCCAGTCGCCAACGACCCAGAAGAGCGCGAAAAGCAGCGTCGCAGAATGCAGCGCTTCGGTGGCCCCGAGGCCTGGAGCCACTTCCAACCTGCCCAAAGTGCAGCGGGAGTTATTAGACCTGACACACTCTACGTGCATGGAGTGGACTACTTGAGCAGTGACCAGGTGACTAGTTACTTCGCTGTGTTTTACCCAGAGAGTGTGGAGTGGCTTAATGACTCCACGTGCAATGTGAAGTTTCCGTCGGCGGAGGTGGCGCTGCTCGCGTATAACACTAACGCTGTGAATACCAAGCTGGAGTCCCTGGAGAACCACAGCAACGTCCTCGTCCCCGCATTCGGCTACCGACACGAAGACCGCAGCATCCCCCTGCAACTCCGCTTCTCCACCGACCAAGACCTCAAATCCGCAGAAGTCACCGGCACCCAGTCCCAGTACTACCAATGGCGACAAGGACTCCTCAACAAGCCCATCACTCGCAGGCACGGTCGAAAGCCACAGCCCACCCCACTGGAAGAAGCTGTAGAGAAGCTGGATGTGGAAGAGGCTGCAGAGAAGCTGGACGTGGAAGAGGCGGTAGAGAAGCTGGATGTGGACAAAGAGTAGACTATCTAATGGCAGCGCAGGCGGATATGCTGGGTTTGGTGCATGACTTGGAACTCAAAGGGACGATTTTGAGGCAGGAGTTGAAAGGCTTGATGAGAGGGGCGCTGCCGTTCGGCCCACTTTGGCAACTATTCGAAGCGGAGCTGAAGGAAGAGGGGGACTTAGTATCTTTGGAGAGCGTCCGGCAGGCGGTGGACTCTGCAGACTTTCTCCGTGTCCTGCCTGAGCCTTTCCACGGCAGGTCCCAGCTCCAAAACACCAACTTGATCAAAGTGGCAGTCTACCTAGTCGCCAACCGTCTCCTCAGTCCCGCCCAAGTCCGCCAAAGCGTCAGCATCTTTACCACCTATGCGAAACTCAGTCCTTTCCGCAGGTTCGAGGCAAATCTCGCAACCGTTTCCAAAGCCTTGCGAGCGCTTTCTGCAGTGCTCAGTGAGAAAGGGATCACTGCCTGGCTGGACAGCACTGCGGCGCATAGAGGACATGAGCTGTTCCTAGTCCCGCATGAGTTCCTTTTCCTGGTTTCCAATGCTACGAACCTGGCGCAGGCCTTACACGCTTTGCCGCCGCTGGAGTTAGACCTGAAAATGCGTGAAAACCTGTTTAGTATTGACCCTTGCACGAAGACGAACCCGATTCCGAGGATCAGAGCGCAGGCCTATTTAGACACCAGTAGCACCAAAGTGCGGGTCATCGGCGCTTCTATCAGTCGCGACTACGCCTCCAAACGTACCAAAGCCTGCGAAGAGCACTTGGCCAAGTCCGGATCCAGCGACCTGGAAGAGTTCAAAAGTCTACTCTGGGACAGGGATCTCGCTAGAAGGGTGAAAGAGGCAGTGGATAGCTCTGGTAGTAAGAAGACTACCAGTGTGCTTGCGAGGCGCTATAGGGAACTTTGCGAGGTGGCGAGAGCCACGAGGTCTCAGGCTTCCAGTCCTGCGCCTGTGCTGAGGAAAAGCACGCGCAGAGGACTACAGTGTGCTAAGACTCCGCAAAGAACTGTGGTCTTGTTACCTTAGTAAGCCAATATATACTCTAGTCCTCTGCCTGCTCCAGCTCCCACTCAATTGCCCACAGCTCCAGTCCACCATCTCTCTTGCTCACTGCTACTAACGGATACCCAGGGTTAATCGCTGCAAGCACCACATTCTCCGGCCCTGCGATTTCCTGCGCTTCCCCCGTGACCAGGTCATAGAGCTGGAACTGCCCAGTAGTCAGAATGAAGCAGGACAAAGTGCGCATATCTTCCCCGAGTTGAATCGCTATAGATGCCCCTAGTGGGATTGCACCATATTCTCTATCTTGCTTGGACACACAGTTGATAGTGCGAACGACAGTGTGCTTGCTGGAGTCCATCAGGCCGATTAACTGAACGCCACGCATGCTGTAGTTACGCATTCCAGTGAGGACTAAGCGCTCCACTGTCACACTGCGGGCAATGTCCCAGTACAGGGTATGGCCGGATTTGTCCACTGAGCCCAATATACCATCAAACAAGCAAATATCCTGTATCTCAATATACTGCTTCTTCAGGTCTATCAGCGTCGTAAGTCCCGGCAAAGTAAGTAACCGTATCAACGAGTCGTCATACCCCACCGCCACCTGCGTCCCCTCCGCATTCGCCCTTAGAGAAGTCACAAAGGACAAATGCAGAGTGTCTTCGTTCACTATTGCCCCGTCTTCTGAGGCGAAGCTGCAGATTCGCCCGTTTACTGTGGCCACAACTACGTGTTCGCCACTGTTGGTCACTAGTGCTTTCGCCATTTTGTCAGCTCGCAGGGCGGGGAGTATGGAAAACTCGTAGGAAGTCTTCAAGTCCTCGATATCGAACACAAAAGCTGAGAAAACTGCAGTTATAGCGAGCAAAAAGGTACCGGATTCACTGAAACTGAGGTGAATCAGAGGGGAAATAAGCAGTTTTTTCGCCAAAAAACAGCGTAAAGCTTTAATTCGCTTCATTCTGCGGGCCAAATGCACCCAGCACTCCATGAGCGCCTGGCACTCGGTGAGTTGCGTCACTTCCCGCAGTTTCTGAGTACATTCTACCTTCGCCGTCTCGAGAAGGCGCACAGGGTCTTGGATTTCCTGCAGCAGTAAACACTGGATTTTCTCTTGATAGCACGTGTCCGTGTACGCCTAAGTAGCTTTACTTTCTTGAGTTGGTGCAACTCTGAGGGGTACACAGGCTTCATAGGCAGGGCGAAGGGTATAACTTGGAGTCCTGTGGGTTCAGACAGGAGCAGTAGAAGGCGGCCTGCAGGGCCACTAATGGCTCTTTCTCGCAGTTTGGTGTACTTCAGCTAGGTGGAAAAGACCTTTTTGAGCTGCATTTCAGTTTCACATTTGAGGATAGGGAAGCTTTCAATGGAACTGGACGGAGCACGGTACTGCGTCAGGAAGAGGTTAAAGCCAGGCAGCTCCCCTTCTGTCTCCAGAGTGCGCCAAGTGATGGAAGTGCCGCTTTCCAGCAAACAACACTTCCGACTCCTCAGCTTCACCACTAGGAACTCCAGCGAAGGAGTGGCTCTCATTCCTACAATCGGCTCATTGTAGCGAATAGTCAGGAACGGCAGCTTGTTCTCCACTTCCCAAAACATGATCTTCGCGTCCAACCCCGCAGTCACGCACACCGCCCCGTCATTCGCCATAGCCACGGCAGTCACTTCCAACTTGTGTCCCTGCAGCAAACAGTGGTCGCTCACGAATTCCCGCTTGATGTCTATCACCCTCACGTAGGTCTTTTGAGCCAAAGACAGGGCTGCGCGGGAGCCTGAACCGTCGATGGAAATAGCGGTGGGAGGGGACTCGAACCAGACTTTGTGCAGAATGATGGCGTGGGCGGTCTGCCAGAGGTAGACAAAGCGGTCGCCTGCGATGCTGATGGCCTTCTCTCCGTCCTGCGTTATACGGATTATGCGCACCGGACCTGCATGTTCCTTCCCCGACTCTATCGTCTTCCCTCTCGCCAGGTCGAAAATGACTATATCGCTCGTGCTGCGTCCACACGCAATCATCGCTTTTTCCCAGCAGCCGGAAATGCAGCTGCAATTTCCTTCACTGAACTCCTGCTTTACAGTGTTCTTCACACTGTCAATAACTACGATGATTCCACTACTCAGGTGAACAGCTATCAACAGACCGTGGGAAATTACCACTACCTCCTGCACCTTTTTTTCGTGCCTACTTGAGTATATGGTATAAGGCTGAAAGGAGCTTTTGTTCCAGTGGATTTCTCGAGCGTCTCGCAGGAGTCCGTAGCTGAGGTCGTTCTGGCAGGCGTCGAAGAGGACGTGCTTGCTGGCCTCCACCCAGTCTTGGCGCATCATGTGGATGCGCACGAGTTGGGACTCGGAGGGGTGGGGGAGCGCATTCAGCACTTCCATGTCTGTAGCAGAGCCGAACAGCCAGTGAGAAACATAGAGATTAAACCTCCACTCCGGACTTTGGAAGCGGGGGTCGTTCCAAAGATGCATGGCGTCCTCCCAAGCCTCCAAAGCAAACAACAGCAAAGCCCGCTTATTGAGTGCGAACTCCTGCAGCGGCAGCGGGGACTGTCTCGCACTAAGCATCGGGTAAGAGGGGGAAATCATGCTCCTCACCTCCTGCAGTACTTCCGCCATTGAGAGGAACTGGGGCTGACCGGTTTCCTCAATGTCGTACATTGCACGCTTTATTAAGGAGGCGTATTTGTGCTTGGCTGAGGGCAGTAGCATGCTGTCCTCCACCAGTTCGTCCACTACTTCCGGGAACAGCTGGGAAGTGGAGTTCCAGGTCTGACTGCCCACGATCATCGTCAGTAGGATCACTCCGTAGCTGAATATATCCGCCTTGGAGTCTGCCAGCAGCTCATACAGCTCTAACTGCTCCTGGTACTGTCTGCGGGACCTGGTTCTGTTGGCTTTGGAGTAGAGGTTGAGCAGTTCGGAGGGCCAGTTCTTTTGCAACTGTGCGAAGGCTCTGTCCTGCTCCTGACTCCATACGAGTCGGGACTTGGTCAGCGGCACTGGGTTGCCAAAGTCAGTCAATCCGAAGCCTTTCCCAGCTGAAAAGAGCAGCACATTCCCAGGCGTGAGATTGAGGTGCAGCAACCCATGGCGATGTGCATGGTCCAACGCCTCCGCCAGGTCCATCGCAAGTGTGCTCAAGACTTCTTCCAGTCCCTTTTCCTCGAACTGATGGTCTGCCAGCACTTGCAGCAGAGAGCAAGGGTTGAGGAACTCTTGCAGCAGGAATTGTTGGTCCTGTTCCAGCTCTTCGAGGTAGTAAGCCTCGGCGATGTTGGATTGCTGGGGGAGAGTGCACCAATTAGACCAGGCTTCCAGTACTTTGGAGTCCTTTACAAGGGTGGTGTCTACCTTCTTGGCTACGAGAGTGCGCTTCCACTCCAGGTGCAGGATCTTCCAAGTGCGCTCGGACATCTGCTCCAGAACTAGGTACTTTTCCTTCAAAACCACGCCTTTCGCGAGGGTTTCCCCAGGCACTGGGTGTATGTACTCAGTCAAGTCCTGACTGTCGTGCAGGAGCTGGGCTTGGTAGAGGCCTTTGGTCTTGCTCAGGGCTTCCAGGTGCTGGGTGGGACTTACGCGGTAGGAGGAAGTGGGGGAACTGCCGTAGGTCTTGGAGAGAGACCGTTTGAGCTGGAGGAGCGGGACAGGGTCCATTTTGACTATGGACTTATGTGGAATAGGGAAATGACGCCGATAAACTCCTCATACAAATGGGGAAATCGGTATATATCTACTGGAATAGCCTATTTTAGAGTTAGAAAAATCGCTAAATCCCTTTAAATCCGAATTTTCCAATAGACGAATCGCCTCCAATTTGCTACTTTATGAGACAAATTCGTCCAGTCTCTGCCTCTATCCCCGACTTCCTGAAGGAAAACAATTAGCTAGTGCGAGAGAACAGCACTCTCGCTTCCAAGTCCACGTCCACACGCCAACTCCCAGGCCTGCCAGACACCGGATTCACCCGCAAAGACCTCTGGTCCTCCGCCAACAGCTGCGCAAACACATCTGTCTCCACCGACACACAGGCTTTCTTGTAGAAAAGGATATATACCCCTCCCTGCGCCATCGCCTGCTCTGCACTGCGTTCCTCCGTCCTAGCGTCGTTCACCTCGTACCAGTGGCTATCCGCTGTCAAGATGTAGGCGAAGTAGTGGCCGGAGCGACTGGCGTACCCATCATGCACCAGTACTGCGTAGAGTTGGTAGGGAGTCTGCACTGCCAGGCCTGTCACTCCTACTACTGGGAGTTGGATTTCGGCAGGGTAGGTCATTTCTCGGTTGTCCTTTTTGCCGTCGTTGGAAAAGCGCTTGAGGTGCAGGGTGAGTATGAGGGGTGCTCTTTTGATGGAGAGCTGCTTGGTCGAGGGCACTCGTGTGCCGCATTTTCCGCAGTGGTAGAACTCGGACTCGCTAAGAGTTTCCTCGCTGCAGAACCGACGCAAGCATGCAAGCACGTCATTGGAAGTGAGTTCCAGTGACAAGTCCAGGAACTTGTCAAACGTTTTGGAGTGACTATTGCAGTGCAAACACTTCACCAGGCTTCTCAGGATCCCTCCAAAAGTGGTGGTTACGAACTCTCGCTCGTGGATTTTGTCCATTAGGCAGCGGATGAATTCGTGGGCGTCCTCTTGCTGGCCGCGGCGGAATTGCCTTCCGAAGAACTTCATTCTGCCCACGATTTCTTCGGGAACTGCGACTCCTGGAGGAGCCTCGGCCAATCTTTGCAATGCTGCCAATGTGCAAAAGTCTTGTGAGCAGACATGGTGGAAGTTTTGTATGGGCGGCGTGTAGATGAGGCACTGCAGAGAGGAGTTAATGAAGCAGGTGTTGCCCAGGTTCTTGAAGCCGGGCCCTACTCCTCTGACCTGGGTCCATATCAGCAACTTCTCCCACTTCCGCTGTTTCCTTCGTTTGGGAATGGGCTTGGGGGGAGAGGGCGCAGTCTCCTGCGAGCTTAGCTGCTGGTCCATTACAGGAATTATTACGAGTCGGACTTATGCTGGCGGCGGGGTATTATCAAATTTGCCTAATGTCTGCCTCGACACGTCAGCCCACTCCAATGTGGTCCCGGCCAACTGAACAGAAATCCACAGAACCTTTTCCAAGTAGTAGTTTCAGATTTACCCAAACTGCAGGACTCAGTGAATAGGTCGGAACTGCAGCCGCAAGCCACTATTCAATCGACTGCTTTCGCCAAGGTCCCAATTCCGAGTATCTCCCCTTGCTGGACGAAGTATGAGTCCGAGCCAAATTGAAGAGGGACTGAAACTTCAATGTGGCCAAGACTACCTCTCCGTAATATCTAGGCGAAGACGTTAGTTGCGTCCAAAGCGCCGGCCACCTCTCTGTCTCCGGCCTCTGAAGGCGCCGCCTCGCTTGAACTGCTGGGGCGCTGCTACCTTCTTGGGCGTGGGCTGAGGCTTGCCTTCCGCCCGTTGCTTCTTGGGCACTCCCTGCTGGCGGTTCTTGGGCTTGCCTTGCTGAGGGCGCTGGGTGGCGGGCTGGTTCTGGCCCTGTTTGGGCGCGTTGGCCTTGCGGGCGCTGTTGAACTTCTTGAGCTTCTGCAGCTTCTGGCGTCTCTGATCGCTTTCCCTGGAGATGCCTTTGGACTTCTTGGCCACATTCTGCTTCTTTACCTTGTTCTTCCGCTCTTCCCTGTCCTTGGCAATGATGTCGTCTGCTTAGCGCTTACCCAGGCTGGCGTCGAGCTTATCCTTGAGTTTCATTATATAACACGCAATTTGGACCACAAATTTGCCTTGGAGGGAGGGGCCGGCTTCCTTGCCCGCCCAAACAGCAGGCAAAAGGGCGGCTCTCACCATGCCTAACGCTCGCTTCCTGCTGCCCAGCAGTCGCTGGATCGCAGAGGAAAGGCTGAAAAGCGCTAATCTTAGCTTATTGGAGGTAAATTGCCCTCCTAATGACTCCAATCTGCCTCTGATACAGCTTGCACGTGTGCGTAATTCCTCACATTAACACACTCAGTTGGTGCAACTGCCTCGGTTGTCCCTAACACTTCAACTCTATTCTTCCCATTTCCATATCTCTGCACGCCTGGGAAGCTCTAGTTCTTTCAGTCCTGCAACTGCAAGCCTGCGTTCTCTCTGTGTTTGCTTGCTTCCACTGCTATGAAAAAGATGCAGGAAGTGGTAATCCCCAGTCCCGTGCCTCTGGTACAATACGGACTGTACGCCTCCGAATTGCCTGAACCCACCTGGAAAGTCAAGTCCTTCAAGTCTCAAGCAGAGTCTGCATCTGCGCCCTGCCGAGTTCTGTACGCCGCTGACATTGCCTACCCTGCAGAGACGAGACGAGTCTATACGGCCTATGAAGCGAAGGATGAGCAGGAGTTGAAGGCCTATGCTCATTTCTTGGTTAGTAGGGAAGCCGCTCCGGCCTTTTTGGAGCAGTTTTCGCCCTATCCGAAAGCCAGTTTCCTTGCAGCTTCCCTGAGTCCAAGCCTCCTCCTGAAGTTCAACTCCCACTTCGAAGGCGGCAACCTAAGCCGCGCCTACGCCCATTCCGACTCAGAATACGACCTGTACATGGCCGTGGACACCAATACCAAAGGCCACACTCAATGGTTTTCCTTCTCAGCAGAAAACACCGCCGCCGGCAACACTGTCAAGTTCAACATTGTCAACTTCACCAAAGGCTCGTCTCTGCTCAGGACCGGACTTCGGCCCTGCTACTTGTCGCTGGCGGAAAAGAAGCAAACCGGGGCGAAGTGGCTTCGCGTGGAAACCCCGGTCACATACATGCGGAATAACTATGAAAGGCCAGGGTGGCGGAGGTCGGTGCCGATCGACACTGAGGAGGATGATGACGAAGTCGTCATGAAGTACCAAAAAGGAGTCGTGAAGAAGCACTATTACTATACGATGAGTTTCGAGTATACTTTCAGGCACACCGGAGATATGGTCTTTTTCGCATTCGCTGTGCCTTACCCCTACTCCCGGCTGCAGCGGTTCCTACAGCGCAAAACCAAGGCTTACAGCGACTCCGAAATCGACCCGGGCCTGATCATTTTCAAGAAGGAAGACCTGTGTCCCACAGTCCTCGGCCTTCCTGTCTACTTAGTGACCATCACAGCAGGGCGAAACTGCGGCCTGGCCATTCATAAGCGCAAGGGAGTGGTCATCACTGCTAGAGTGCACCCTGGGGAAACGGTGGGTTCTTTTATCATGGAGCGGGTTATATCTTTCCTGCTGTCAGGCAGTAGAGAAGCAGAGGCGCTGAGGGCGCTTTATGTGTTTAAACTAGTGCCGATGCTGAACCCGGATGGGGTGGTTTTGGGGAACTATCGGAGTTGTGTGGCTGGGGAGGACTTGAACAGACGCTGGGACCACCCTAGCAGTCCTGAGCACAACCCCATCGTGTACACCAAGAAAATGATAGAGAAGTTCGGCAAGGAAAGGGATATTGTGATGTTTTGCGACCTGCATGGACACTCCAAGAAGCACAACTCCTTCATATATGGCTGTAACACTGCTGCGAACGAAGGCTTCGCCTCCTGGACCAAAGTCCGCCTTTTCCCTCGCGTCTTCGCCCGCCGCACTCCTCTATTCAGCTACAAAGACTGCCGCTTCCGCGTCGAGCCCGACAAAGCAGCCACCGGGCGCGTCGTGATCTGGAAGGAACTGGGTGTAACGAACAGCTTCACCTTAGAAACCTCCTTCTACGGCGCTTCCTGCGCAGGCGAAATCAAGCAATTCGGACAATGTGAGTTGGAGGAACTCGCCTCCCAACTGATGTTCGCTTTGCTGGAGTACACCTCCCTACTGCGGCAGATAGAGAAGGAGATGTTTCTCAACCATGGCTGGTTGAAGCCGAGTCAGTTGAAGGCGTTGACAGGCACTCCGGCGCAGGAAGTGCTGGAGAGGGAGATGGAGAAGCAGAAGAGAGATACGAAAGGGAAGGACTTGCGCAGGACTACGCAGGGCACAGCCAAACGGCCTGCTGCAGCTAAAGAGCAGAAAACTGACACGGCCATTATAGGGAAGGACTGGGGACGCATACTGACTCCTGTGGTGGAGAAGAGGGACTGGAGGGAGTATTTTACGCCTGAGGAAATCCAAGAAGCCTTCATGCGCTTTACAGCAGGAATGGACACAGCGGACCCTGAGTCCTCCGGCTCCGACTCTTGTCCCTCCGAGGACAACCTGGACACTGCGGAAATCCCAGAGCGGAAGGATGAATTCACTCAGCTATCCACAGTGCCTGAAGTGCAAAAGTCTATTGACGTCACTACCAGTGAACGCAGGGCCACTCCTGTGGAAGCAGGACTGCCAATGCCCACTGCTAAAAGCCATGTAAGGACGGTCAGTCAGCCGGCTATTCCTCCTGTGGAGTCCTACAGACCGATGCATAGACGCAAGAATGCCTCTGTGAGCAGTAAGTCCAAAATTCACGAATACTCAGGCAACAATTTGACCGCTTCCCGGCTCGACTCAGAAAGCGACCTCGAAAACACCGGCTCCCTGAGTCCCACCAAGCCCAGCTTCCAAACCTACCAGTACGACGAAGCCTACGGCTCTGCCGACTACGGCCGCAGCACCCAAGGCCGCATGAGCGTCGGCCTGAACGTGACCGGCTCCGGACCCGACAGACCCCACCAAGAAAGTCGCATGCGGGGCAGCGTCTATATGAACGACTCCTACATGACTATGGAGCCTGTACAGAGGAGAGTCTCAGTAGGCAGTGAACGCACCCGGTCCAAAGGCTCTCAACGCAGTAGTGAAATCGACCCGCACTCTAATAAGCTGGTTTTGAGGGCGATTGCGAAGCCGGCGAATGGGAAGATGTACTACATGCGCAGACCTGCGAATATACTGCTGCCGGATGTGCGGAAAGTATTCGTGCCCAGCTACCAGTCACTGGAAATCCGCTCTGCTAAGTATGAGTTGAGGCATTCGTCGCATGGGAGAAGGTCTACCTCGCCTCTGGAAGGACGTAGGTAATGCTACTCTAAGGACTTTGAGTCGGAATAGGGTAGGAAGCGCTATCTTGTGGGGAGGGGAAATCGAGCAAGTGGATTTCAGGGCTTTTTCTGCGATTTTCACACAAATTGTCTGATTGATATGCAGTTTTGGCGTTCTCTTCCTTCAGTCTGTAGAAATAGTCATTCACCCTCAATTCTCTATCCTTCAACCAGTGCTAGGCCTGGAAGCTCCTTGTAGCAGACTGCAAGGTAGTCCAGCTGGGCTTATTTGTGAGTGTGAAGGAGTGCAGAGCAGGCAGGCGCGGAGTTGGTCGCTGCCATTGGAATATGTCGAATTACGACTATCGGCTGGACCCGCTGGTGCCCAAGCCACAGATTTTGATGCCGCCTCCGCCGCGCACAGAGAAGAAACCTACTGATGTGACTGACTTCCCTGCAGCCACAGTGATGGAAATCCCTGAGGAGTTCCACTACCCAGAAGGGAAGTACCGGCCTCCTTCGCTGCCCTACCGCAGCGGCTTCATCCCCTTCAATACTTACCTGGAGGCAGGCAAACTATACCGCTGGTGCTCGTGTGGGGCGACCTGGACTGAGCCTTTCTGTGACCACAAGTGCCACTTCAACATGATGCGCTTGCGGCCTATCGTCTTCAATGTGAACCAGAGCGGCTACTACAAGCTGTGCAACTGCAAGCAATCCGCCAATGCACCTTTCTGCAACAACACGCACAAGGTGCTGGCCCGCGGCCACTCCTCCACGTACTTCGGCCTGTGGCGCTCAGTGGGAGGCTGGTCCGTCCTGGGCTTCTTCGGCGTCATCTGGTGGAACTACTACTCGTAGGACTAACCTAGTCGTCCACCTAGTCCTGTGGGAAAGACTCAAGGGAAGTATGCGATAGGAGACACTGGGTGGAGTATTGCGATTTTCAGCAGTTGCTGAGTCGACTTTTTACTATGTTAGTGCCTGGCTCTGTGTAAATTCTCTGTGCTTTATCTGCTTGCACTGCCTTTGAGCCTGAAGCATGCCTACAGCCACTAGACAGTAGCAGACTCACAAATATCCAAAAGATTTAATACGACCCTAGTGGCAGTCTTTGCACTTGCTCCAATGAAAGATCATTAAGTCACTCCTTTTAGACCTCCATGCAGCACTGCAGGAATAGTAAATAACCGGGAATTCCACGTGCAAAGCATTCGTCCTCCTACACAGCTCAGCTACTTGCACCCCTCCCCGCGCTATCACATACTTCATGACTAGTTAGCTCCGAACTCGTTAGACACTGCGAAAAGGAGCGGGCTTGGACTGGGCCAAGGACCGCCCCGCACCATTAGCCTTGCAATATGTTCCAAAGCGGAGGCGGTCTGCAGTCGCTGCTGAAGGAAGGGTCGCGGCACTTCGCAGGCTTGGAAGAGGCCATTCTCAAGAATATCGACGCCTGCAAGCAGCTGTCCATGATCACGCGTACCTCACTGGGCCCCCACGGCATGAACAAGATGGTCATTAACTCCCACGACAAACTCTTCGTCACCAGTGACGCAGCCACCATCCTAAAGGAGCTAGAAGTCGTCCACCCCGCTGCCAAGCTGCTCGTGCTGGCTGCCAAAATGCAGGAAAGCGAGGTCGGAGACGGGACCAACTTCGTGGTGATCCTGGCTGGAGAGCTGCTGAAGATGGCGGAAGAGTTGGTTCAAATGGGCTTGCACCCCAGCGACATCCTGTCCGGGTACGAGAAAGCAGCTAAAAAGGCCGAGGAAAGCCTGCGCAGTTTGGCGATCTATACAGTGGCGGACAGTCACGACAAGACGGAAGTAACGAAGGTGCTGACTCCCGTACTGGCCAGCAAGATCTACGGCTACGAGTCCAACCTTGCAGCTGTAGTGGCCGAGGCTTGTCTCGTGGTCACTGAAAACGACCGCGCTTTCGACATGGACAGTGTGCGAGTGGCGAAGCTGCTGGGCGGCAGTTTGCCTCAGTCCAGTGTGGTCAGAGGCATGGTACTCACTAGAGGAGCGGAGGGTATGGTCTCTCGTGCTGAAAACTGCAAAGTCGCGGTATTCAACAATCCCTTGGATCCGCAGTACTCAGACACGAAGGGAACTGTGCTGATCACGAAGGCGGAGCAGTTGACGTCCTACAGCAAGTCGGAGGAAGATGTGGCGAAAAGAGTCATCGATGAGTTGGTGGAGGCTGGGGTCAAGGTGGTGGTGGCAGGGGCGTCTGTGTCAGAAATGTGCATGCACTTCCTGGAGCTGAACCAAATCATGGTGGTGAAGGTGCCGTCCAAGTTCGAACTGCGCAGAGTGTGCAAAACCGTGAGAGCCGTGCCGCTCGTCCGTCTGGGCGCCCCCACTCCCGAAGAAATGGGCTTCGCAGACGAAATCAGTGTCGAGGAAATCTCCTCTCACAAGGTAGTGATCATCCGCAGAGACATGGAGGCGTCGAAAGTGGCGACTATTTTGCTGCGAGCCAGCACGCAGAACCTACTAGACGATGCTGAAAGAGCCACTGATGACGCTATCAACGCCTTCCGGATGCTTAAGCGGGATGGACGTTATGTTGCAGGAGCAGGCGGAGCTGAGGCAATGATCGCCCTGGCAGTCCGTGAGTACGGCAGCACTGAGCCCGGCCTCGACCAATACGCCATTATGAAATACGCCCAAGCCTTAGAAGTGGTTCCTAAGACACTTGCTGAAAACGCAGGTCTGAATGCCAACGACATGCTGGCGAAGCTGTACGCCGAGAACTCACCAAGCAGTGGAATAGACATTGAAGAGGGCACAGTGAGGGATGTGACTGGAGTGGTGATGGACCACTTGGAGTCCAAGGTGTGGGCGCTGCGGCTGGCCAGTGAAGCCGCACTGACTGTGTTGAAGGTGGACCAAATCATCATGGCCAAGCCATCCGGAGGTCCCAAACCTCCCGAGAAGAAGCCCGAAGAAGACGACTAGCTAACCTTTCCCAGTACTCTTACTTCGTTAATAGCTTCCCCAGTACTCTTACTTCGCCAATAGCTTCCCCAGTGCCACCAAGCCGACTTTGATCAACTCTCCCAGTAGTTCTTCCCTACTCCGCCTCCCTGCTCTATGTGTAGCCTGATGCTTCCTCATCGTGTGTTTATAGCCAAAGTACCGGCCGCAGAGAGGACAGGGGAAGGGCTTGAGCTGCAGGTGGTGCACTTTGACGTGGGTGGTCAAGTTGTAGCGAGAGCTGAAGACCTTGTGGCAGGTCTGGTACGGGCAAGTGCAATCCATGGCTAATATCACGTTGAGGAAAATATGAACAAGGGATTTTTAAAGAACTTAGAGGGAAGGACTGGACGGACTAGGATAGAGTCTTTGAGATTTCGCTTAGTTCAGACAGAGAAACATCGAAGTAGTCTTTTCCAGCTCACATTTCCGCCAGTCCTCTGCATTTCCTTTAGTATTACCTATGAGACATCGTAGTCCCAGGCCTCACTATCCTATAACTGCTATTTTGCTCCAGCCTGCTCTCAGTCCTTTCCCCCTGTCCGCCTGCACTCCCCGCCTTTCCTCTCAGCTCGAAGCCCCTCTTTCATCGCGTAGTTTCGACCACCCCAAAGCCCTCTTCAGACCTACAGCCCTGCAGCAAGGCCAAAGAGCCAGGAGTCTGTTGCGAGGACAAGTGCAGGGCAGAGACCTGAGTCCCGGCAGAAGCCATATGTACTCAGTGAAGACGTACGGCCTAGAAGGGGGGAAATTCAGGGTACTGACCAAGAGAGGGTTTCTACAGCTGGGGAAGAGGGGGGAAATAGGTCTGGGCAGCAGACTAATCGACTTCCAGTCTCCTTTGTCTTATACCAAGGACAGACTTACCTCAGATCAACCCCAGGGTCAGTCAATAAGCCGCTTCCAGGACTCAGAGACCACCGCCAGTCGCTGCACTGCCTTCTACATCGAGAAAGCCACAGAGAAAAAACCGCGAAATCGCAGTGAATACCGAAATTCCACTCGTCTCCCTGCAATATACAGCAAACTCAAGCTGTCTGATAGCGCTGAACGCGGGTCTGTCTTCAGACCTCCCATTTGCCAGTGATTTCTCTCTCTAGTGACTGGATTGGGGCTTATAATGCTAAGCAGGGCCTAGAATTAGCTGCTCCTGACCCTTTATGGACTCGATTTGCAGTCTGCGAACCAGTTGAAGGACTATTTTTTGCGTTTCCTCGGCCTCAGTGGCGACTGCCAGGCCTGTGGCAAGTCTCAAGTGTAGGGCCTTGGCCGGGTCATGCGCCCAAATGAGCACCTTCCCTTGCGCCTCCGTGACCGTGACCATCGCATATCTCTCAGATAAGTAGTGACTGCGGCGGTACAGCACCTCCCTAGGGTCTGCACCTGGCGCAATATCCAGCTGTTTCCCCCTCTTCGAGTCCACACTGAGGGAAATCCGAGTCAGTAACTCACTGCAGTACTGGTCTCTGTCCTCCTGCCCTGCGAAAGTGGGCCGATCCGTCTCCTTCCTCAGTTCTTCGAGAGTAGTGGGCTGCAGCAGCTCCACTAGCAGAGCTATCTTGGTGTCGAAGACAGAGGCAGTGTAGAACTCCCCGAGCAGTTCTAGTCCCGAGCGAACCACTAACTCGGCCTTTGCGGAGTTCCTGCGGAAAGAAGAGGACAATTCCTGGGACTTCCGCTGACTGGTCTCGGCCGGGTGGTTGAAGAAAAGCCCTTTCAGGGTTTGCCGCGCTACCAGACGTTCAGGCTCTTGAGAAGTCGGGGGGACAGGCGAGATTCCCTCGGGAAAGGCTTTGTTTGTGGGCTGTTCGTGGATTTCTTCAGTACCTGCGTACTCGAATATTGGCTTCTTTGGCTCTGCAAGCGCCGAAGTCCTGCCACTTAGTAAGGTCAGCAGTCCTTTGGGCTTGCTAGGCAGCGGCAAAGTCAGGGGCTGGGCTCGGGGACTGGGCTGCGCAGGCTTCCAGGTGGAGAGTGGTTCTGTGTCTGTAGCCACTATCTGCTGGATCAGAGTGTGAGCCCGCCGTACAGACCGGAAGTCGACTTTCTTCTCTACCGTTCTGGGCTTGAAGATGTATATTTCCAGGTTCGTATTGGGGATCTCAGACTGACCCATCACTCGCAGCACTGGTCGCTGGGCGCCCGGCTCCGAGACCAGCTGCAGCCTCGGAAACACGAAGTCTTCAATTATTTTCTTCCTATTGATATTCGCAGGCAGCTCTGTTATCACATCTCCCACCATCACGCAGTAAAACGTCTCCTTCGGACGCTTTCGCGTGGCTTCGAGCACTACACCTTTCGGGTCGTCGTGTGCATATAGGGTGAACTTAGAGCCGTTTAGGTGATGCACGGCGCAGGCGATCAATTTGCAGGGTCCTTTTGTGTACTTGACTTTGCGACGTACGAGAAAACCTCGAATTTGCGCCTGTACTCTGGTGATCATGTAGGCGATATCGGGCATTTCCGCTTCGAAGTCGATCCAGAGTTCTCCGCTGGGGGATACGTTGAGCATGCGGTTGATTACCAAGATGCCGATAGGGCAGATGGAGTCTAAAGGCTGCTTGGTGGCTTCGGCCAGGCGGCCTAAACTGGCTGCTACTTTCTGAGAGCTTTGCACTCCTCCACAGAAAGCACTGAATTCCAGCATGTCATTCGGATGCGGCTGAGTCTGCTCAGGCCGGAAGTCACTCACAGTCAAGGTAATCACCCACATGCGTGTATCCAGCTTCTTCGAAGCGCGCAGAACAGTGCGTGGCTCTCCCGGCTGCACGGGACTATAAGCCGCAGGTAGCAAGTTACGGTCTGGAGAGACTTCTTTAGCCCTGTTTCTGGGCTGCAGCTTCATTTCCCCCTGCACTAAGTTCAAATCTTCATACATCATTTCAAACGTAGGAGTCCGTTGGTACATTTTCTGCAATTGTTTCTGGGTGAAGCACTCCGTCTGAGTACGGTATTGCAGCTGCAGCGATTTGTTCACCTTGAAAGTCTCGATTTCCAGTGCGTCCGGCGGCTTGCTGTATATCGACACAAAGAACTCCTCAGCATCAATGACTTTCCTGCGAGAAAACTTGAGCTTGCGTGAGGATTTGGCCTGCATGTTGGCGACTTTCCTGCGAGTCAGCAGTCCTCTCACATTCTTCTGAATGAGAACTAAGGACTTGGTGAAGACTGGGTCCGCTGCTAGTTCCACTAGAGACTCCACTGGCTCTGCATTAGGCTCTGGAAGGGAGCTGTGCGCCCGTACAGTGGCGATCAGTTCTTCAGCTACTTGGACTGAGGCGTCGGCTCTGGCTTCCAAGTCCCAGGCCTGCGCTTCAAAGCGGTCTGCAGAGGCGTAGATGTGGACGGCGTAGGCAGTGTCCTGGACCAAGCGGAAAGTGCGGAGAGTGACCTTTCTAGGCCGGGCCTTGCTATCAGCTACAGACCTGCGAGCCTGGGCGCCTCGCACTCGGGCTTGAATGCGTGTAGCAGCTGAGTCGAGGGCGAGGGTGGCTTCTGTATGGGTAATGGGCTCCGCCTGAATACGTATGTACAGCTCTGTCCCGAGTATGTTTTCCACCCTGGTTTCAGACACTACAATGGAAGGAAGGGCTACAGAGGCGCTTTCTGCAGCAGACAGGGTGAGGACTTGTGAGGGACTCATTTCGAGACGATACACCAAGTCCCGCCAGTGAATCGGAGTCCAGTCTTCCTCGACTCCCAGCAAAGCCTTTAGTTTCCCTTCGTTTTTGCGCAGTTCAGACCTGTGTTGGTCTTTCTGCGCCGTAATTACGATCTCCGCCCCTTCTCGTCTGCAGGTCACAATGAACATATCCACAGTCCCCAGGTCGTTTTGAGTGCGATACAAAGACTGTTCGTCTCCCGCAGTCCACACCACTTTCCCGCCTTCCACAGTAACAGCAGCCAGTAGGTCTTGTTCATGTCTGTCCCAGGCCTCTCGCTGGCCCCACCCAAACCTAGCCCTCACTTCAACTACTGAGGTGCTGCATTTCTCAGGCTTGTGCAGGCCTTTGGTGAGTGGGTAGGCATCGGCCTCCACCGTAGCTTGGCTCTTTGTGACTCCAATTGAGAAGAGGAATTCCCCTTCGGAGACAGTTTTGACGCCTTTGGCGATGATTTGCAGGCCGCCCTGCTTCTTCCTGAACTTCTCTCGCTCCTTCTTCATGCGGAACATGCTTTGAATGAACGTCACTTTCCCCACGTCCTCCGCCCCTAACGCCGGTTCTAACGTCATTTGCCCGTTCTCAATACTGAGTCTGGGAATCACCTCGTTCTCTAGCACACTGCTGATTTCCTCGGAAGACCGGCCCTCCACTTGGAAAGGAATAGACAGCTTCAACTCGCTTTCCTGCTCTCCGAGTTGGGAGGAAGGCCTGGACTGCCTTGCAGACGAGGAAAAGAGCTTGGAAGAGACGAGGCTGGAAAGCAGGTCTCGGGGTTTGGGAGAGTTAGAGGTGCGGGAGGAAGGGATAGAGGGTGGATCTGCGGTTAGTGTCAACTCTTTAGGGTGGCTGCGGGCTTCTCTGGCCTTTCGCAGGCCTTCTCTAGCCTTTTTCCCTCTGAATAGTGCTTGCAGCGCTACAGCTGCCTTCTCTAGTTCCGCCTGCTGCTCTATTTTCAACTGCCCCTGGTCATTTATGTCGATTCTTTGAGCGATTTCCTCCAAAGTGCCTTCTGTAGTGGGCGGAAGTCGAAGTTCTAAGGCAGAGCCACTGACTTCGGCTTGGATACAAATGCAGTTTGCGTCTTTGGTCAGTTTAAGTAGGATAAATTGGCCGTTTTGCAGTTTGCGACCAATACGATAGGCTTCGAAGGGTCGATTTTGAGCGGTTCTGAGGAAATTCGCCTGCTTTCTGGCCATGTGAGATCGAAACTGGGCCTGTAGCTTTGTAGCGGCTTTGACCAGTGCCTGGAAATCAGCACGAAATAGCGGCACTTTTGCACTTAAAACAGGCGATTTTACTGGTTTCAGGGCCAAACTGCTTATAACCTCATAGGATTGGACTGGACTTTGCAGTGTAAAGGACTGTATTTTGGGCTTTACCTCCGTTCTCAGTAGTAATTCCCCTTCACTGGGTGAAGCCGAAGACGGACTTTGGTCTCTTTTCGTGATTTTTTTGGTGCTAACAGGCGACACCATGTGGTCTGTGACTTCGTCCCAGCTGCCAGGCCCCGCTTCCAAGTTAGGCGAAGGGCCTTTCGTGTCCCTGGCGGACTGGTTGCGGGACACAACTCGCTTCCTGCCTCTGACTTGCACTGAAGCCCTGGCCGACGGCAAGGGCGACCCTGCCTCTCTGCTGTACTCCAGCAGTCCCATCGCCTCCAAGTCCTTGATGTCTTGTTGGGTCTCGCTCAAGTCGTGCAGGGAGAGAGCGGGAGGGATGGATAGAGGGGCGCCGAGGGAGTTGATAAGGGCGAATTGTTGGTATACACTAGGGGGAGTTTCGTCTCGGAGTTCCCTGGAGGAAGTGTCGCTTTGACGCATGTGGGCGAGGCTGCCTGCTCTTTGGGAAAACAGTAGAGTGTGTGGGTCTTTGTGCCTGTCAGGCCTGGAGGCTGACTTCCCCTGTAGTCTGGCCTTTAGGGAGGGCATCAGCTGGGGAGTGCTGTGCTGTTCCTTCATAGTCTTGCGCTTGGGGAGTAAGTTCTCGTGAGACCTGCCCCGGTCGGAGTCGACTTGGCTGGCGGCCTGCAGACTGTGCTGCACTTGGGAGAGCAAGGACTCGCTGGTGCCGTGGCCCTCCAGCAGCTTCACAGCTCGGGAGTACCACTCCACCGCTTCTTTCCTGCGCTTCAAGTGTTCCTGCTCCACACCTACATTGTGGTAGGCCACTGCCAGCACCGATACCTTCTCCCCTCGGTCTGCCTTACTTTCCAGACTCACCTCCACCAAGTCTTCTTGAGCATACTGCACCGCCTTCAACCCTGCTCCCAAAGCTTCTTTGTGCTTGCCCAGGGTCGACTGCAGAACACACATGTTCAGGTGAGCGGCAGCCCGGTCCATCTGCGCTGCAGGGCAAGTCTCTGCCACCTGCAAAGCCTTCGCTATGTGGTGCTTGGCAGTGCGCACGTCCCCCTGTCGTCTGTAACTCAGAGCCAAGGAGTTGTGCAGTCCACAGACCTCACTGGCAAGAAGGTCCACAGGGATGCCGGAAACCGCCTGCTGCACTGCTTCTAGCAGAGGAATTGCACTTGCTGCCTGACTGCTTTCCAGCCGTTGAGCCGTGGCCTGCAACGCCGTTTTCATCATCTTCCTGCAGTACTCCAGTGTGTCTTCACTGCGGTCTCCGTACAGTCTGCGGCGGAAGCGAGTGGCCATCTGCATGTAGTCTAAGGCCTTCTCCAGTTTCCCTTGCTTGAGGAGGGACTCTGCGGATACGTCCAGACTGTCGAGCACCCGTAGGTCGTCTCGGTCGGTTTCAGGGTATGCTCGGGTTATCATGAAGAAATTGGCATCCATCGATATATCTACTCTAACAGCTTCATTATTTGGGTTACATACATGTTAGGGAAATGTTGAATGATTTCCTGCCTTTACTACAGAAAGCGACTTACTTGGGGGATTACTGGCATTATTTGCTGAATTTTCCCTAGATCCCACGTATTTTTCAATATAAGCCGTAAAGAGGCCCTAAACATGCTATTTGTAGCGTGATGCATTGACAAGCGATCGATATATTCTATCGTTGGGAAGCACTGCTGAAATCGCACAGTAGGCAGTACTTCCTCCAGAAAACCTATATATAGGCTCCAATTTTGAATTAAGGCAATTTGCACTGCGAAATTGAGATATTTATATGCATTTTAGCATAGGAACTCGAATGCGGATTGAAGAAAATCGGGTTTTCAGTATACAATTACAGGTTTCTAAGCTAATCTTGATGAATTCACTCACAAAAATCCAATTTCCCTTAAGTATTTCAAGTCTGCATAGAGAAAGTAGCCAAAAGTCGTTTTCCTCCTAAATCAGTTCCGCAGTTTTCCCTTAAACCGCTCGAAGCCCTATTCCTCCTCCTAGACTGGGAAGTGCTGAAGTCTTCGCTTTTTTAGTCAGACACAGTAGAAGGCTATCTAAGGCTTGGCGCGATCCTGCCACTAGGGAAAGAGACTGCAGTGCTGCCTGCAAGTCTGACAGAAAGGACTTAAGGTGTGTTGGACTGCACTGGAAGCGACTTGTTCGGTGCATAGTCTCTCTCATGATTCGCCAAATCGGCCGAGCTGGAGACGTGACTTCCTGCAGCAGTCCACCTGTCCCCGCTTTCCAAATAAACCTGCTCTGTGGACCTCCAGGCCAGGCCTCCACTACACCTCTCCGAGTTCGTGAAGACTTGGGCCAAAGGTATGAGGGAAAACGGTAAGACCTTTTGTGGTTGTAAAAATGGCCTTCCAGGTGGAAGCGTGGTGGGCGGCGAACTACAACAAGTACTCCATCCGTGACATGCAGCGGCTTCCGGTGTTCCACCGGTTTGTCCAGCTCCACTATCCCTTCGAGCGCTCTGACGAGGACTCTACTGAGCGGTTCTGGACCGTGGACTCTGAGGTGGACATTTATGAGTGGACGCAGAAGGCTAAGGGCAGAGTGGAGCGCTTTGCCCACAACCGCAAGCTGAAGGAGTTCCACTATGAAGTCAAGTATGAGGACGAGGAAAGTCCTGTGGTCATTAGCAGTTGGTTCCAGCAGGAGGTCGAGTGGGGCACGATTGTCAGGGATTATGGGGACTACCAGGTCCAGGAGGGCTGGCGTCTAGAGCCGCCCAATCGTACCTACGAGCGTTTCACCTTCGAGCGGGGCGTCAAGCGCGGCTTCAGGGCCGGCATCTTCCCCTACAAGGGCGAGTATGAGCGGTGGATCGAAGAGATCTGGGAAATGGAAGACGAGCACGTCCTGAGCAAGCAGTGGCACAGACAAGGCGAGAGCGGCGGCGAGACCACTAACACGAAAGGAGAATACACCTGGGGCGAAAGCTGGTTCAGCAACACTAAGAAGGAAGAGCAAAAGTGCTGGCATAAGGACGGAGTGCATGAGTGGGGACACGACCAAGGCAAAGAAGGACCCAAGCGGTGGGACCACTCGTGGGACTTCACACCCGAGGACAAGTACGAGGAAAAGGTCTCAGTCACCAACGGCAGAGACACTGGGTACCGCTACTGGGGCAAGGGTGCCGACTGGTACAAGCAGGAGTGGGAAGGACTGCACCTGTTGGAGCGCGAGGACCGGTCTGATGAGTTGGTCAGCGCCAAGTTCCGCAGTCGCCTCGACAGTCTCTACGCCAAGGAATACGACAGCACGCTGAAAAGCCAACACCTGATTGACAGCCTGCTGCCCTATTTGCCCGAGTTCGAGGACCGCGCCAAGGACTTGGACACCCGCAGAGCTGACATCCATGTGAAGGACAGAGAGAACACTGACCAGCTGATGGACAACATCGAGGCCTTGAAGGACGTGCAAGATGACCAGGACAAACTCATCGCCGATATGTTCAGTGGAGCTCGAGACGAACTGAAGGACCGACAAGCCAAGAAGCTCAACTTCAGCCTGGCCCTGGACAACTCCATGCTGACTCTCAAGTTCATTGGCGAAATCCTTCAAGACCCTTCCGCACACGAAGCCTACGTCCCTAAGGTCGACTCCTGGAAGGAAGTCCCTCGCAAGGACCCGACCAAGCTGGACTCCGCCAAAAACCTGCTGGACGAGCTGGAGAACGTGAAGCGGGAAGAGTTGGCGAAGTTCAAGGGCGGGATTCCCAAGGAAGAACTGGTCCATGCGATGGAAACTCTGTACCAAATCATGATAAAGCACGACGCAGTGAGTGACAAAATCGTGGATTTGACTATGGCGGACGACTACAAGAAGCAGCTGGACGGCATGGAGGACACTTTCGAGAACATCTACAAGACCTTTGTGGACGAGGGCGACCCGAACAAGCTGCACCAGATGCTCAACCTGCTGCTCGAGTACCAGCCCATTCACCTGCACCTGGTCAGTCGCATCCGCGGCTTCAACAAGGGCGAAACTGAAGATGAATTGGGCCGGATCGACACTGCTGTTTCAGAAACCAAAAAGGCGCCCAGTATGAAAAACACCCGTGTGAAGGTGCGCAGTGGCAAGCCCAGTCGCGACACTCCCTTCCAAGTCATGGACAAAAACCTCAACTGGTTCGTTCCCATGTTCCAACGGCTGCTCAAGACAGTGGACGCGCCTAAGGAGGACATCGCCCTGCTGGACACACTGAAGGACAAGAGTGTGAACACGTCCGAGCCTGTGGAGGTGCTGGTGGAAAAGACGAGACTGCTGAATGAGATCATTGGCAGGGCGGATCCCAGTATAGACGCTCATGATGAGACCCTGAAAGCCACGGACGACAACCTGAATGCGTTCCTCACCAGTGTGATGCCGAAGCTAAAGAAACTGCCAGAGGCCGAGACCTTGGTTCCTCCCCGTGAGGCGCTCATTGAGAAGTCAAAGGACACTGTCTACTTCCCGCCTCTGCTCAAGGAGAAGAGTGAGGCCTTGAAGGACCAGTCTGCGCCTGTGGAAGATTTCGACAAGAAGGACGCGGAAAAGACAGCGGAAATCGGGACTTCCCTGACCAAGTTCATACCGCTCTTCATTGGTCACCTAAGGACTGTCAACGCACCTAAGGACGCAGCAGCCGCACTGGAAGAAGTGGCAGCCAAGCAGCCTGATGCGACTAACCCTTTGAACACTGTGGCTGAACAGGCTGATACCCTCCTCGCCAAGGCTGAGGAAGCTGTCCCTTGTGTGAAAACTCACGATGACGACCTGAAGCAAACCGACGACAATCTCAACCTCTACTTCACCAGCATTCTTCCCAAGCTAAAGAAACTGCCAGAGGCCGAGACCTTGGTTCCTCCCCGTGAGGCGCTCATTGAGAAGTCCAAGGACACCGTCTACCTCCCGCCTCTGCTCAAGGACAAAAGCGAGGCTTTGAGAGACACAGCTGGTCCAGTGAACGATTTCGACAAGAAGGACGCGGAAAAGACAGCAGAAATCGGGACTTCCCTGACCAAGTTCATACCACTCTTCATTGGTCACCTAAGGACTGTCAACGCACCTAAGGACGCAGCAGCCGCACTGGAAGAAGTGGCAGCCAAGCAGCCTGATGCGACAAACCCTTTGAACACTGTGGCTGAACAGGCCGATACCCTCCTCGCCAAGGCTGAGGAAGCTGTCCCTAGTGTGAAAACTCACGATGACGACCTGAAGAAGTCCGACGACAATCTCAACCTCTACTTCCAGTCCACTTTCCCGCGCCTCCGCAAGGTCCCTGAAGGCGACGCTCTGGTGGCTGCCCGCGAAGGTCTGATTTCCAAGTCTCCAGACACGGTCTATCTGCCTCCTCTGATAAAGGACAAGACCGGCGCTCTAGTGGAACAGTCTGAGCCGGAAGAAGTCCAGTGGAAGGAAATTGAGGAACTCGCCCCCAAGGCCAATTCCTCGCTCAACCAGTTCATCCCTCTCTTTGTCGCTCACCTCAAGAACGTCAACGCCCCGGAGGAGACTATTAAGGCGCTGGAAGCTGCTGTTGTGCCGCTGGATGAGCAGAAACCTCTCACAACTATATCGGAACAAGCGGAGACTCTAGTCGCCAAGGCGCAGGAAGCAGAGTCCAGTCTTGCCAGTCACCAGGAAAGCCTCAAGAAGTCGGACGCCAACTTAAACAAGTACTTCGAAGAAATCTTCCCCATCCTCGAAAGCATCGAAGGCTCTGAGGAGTACATCGTCCCAACCAAGGAACTCATCTCCCAAACCGAGACCTGCGAGTACTTCCCGCCTCTCGTTGAGCAAAAGACCGAGCAACTAGTGGCCAGAGCCGCTGACATCAACGGACTGATGGATGCTTTGAACCAGGAAATCGAGACTATCACTGAGACTAACACTGAAACGACCACAATTGTCGAGGATCTGCAGCGTGTGGTCAGTGACAAATCCGAACTTATCGACCAACTTCAGAAGAAAATCAAGGAACTGGACCGGAAAATGACTGTTCTGAATGAAGACTTGGAAGCAGCGAAGAAATACAAGCCTTTGTTCGAAGAAAAAGACGAAGAAGCGACCAGGCTAGGCAACGAAGTGAAGGACTTGAGCCTGAAACTGTCTGATACTACGCTGGAGAGAGACAATCTGGCAGGTGAAAACAGTAGACTCACTGAAGAAGTCCGCGTTTTGAACGATTTCAGAATGCGGGCCCTTGACTTGGAGCAGGAAAACCAGCGTCTGCTGGGAGTCGTAAAGACCTATGAGGACATGCTCGGAGACAAAAAAACCCAATTCCAAAGCATCATCGACAACATCAACCGGGAAAAATCCGAACTGGACGCCAAGATAAGGGAACTACTCGCCAAAATCGAAGCAATGCAGAAGGAAATCGACGACAAGGAAAACGGCCGCAGAAAGCAACTGATGCTCCGAATCATCGCAGCTCTCTCAGGCACTCTGAAGGCAGAGCGTGTGAACACCTTCCTACTCTGGAAGTTCACCTCCGCCGCCCCTGAGGACATTCCCCCTGAGTCAGTGCTTGACAAGGTGCCAGAAACGGCTGGGTTCCATGATGAAACACTGGTGGAGCCGGAGCTGCAGAGCTTTAGAGACACGGAAGCGCCGTTAGTGGAGGAGCGCAAGCAGCAGATTAGTGGGAACATTGTGGCCAAGCATATTCGCCTTTCTGCGCTGAAATTCGCCAAGATGGCCAAGCCTTTCGAGACGCTGGAGTTCTGGGATAAGATGATGGATAGCAAGTTTGAGTATGACAAGGAGGACTTGGAAGGCGGGAAACGTCCACTACTGTGCAGTGAATTCGCACTGGAGCACCTGCTAAAGACCCTCGGCAACCGTAGGTCCGCCCAAGACCTGCTGTGCTCGCACCTACCCACAATATACCGCTTGGCTCAGGACGGCCAGCCCTACGCTGTGCTGATTTCCCGAATGGCGCAGCTGTTCCACGGCTCTCCAGCGCCCTTGGAAGGACAAGTGCTGGTGGTGCAGTACCGCAAGCAGTTCCAGCCCTTGTTCGAGGCCTATCTCAAGTCACGCACAGACCGCAAGTTGCCAGAGAAGTCGCCTTTGGACCTAGCAGCGACCGGAGGAGAGGCGTTGTTGAGTACAGTGCTGACTACTTTCTATGACAAATTGGTCAGTGCGCAGTTCATCGTCGAGCACTGGCTGCGCCATCTGAAGCCGTCCAACGTCTCGGCACAGGCCTACATCATTCACCTCATCTACTGGCGGCTCCACACCGCAGGCGGAAACGCTGGTTCCTTCTGGTCTGCAGCAGACCCCTCCGGCTCAGGCATAGCCTCAGGCGCTTCCCTAGTAGCAGCAGTGCAAGGTCTGGGACTCCAAGTCTCAGCGAGACTGCTGGGCGAGGTGGGAGGCCTGTCCAAGGCTGAATTCGAAGCTCACGCGTCAATTAATCTGGACGACGACCGGTATGTTGTCCCTAAGGCAGGCTTCCTTACTGGCATTTTGGAGGCTTTCCTAGCCAGAGTTCGCCGAGCTGCAGTGATCTACACTGGGGAATTCGCGAAGAAAGGAGCTGCTCACCTGGCCAAGGCCGACTTCGTGGCCACTTCCTCAGCTCTAGAGCCTGGACTCGACGCTGCTGTGCTAGAAAAGATCTATGACGAGGCTTTGCCCCTGAGCAGTACTCAAGACGGAGTGGACTCAGCTGCATTCGTACGTGTCTGGCTCAGACACCTTATCATGCCCATTGGCCTGCCGCCTGTAGCAGTCCCTGAAATGCACCTAATGACCGAGTCTCGTGCACTGGAGCATAACCTGGAAACAGGCATCAAGTCCACCACTACGACAACTACGACTACAGTAGTCAAGAAAACCACTACGAAGAAGGTCATCATCAAGAAGTCGTAGAGCTAATAGCTAGGAGAAAGCAGCAGGGTGCAGTTTGGCGAGGATAGCCATAGTCTGAATCCATATTCATGCAACTTTAGGGTGTGGCACTGGGGAGTATATAGACATGGGACTTCTTTGCAGGAATCAGTCGAAACTTCATAGAAAAAGCTACCTGATGCGAATTTTCTCCGCAAAAAAAGCCTCCATTTCCCTTGTAAAACATGGGAAATGTGTGTCTCGAGTGCACTTCCGGCCTCTCAGACCAGAAAGTGCAATACGAGTTGAACCAAGACGCCCCCAGCCACAGCGCCTCCGGCCACTCCACACAGCACACTCAGTCCGCTGTCCCTGTGCACGAAGACCTGCGCTTGCCTCCCTTCGACTACAGTCCCGAGGAAGTCCCGGGAGTAGAGTGGAGGCCGATGACCTGTATCGAAGGAGGGGTGCAGTACAGTGGAGAGTGGAGCATAGTGAAGTGTGTGAAGGAGGGGAAGGGAGTTGCAGTATGGCAAAGTGGAGCGAGATACGAAGGGTATTGGAATGACGATGTACCAAGTGGACGCGGCCGCTTAATGCACGCCTGTGGAGATATCTATGAAGGAGCTTGGTCGAATGGACAGTGTGAAGGCCAGGGTGTCTACTTGCATGTGGACGGAGCCAAGTACTCAGGAGAGTGGAAGGCGGACTTGCAGCATGGACAGGGACGTGAGGAGTGGCCAGACGGGTCCAGCTACGAAGGTCAATACGTGAACGGCAAGAAAACAGGCCAAGGGTCTTTCCACTGGGCGGATGGGTCTGAATACAGCGGACAGCTCCTAGAGAACCGCATAGAAGGGCGTGGGGAGTACCGCTGGAAGAACGGAAGCTGCTATGTGGGAGACTGGGTAGCGAACTGCATGGATGGACAGGGGACTTTTAGATGGGCGGATGGACGGGTGTACGTGGGTGGATACCTCAGGGACAAGAAGCATGGAGAGGGGGAGTTGGTACTGCCGGACCAGACTAGGGTCAAAGGGACTTGGCATCACGGCCGTCTGCAGGGTACAGTCCTCGAGACGCAGCCTGACGGTCAAGTGGTCAAAGCCACCTGGCAGGACGGGCAGAAACTCGAAGCCTCCACTCACTAGCTCCTCCTAACTCTGTGGCTCCTAACGCCTAGATCCAAACAGCCAAGAAGTATTTAATCTGGCGCAGTAAGCAGCACTCAGCACTCCTTCCGTCTTTGAAATCGAGGAATTGCAGGGTCCTCTACATCGGAAATCGCCGCCCAGGACAAGGATGACCTTCGATGGGAAGTACCAGTCTATCGTGGATAGGGTGCTTTCGCGCTATTACAGGGAGCAGCAGCTTTCTTTGGATGAGGTTGAAGTGTCGGAGGATGCTCGCAGGTAAGGGCAACACAGCCTTTCTATGTCCAATGAGAAGATCGGCCTGGTGAAGGAGTACCTGTTTGAGGAGTTCTGCTTGCAGCAGTTCCAGCCGAGGACTTCCTGGGGAGTCAAAGTGCCGATTACGGAGTCCCTTTCTTTCTCTGCGACTTCACTCAAAAAGCCACTCACCAAACTCGAGCCTCGACTCAAAAAGACCGCCGTGCAAGCCTTCAAAAGTACACACTACGCAGACATCACCTCCTACATGAAAGCCCGAAACACCAGTCGCAACTCCCTCCACCACGTCTTCAAAGTCCTCAAAGCAGGAGTCGACAACACTATCGAACTACGAGACGAAATATACTGCCAACTGATTAAGCAGACCAATAACAACCCGTCCCCTAGTGCTTTGAAGGCTTGGAAGCTATTTGGAATCTGCACTGGAGTCTTTGCGCCGTCATTGAAATTGAGAATGCCGCTGCTGAATCACTTGGTGACTATAGTGGAAAATGAAGAGGAAGCAATTGCGCAGCGGGCAAGGTACTGCGCCAACCGCATAGAGAAGCATTTCCTCAACGAAGTCCGCTTAGTCCTGCCCGAAGTCCAGGAAATCAAGCACATCCGCCGTATGAAGCCCATGCCAGTGCCTGTGTACCTCCTCACTGGAGCTCGAATGGTGGTCTATGTCGAGAGTTACGACACTGTCTATATGGTCACTCGCAAATTGCTGCAGAAAATTAAAATGCCGATTCATAAAATGCCGCAATTCGGCCTGTACGAGGCCTGCCAGACTACCCACAGCTTTGGTAAGGAGTCACGTAGAGGAAAGGTTTGTGTGGGATTGTGAGTTGATAATGGACGTTTTGACCAATCGCAACTCTCTCCCAGAAGACTCCACTCAGCGACTCATCCTCAAAAGACGCCTGTGCACTCCGATCACTGAAAGCGACCCGGATTTGGCCAATTTCACTTATGCACAGGCGAGTTTTGACATACTGGCAGGCCGTTTGGCAGTGGATAGAGGCGTTAGTACTCAATTAGCAGGCTTAATGCTTCAAATTGACCTAGGCGATTTCAAGGAATCCGAGCTGATATCGCTGGAAGAGGTCTTATCTGAGTCCGCAATGTTCATGCTTTCTTATAGAGAGTGGAGTCAGGCTCTGAGGACGGAGCATAGGAAATTGCTAGGAATGCCTAAAAACACCTGCAAATTCGCATATATTCAGCTAGTTTCCCGATCGAATTTATTCGCATCTGAGCACTTCCCTGTGAATTTGCTTGAAATCAAGGGCACAGCCCGGCTCAGTCTCCCAAAAGCCTTATGGCTCTCCATCAATTTCCAAGGGTTTTTCCTAATTAGTCGAGACTTCGAAACCACTTACCACGTCTTTTCCTATCAAGATGTAATTTCCTGGGGCGTAGCTTCCGACCGTTTCGTCCTCGTGACCTTGTTCTTCTCAGACCAAATCGAAATCCACCTGGAGACAAAGCTGGGTCCAGTGCTGCAAAGCATATCTGAGGACTATGCGAACTTGATATCGGGCAGAGGGTCCAGTAGTCCTACTTTGCCTGCGAAGTGGCTGCGCAGGGAAGGACTGGCGAGGACGTTTGTCACCCCCTTCCCACGCCTTTCCAAGGCCTTGTTCAAGTGAAGCCGCTGTCTAAGCCTGGCCTAGGTTAGCTCTAAACGTGCCAGGCGCCTCTGATGAGCCCTTCGAAGTCTTCATCCGCAGGCACTCCCGCACTCATGTCCTCGTAGAACCGCGCGAACTCCTGCAGACTCACCAAGGCCTCGGGAGCCGCAGTGTCCCACATTGCCATGAACTCCTTGAATGCTAGGTCTTCGGAAATGCGGCCTCTGCGCACGTAGGGGTTGCTGGCTGCGTCGTAGTGCTGGGCGATTTGGTCTAAAGGCACCTGTCCGTCTCCCTTCGCATCGAGTTTCTGGTAGGCGAGGGACACTAGACGTACTCGCTTTTCACTCATAGAGCCTTTCAGCTCGGAGAAGAACTCCTCATAGTTGATGAATCCTTCACTGTTCGCATCATAGCGGCGAATCAACTTGTACAGACTTTCCTCCTCCAACACCACTCCATAGTTAATCAACCCCCACTTGAAGTCGTCATGATTCAGCTTCTTCGCCTGCAGTTCATCCAAATTCCTCAGTCCTTTCATCATAGCTCTGACTCCGAAGGGACCTCTTTCCTGCAGCTTTGCCTTGATTTGGAGCAGGACTTGGCCTACGCTCAGTTCTGCGTCTTGCGGCAGGTTCTCCCGCTCTTGACTGGGGTCTGTGGCGGAGACGAGCATCCAGATGTTTTGGTCTTGCTGGTGGCGGGAGGGGATGTCGACTGTGACTTTGCCTTGCTTCTCGGAGCCTAGTTGCTGGGTCTTTTTGGCCACGAGGAAGGAGTGGCAGGAGACTTCGAATTCGTTGCCAAAGTCGTTTCTATAGGGCGTATGGTCGGAGGCAAGCCACTGGCCTGTCAGCGTGTGCTTCAGCACCAACGGAGCATTGGCAGGAATGGGAACTCCTTCATGTTCGAAGCGTGCCTTGGGGTCCACATGTTCCCCCACCCACACAGTATTGGCCTCTGCCACGGGCCACACACAGACCTCTTGGAAGCGGCTGAATCTCGAGTAGTGCTGGTGAGAGACTGCGCAGGAGTGGAGGTAGAGGGGTCTGGGACTGAGGAAGCTGTGCACTTGAATGCGGAGGGACTGGCCGTAGTGGAGTTGGTTGCCGGGGAAGCCGTCGTTGGGGTCTGCGCGGAGGAGAGTGTAGACCGCGCGGGAAACTGGAGTCTGCGTTTCAGGACTAGTAGTGACTGCAAAAGCGTCGTTCGTGCCCGCAATGACATCGCCCATGTCACAAACCAGCACCCCATTCGTCTGCTTGTTGAGCAGCATGACCTTGTCCCCAAAGTGCAAGGAACCATCATGCGAGTAGCTATGCCCCACCTTGGTCAGTCCCTTCGCGAACTTCTGCTGGGTTTTGTGCACTGCCAAGTCCCCGGTCTGTCTCAGTGAGAGATAGTTCTTCAGCCGGAGCTGCTCTAGGTCTACGTCCTCTGACCAGTTCCCGATACGGACCTTGGGATTGTAGCGCTGTCCGCCCTGCAGTTGCTGCGCTGTGAACATCATTTTCCCCTAAGTATAACCGAAAGGCTCCATACTAGTCTACCGAGGTCTCCACCCGATGTCGCTCGTGCCGTGCAGGTCTCGCTTGAGCTTGCGGGGGTCTGCCCAGGCAGAATTCAAATAGTCGTCTTCAGAGTCCACGCCCAGCACTTTCGCCTCTTCTTGCCGCTTGTGGTACATTGCGATCATTTGTTTCTGCGTCTCCGGGTCCACCATGGGCTCCCTCACGGGCGCCCCCGCCCCGACTTTCTGCATCTTGATGATGACTTTGGTCTGCTCCGTGCCTTTGATGAAGTGGGAAAGCAGCTTGCCGCGCTGCAATTCTTTCCCCGCGAACCAAATCGATATGTTTTCCGGCCTCAGCAGTTCCTCTCCCCGTAAGAGCGTCTCCACTTCCCGGCCTTCCAGCAGCATAACGACTGGCTCCCAAGGCTCTAACGTGTGGTAGCCGGGGTACGCCATCATCAAAGCGCCCTTCATCAGACTGCACGCCTCTTCCAACTGCTCCACTGCGACAGGGACTCTACGGTCTGCATTGGCCTTGTTGAGCAGCTGCTTGGCTGCAGTGGTGGTTTCCAGGATGCGAAGTCCCAACTCGGTCGGCACTGCCCAGCCTATGCGGTAATGATGCTCATCAGGCGCTTTGATCAAATCCGGCCTTGGCGGCTCCTCTGGGTCTCCTTCCTGTAGGCCGCGGGTGGTTTCAGGCTTTAGTGCTCCGAACTTGATCAATTCCTCGAGACTCATAGCGATGCGGTCAGTGAGTAGCCGCTTGTTGTGCAGTTCGGTGAGGTGCACGGTTGCCTCTTCCACAGGTTCTGTGAGAGAGGTCTGGTATATGAACTGATCGTTGTCTGTCTTCTTGACGTGGAGCAATACCATTACTAGTAGGGAGAGGACTGGCTTGGAGTGCAGATTAATAAGGGAAGGGAGGCAATTGGAAGGCTTTGTTGGAATTCGTTAGTTTGCAGAGAACTGTGGAGAGCAGACAATCCCTTTATAAGCCGCAAGAAATGCACATGTGCTAATTGCCAATCCAATAGGAAGCCACTATAATGAGTTTTAGGTCTTGCTCTATAGTAGCGAAGCTCTGCCAGTCTCAGCTAAAACAGTGTTCCCTCGCTAGCTAGGCCAGAACTCGTTAGAGTCTCGCTGCCATTACTTTCCTAGCAATGCGCAAGCACGAAAGTCATCACTCGCACAGAAGCAGCGCCTCGCGCCACGACCACTACTCCAAGAAGGACCGCCAGCGACTAATCTACGACTCCAAACATGACGAACACCGCCGACGTTCCCGATCACGCAGTTCCTCAGGGTCCAGACACCGGTCTCCCTCCTTCTCCCTCCTCCGAGACCTGTGCCAGGGCGCCAGCTTCGAGAACCTGTCAAAGAGCCACTCCCGGGAAATCGAGGAGATTCGAGCAGGACTGCGCAGCAAGCGGCTGCCTGACCCCTACCAGATTTCCTACACTCCAGTACTTGTTTCTGACTGCGACCTGCTGAGTTCCGTCGACGCTTCACAGAAAGTGCGCTTCGACTTGCAGTTTGATATGAAGCCTTTGCAGCAAGCTAAAGACGCAAGGAAGGAAGCAGAGCAGAAGGAAAGCGAGGCGAGAGTGAAGCTGGAGGCTGTACAGGAACAGCTGAGAGCCTATGCAAGCAGATAATAAATGGGCGGCTGTTGCAAAGCGGAAAGAAACAAATTGTCAGCAGATCCTACCAAACAACTGATAAGAACCGTCCAAATTGTTATGAACTAAAAACCGCTGCAAATCAATATGAGATTTGAGACATATCTCAAGTTATCTGTATATAGCAGGGCCATTATATCTGTAATAAAGGCAGTTCCCGACTGAATGATAGTCATATAACGCGCTTCTAACAATGCTCGGCTGAAGGGCAAATTATGTATGGCGTTTTTCCTTTGCCGGAATGTATAGCTGCTCTGAATCTTTTCCTTGGATTAGAGAAGGAACAAAGAAGTGGGATATTGTTTGAATTGGGGAATTTTCGGCTTGTGGATAGTTATTAGTGAGAGAAAAGACAAAGACTAACATTTTACAATTTATCTCAAGTAAAGTCGCACATATATTCCCGTGCAAATGGCTTGATTTTGCTATATATAGTGCATCTATTGACTGTAAAATGCCTAATTCCAACCCTGCAATCGTAGAATTTTATAATAAAAGCGGGTTTGCAGTAAAATCATGATAATTGTCAGTTTTTAATAGTGAAATTCAGTCAACCAGCGTCATCGAGTGTATTTTCTCATACTCTTTCGGATAATCGATGCATCTTTCCGCCTCCACGCAAATCCTAGCCATAATATCGACGGATCCCAGTGGGTAATTTCCGCCAGCAGTCTCTCCAGACAGCATGACAGCGTCAGTGCCGTCCAACACAGCATTCGCCACATCAGTGGTCTCTGCACGGGTCGGTCTGGGGTTATTAAT
>Ga0247837_1002635_pt1 | contig 33315 bp, 26 predicted proteins | sample LaCtaG_2_FD_187115 | JGI IMG/M metagenome (GOLD analysis project Ga0247837, IMG submission 187115) | Freshwater microbial communities from meromictic Lake La Cruz, Castile-La Mancha, Spain - LaCruzMarch2015_14.5m | ecosystem: Environmental > Aquatic > Freshwater > Lake | place: Spain: Castile-La...
AAAAACCTGCCCACCACCCTTCAAGCCAATGCTCAGACTCTTTTGAGCCTAAAGCAAAAGGGTTTTCTTCTTCATTGATTTCAGCAACCGCACACTCATAGCCGTAAGCATAACAATCTTCAAAACTTGGGTGCTCAATGTTAAAGCGCAGTTTTAAATCTGGTAACAACGCCATCATATTGTTCATATTGAAACCCCTTCATGTAATTTATATAACTTTTGCAATTGAGGCTATACAGCTAAATAAAACAAGCTTTCAATTGGCTTAAATTAATTTTACGACTTCATATACTACTGAAAATGACGAGGCTCAATAATTTACTCTTTCTTAACAATTGAGAATATAGGAGCGTTTGAAATAACATGAGATACTAGGGAGCCAATCGGCGTTTTTGCCAGCTCCCGCCTTGGCGATAATAATGAATTCTGTCGTGTAAGCGGTTATCTCTTCCTTGCCAAAACTCTAGTTCATCAGCAATTACTTCATAACCACCCCAAAAATCTGGGCGAACAATTGGCTCTTCCTGATATTTAGCAATTAATTCATTTAAATCTTGTTCTAGCTGCTCGCGTTTTTTAATTACTTTAGATTGAGGAGAAATTATCGCTGATATTTGACTTGCTTTTGGCCGCGAAGAAAAATACTCATTAGATCTTTCAGAACTAATTCGTCGAACATTACCTCTTACCCTAACTTGCCTTGCCATTTGTGGCCAATAGAAATTAAGGGCAACATAAGGATGCGCTTCAATCTGGATTGATTTCGCACTATGATAATTAGTAAAAAATACAAATGAATCTTCTTTCGTCTCTTTTAATAAGACTACTCTAGAATCAGGACGATTTAATTCATCTACTGTGGATAGTACCATGGCAGTTGGATCATCTTTTTCATGCTCGATAACTTCAGCAAACCATTTCCCGAACTGTACTATAGGATTAGAATCTGCATTATCCTCATTTAAGCTCAAACTGCCATATTCACGGCGTATATCTGCGATTGTTTTCCAGTGACCCATGAATAGAACTCACTTATTTACGATCAATTATTTAAGCTAACAGGACCGGTCTGTTTGTAGGTTGGGCCAAGGCCCAACCTACATCTAAACCTGGATTAAGCTAGGCTGGCTCCGCAAACTTACCTAAGAAAAATTTACCACCCCGTAACTGAAGCGATTGCATCGCCTAAGTCAGCAGGAGAGCTTACTGTTTTAACGCCAGCAGCCTCTAAAGCTCTGAATTTATCCGCAGCAGTTCCCTTTCCGCCAGAAATAATAGCACCAGCATGTCCCATTCTTTTACCTGCAGGAGCAGTTACTCCGGCGATATAAGATACGACTGGCTTTTTAATATGAGCTTTAATATATTCAGCGGCTTCTTCTTCTGCAGAACCACCAATTTCACCGACAAGAATAATCGCTTCTGTTTGCTCATCTTTCTCAAATAGGGCAAGAATATCTATAAAATTTGAGCCAGGAATTGGATCGCCACCAATACCAACGCAAGTACTTTGCCCAAAACCTTTGTCGGTTGTTTGTTTAACGGCTTCATAGGTTAAAGTGCCTGAACGTGAAACAATACCAACTTTACCAGGCAAATGAATAGATCCTGGCATAATGCCAATTTTACAAGCTCCAGGAGTAATAACACCAGGACAATTTGGCCCAATTAATCGGCTATTTGTATTATTTTCTAAATAAACCTTTACTTGTAACATATCAAGAACAGGAACACCTTCAGTAATACAAACTATTAACTTAATACCTGCCTCAGCAGCCTCTAAAATTGAGTCTTTACAAAATGGGGCAGGAACATAGATTACAGTCGCATCTGCTCCAGTTTCTTCTACAGCTTCACGGACAGTATTAAATACTGGTAAATTAAGATGCGAAGATCCACCTTTACCTGGAGTCACACCGCCAACCATATGAGTGCCGTAACTAATTGCCTGCTCAGAATGATATGTTCCTTGTTTGCCAGTAAATCCCTGGCAAATTACTTTTGTTTTCTCATTTACTAAAATACTCATTATTGCCTCAAAATATATTTACGCTATCGCTGCTACGATTTTTTTAGCAGCGTCTGTTAGGCTTGTAGCACCAATTACGTTTAGATCAGATTTATTTAAAATATCAGTGCCTAATGCAGCATTATTACCTTCTAAACGAACAACTACAGGGACATCGACATTAATTTCTTTAACTGCGGCTAAGATACCTTCAGCAATTAAATCACAACGTACAATTCCACCAAAAATATTAACTAAAATTCCTTTTACTTTATCATCTGATAGGATAATTTTAAAAGCTTCACTTACGCGTTCTTTTGTAGCGCCACCGCCAACATCAAGGAAATTAGCAGGATCGCCACCATGTAATTTAATAACGTCCATAGTAGCCATTGCAAGACCCGCGCCATTTACCATGCAGCCTATTGATCCATCCAAAGGAATATAATTTAACTCCCAATCAAGCGCACTATTTACTCGGTCATCTTCTTGGCTAGCATCACGCATAGCCTTTAATCGTGGATGTCTATATAAAGCATTGTCATCAATAGTTACCTTGCCATCAAGACATATAATATCGCCTGACTTTGTAACTACTAATGGATTAATTTCTAAAAGACTCAAATCACAGTCAACAAACATTTTGCCTAAACCAATCATCAAAGTAGTAAATTGTTTTATTTGCGAATCTGTTAATTCTAATTTAAATGCTAGATCACGACATTGAAATGGCATAACCCCGACCAATGGATCAACCACTATTTTAAAAATTTTATGTGGTGTTTCTTCTGCAACTTTTTCAATTTCAACTCCACCTTCAGTAGATGCCATAATAACGACACGGCGACTTGACCTATCAACTACAGCGCCAAGATAAAGTTCACGTGCAATATCACTAGTTTCTTCTACTAGAACTGCTTGTACTGGTTGACCTTGAGCATCAGTTTGATAAGTTACCAGACGAGTCCCTAATATTCCTTGCACATAAGAAGCTAAGTCATCTTTTGAAGCAACAATCTTTACGCCACCAGCCTTGCCGCGTCCACCAGCATGAACTTGTGCCTTAACTACCCAGCGTGTGGTAGATAGCTGTGACGCTACTTGTAAAGCATCTTCGACGTTATATGCCACTTCACCCTTAGGGGTTGGCAAGCCAAAACTTGCAAATAATTGCTTGGCTTGGTATTCATGTAAATTCATTCTATCTACCTTTATAATCTAAATATTGAGTAACAAACGTGATGGATCTTCTAAAAATTCCTTCACACTTACCAAAAATTGCACTGAATCTTTCCCGTCAATTAAGCGATGGTCATAAGATAACGCAAGATACATCATTGGACGAATAACAATCTGGCCATTTTCAACAACAGGTCTATCTTGTATTTTGTGCATCCCTAAAATACCTGTTTGTGGTGGATTGATAATAGGTGTAGCCAATAATGAACCAAAAACACCACCATTGGTAATAGTGAAGGTTCCTCCTTGCATCTCTTCAATTGACAATTTACCAATACGAGCCCTTCCTGCTGCATCTCCAATTGAACGCTCAATTTCAGCCATACTAAGATGATCAGCGTTTCTAATCACAGGAACGACTAGTCCGCGCTCTGTAGATACTGCTATGCCAATATCATAATATCCATGATAAACAATATCTTGCCCATCAATAGAGGCATTCACAGCTGGGAATCGCTTAAGAGATTCAACAACCGCCTTGGTGAAAAATGACATGAAACCTAATTTCACACCATATTTTTTCTCAAAGCTATCTTTATGCTGTGCGCGTATATCCATAACTGCCTTAAGATTAACTTCATTAAAAGTAGTTAACATCGCTGCATTATGTTGTGCTTGCAATAATCGCTCTGCTACTTTTGCCCGCAATCTAGACATAGGCTCTCGTCTTTCTTCACGAGCACCTGGAGCAGAAACAACAGATTCTGATTTTTTAGGAGAAGCTTGTAATTGTTGAGTATCGTTTTTATCACGACCGGTCTTAATATATGAAACAACATCATCTTTTGTTATACGACCATCTTTGCCAGAGCCTTCAATTTGACTTGGTTGTAAATCATTTTCAGCAAGGATTCTCCGAACCGCAGGGCTCGTTAACTTATCATCAAGTGCCGTTACATCCTTTGAACTTGCCGCGGCTTTTTCAACCGTCTTAGAGGAAGATGATTCACCTTGTGTAATTATAGCCAATACCTGGCCTGAATTCACAATGTCTCCTTCCTTAAATAAGATTTCCTTTAAAACTCCATCAGTTGGCGACGGAACTTCAAGTACTACTTTATCCGTTTCTAGATCAAGTATATTTTCATCACGGGAAATTTTATCCCCGACTTTTTTATGCCATGTAGCTATTGTAGCATCAGCTACTGATTCAGGTAAGGCAGGTACTTTAACTTCAATTGACATGATGATACCTTCTTTATTTATATAAAATTATATTTGTTAAACCAAGATGCATTTTATACTTCGCGCGGATGCGAAGTATAACATCTAACCTAATAAGGTAAAGTCTACTAAGTCCTGTTGTTGTTTTGCATGAAGATATGCGCTACCAACCGCTGGTGATGCAGCAAAAGGCCTTCCCGCATAATGCAACTCCTGATCAACTTGTAAGCAATCAACAATGTTATGTTGCGATGAAAACCATATTCCCTGATTTTGTGGTTCTTCTTGACACCAAATTACGTTTTTTGCTTGTGGGTACTTCATCAATTCTCTTCTTAAAGCTTTTTTAGGGAAAGGATAAAGTTGTTCAATACGAATAATTGCTACATGAGAGAGCTTATCATCACGACGTTTTTGTAATAAATCATAATAAACCTTACCACAACAAAGAACTACTTTAGTAATTTTTGCATTATCGTGTTCATCAATTTCAGGAATTACTACATTAAATGAACCAGATGTTAGCTCACTTAAAGAAGAAACTGCTAATTTATGGCGAAGCAAACTTTTAGGCGTCATAACTATTAATGGTTTTCTAAAGTTTCTTATTTGCTGTCGACGCAATAAATGGAATATTTGAGCAGGTGTTGTCGGTGTACATACTTGCATATTCTGTTGAGCACACAATTGCATATAGCGCTCTAAACGTGCAGATGAATGCTCAGGGCCTTGGCCCTCATAACCATGTGGTAACAACATTACTAACCCACATAATCTCCCCCATTTTTGCTCACCAGAGCTAATAAATTGATCGACTACAACTTGAGCTCCATTAGCAAAATCACCAAATTGAGCTTCCCATAAGACTAAACTAGATGGTTCGGAAGCCGCATATCCATATTCAAATGCAAGTACTGCTTCTTCAGATAAAACAGAATCAATTACTGAGAAAGGTCTAGTTGGATCTGAATTAACTTTTTCTAATGGCACATAAATTCCACCAGTTTCTATCTCATGCAAAACAGCATGGCGATGAGCAAAAGTACCACGACCAGAATCTTGTCCAGATAAACGAACTCCATATCCTTCATTCAATAAGGTTGCATAAGCCATTGTTTCGGCATATCCCCAATTTATAGGCACTTCATTTTTAGTCATTTTTTCGCGTTCAGCTAATAACTTCTTAACCACGGGGTGTAATTCAAATCCCTCTGGTAATTTTAGTAGCTTATTAGATAATTCAACTAAAGTTGTTTCATTTACTGACGTATCAACTATATCTGTCCATTTAGAGTTAATATATGGAGACCAATCAACCGCTAACTTTCCACTAAAATCGCCATGAACTGTATCAACAACAGCCTCTGATTTATCCAATCTATTGCGATAATCTTCCATCAAATCGCTAACTTGATTTAAAGTTATCAATCCTTCTGCTATTAATTTGTCCGCGTATATTTCACGAAGTGGACGCATAGATTTGATTTTATGATACATTACAGGTTGCGTTACTGAAGGCTCATCAGCTTCATTATGACCATTTCTACGATAGCAAACCAAATCAATAACCACATCTCGTTTAAATTTCATCCGAAATTCAAATGCAATCTGTGTGGCAAAAATAACTGCTTCTGGATCATCCCCATTTACATGAATAATTGGCGCCTGAACCATTTTTGCCACATCAGTGCAATATAAAGTTGAGCGAGAATCAAGTGGATTACTGGTAGTAAAGCCAATTTGATTATTAATAACAATATGAACAGTACCTCCAGTGCAATATCCGCGCGCTTGGGAGAAATTAAAAGTCTCCATCACAACGCCTTGCCCCGCAAAGGCTGCATCACCATGCAACACGATAGGAACAACAGCATCCATTTTTTCCAAATCATGTCGACGACGTAAACGTGAACGAGCAGATCCTTGCACAACAGGCCCTATAATTTCCAAATGTGAAGGGTTAAATGCTAAGGCAACATGAACAATAGCTGATGACTCAGTGCGGATATTCGATGAAAAACCTAAATGATATTTAACGTCACCTGTGCGATCGGTATTTATTTTACCTTCAAATTCTTGAAATAACTCATTAGGCTCTTTACCTAGAACGTTGACCAAAACATTTAATCGGCCTCGATGTGCCATACCAATAACAATTTCTTTGACTGAAGATTCACCACCCAATCTTATGATCTCTTTCATCATTGGCACAAGAGAGTCACCACCTTCCAGAGAAAAACGCTTTTGACCGACATAGCGTGTGCCAAGATAACGCTCAAGACCGTCAGCGGCAATCAGTTCTTTTAAAATTCCTAGTTTTTTTTCAGTACTATAATTAAAATTACCTTGGACTGATTCTAATTTTTTTTCTAGCCATTGAGTTTCTTCATCTTTAGATATATGCATAAACTCAATACCAATACTTTTACAATAAGTATCGTGTAATACTTGGTATATTTCTCGCAAAGGTAATTGTTCTTTACTAAATGATTTCCCAGCATAAAAGGTATGATCTAAATCCTCTTTTGATAAATTATGATAGGATAAGCTAAGAGCAGGAACTGGCTTACGCTCAGCCATTTCTAATGGATCAAGTTTAGCGGCATGATGGCCAAGTTTACGAAAATCATTTATTAAATTAGCAACTTGAGCTTGTTTCGCATCAACTGTTGCTAAAACTTGAGTAACCTTCTTATCAGCATGCTCTAAAAAATAATTACGTATATCACGGTGTGAAACATCAAATGCATCACCATTAATTTTTGGCAATGCATTGAAAACTGCCTGCCAATCTTCGGGGACAGAATTTGGATTTGCCAAATAGTCTTCATATAAACCATCAACATATTCCATAGATCCACCGGATAAGTATGAAGTGGCTAACTCATGTTGCAGCGTAGAACTCATTAATTTTTTCTCCAAAGAAAACTAAACCAAAGTAATATTGGTAGATCAAGTTTCCTGATTTAACATTTGTTTGTGTATTTTTCCAATAGCAGCTGTTGGATTTAATCCTTTAGGGCAAACGTTTGCACAATTCATAATTGAGCGGCATCTAAATACACTGAATGGATCTTGTAATTTTTCCAAACGATGTTGTTTCGCTGTATCTCGACTATCTGACAAGAATCTTTGTGCTTGTAAAAGACCTGCGGGTCCCACAAATTTTTCTGGATTCCACCAAAATGATGGGCATGAACTAGTGCAGCATGCACATAAAATACATTCGTATAAGCCATCAAGTTGAGCGCGCTCTGCAGGTGATTGTAATCGCTCTTGCGCAGGAGCTGTACTATCATTTTGCAAATATGGCTCGATGCGCTCATATTGTTGATAAAACTGCGACATATCAACGACTAAATCGCGGATAACGGGGAACCCAGGTAATGGCCTTATTATAATTAAATCAGAGTTTAATTCTCCAATATGAGTAATACAGGCCAATCCATTTTTTCCATTAATATTCATCCCATCGGAACCACACACACCTTCGCGACATGAGCGACGATATGATATGGTTGGATCTTGCTCTGCTTTTAACCTCTCAAGCAAGGTCAAAACCATAGGGTCGCTATTTGAGGGAATAGATATCTCATAATCCTTCATATAAGGTTTAAGATCTTCCGCTGGATTGTAACGATAGATGGAAAATTTTATATTTCTATTATCAGCCATAACAGATCCTCTTAATAAACTCGTTCTTTCGGCTCAAATGGCTCGACATCTTTAGGTGAAACATTTACCGGACGATAATCTATTGCATCATCTTCTTCAAAATACAATGTATGCTTTATCCACTTTTTATCATCACGCTTGGGATAATCCTCACGGCTATGAGCCCCTCTACTCTCTGTACGAGCAAGTGCTGATTGAGCAGTAGCAATGGCTGTTGCCATTAAATTATCTAACTCAAGAACAGTTACTCGGTCAGTATTAAATGCATCAGATTTATCAGATAATTTTGCAGTTTTAAGACGATTGCGTAATTCATCTAATCGTTTTAAACCATTCTTCATGAATTCCTCTGTACGAAACACGCCAAAATCTTCTTGCATAACTCTTTGCATTTCATCATAAATAACTGATGGACTCTCGCCATCCGCAGAATTTTGCCATCTATCATAACGCGCTAAAGATAAAGCGATATCTTCTTCCGCAACATAAGGCATATCTGGTAATTGGTTAGATTGCCATAATTGCTCTACATGTAAACCTGCAGCTCGTCCAAATACCACAAGATCTAACAATGAATTACCACCTAAACGATTTGCACCATGAACAGACACACAAGCACATTCACCAACGGCATAAAGGCCTTCAACAATATGCTCTTTACCGCGACGCTTAGTAATCACTTGGCTATTTATATTAGTAGGAATTCCACCCATACTATAATGGCAAGTTGGTACAACAGGAATTGGCTCATGAATTGGATCCACGCCCGCAAATTTCATAGAAAGCTCACGAATCCCTGGTAAACGTGTTTTAATTAAATCAGCACCTAAATGATCTAATTTTAATTTAACATGATCAACCCCTTGAGGATCAAAGCCCTTACCAGCGCGAAGTTCTAATGCCATCGCACGAGCAACCACATCACGAGATGCTAAATCTTTTACATGTGGAGCATAGCGCTCCATAAAACGCTCACCATCTTTATTAATAAGATAGCCACCCTCACCTCGACAACCTTCAGTTACTAAAGTTCCCGCTCCTGCAATTCCTGTTGGGTGAAATTGCCACATCTCCATATCTTGTAAGGGGATGCCGGCTCTTAATGCCATTCCAAAACCATCACCGGTGTTAATATATGCATTAGTAGTCGATTGATAAATACGGCCAGCTCCACCTGTAGCTAGTATACAAACTCGAGATTGAAAAAATACAACCTCGCCAGTTTCTATGCATAAGGCTGTAACGCCCGCAATGCGATCTTGAGCATCTTTAACAAAATCTAATGCTAACCACTCACTAAAAATATGGGTTTTAGCTTTTAAATTTTGCTGGTAAAGAGTATGTAATAAAGCATGTCCTGTTCTATCTGCTGCAGCACAAGTTCTTGCGGCCTGCTCACCACCAAAATTTTTTGACTGCCCACCAAACTGGCGTTGATAAATTTTACCGTTATCCATACGTGAAAATGGCAGCCCCATGTGCTCAAGCTCATAAACAACTTCAGGGCCATTTTTACACATATATTCGATACAATCCTGATCGCCAATATAATCAGCGCCCTTTACCGTATCATACATGTGCCAACGCCAATCATCTTCATCAGCGTTACCTAAAGCTGATGTAATTCCACCTTGAGCGGAAACAGTATGTGAACGAGTAGGGAATACTTTTGATAGCAAAGCGACTTTTAAGCCAGAATTTGCCAACTGTAAAGAAGCGCGCATACCAGCACCACCGGCACCAATAATTACTGCATCAAATTTATTACGAGCAAACGTCATTATTATTGTCCCCAAAGAATCATTAAGCCCCAAATAAATTGCCCAACGAGAATTAGAGCAACTAACATTTGTATCGATAATCTAATAGCAACACATTTTAGATAATCAGTAGTTACAGTCCAAATGCCCACCCAAGCATGCAAAGAAAGGGATAATAATGCAGTAATAGACGCAATTTTCACTAAATTACAATTAAACAATGCATGCCAATCGTTATAATTAAGATGCGGATGCAAAAGTATAAATCCTAGTAAAAACAGAGAATAAGCTGCAAAATAAATAGCTGTAACCCGTTGGATTAGCCAATCTTTTAAACCATTACCAGTTAAGCTTGTAACATCAGTTACCATATCCAAATCCCTAGTAAAATTGTTAAAATGCCGGCAAGAATAATTACAATAATAGAAGATGTTCTACTAGAACTAAGTTCCTCACCGATTCCAAAATCCATACATATATGACGAATACCTGCGAGCAGGTGATAGACTAATGCAGCAGTAAATGCAATAAGTAACAACTTTAAATAAAAACATTGTAACCATACTTGAAGCTGGTCAAAAGACTCGGGCGAAGACAATGATAATTTTAAGATATAAAGCATCAAAGGCATTAGCAAAAATAAAATAACCCCCGAAATACGATGCAAAATAGATGCGATTGCCATCGGAGGGAATTTTAAACTACCCAAATCAAGATTAACTGGTCTTTTGTGGTTCATCACTATTAGTTTCTTCCTAAATAATAAATCTTATGAATATAAGATTACTTAAAATGATTAGTATATCACTCTGTTTTTCTTACGCAAAGTTATAGCGGATAATATCCTAAGTTAAAGCACATTATTTACCCAAAAAGATAGATATTTATTCTATTGATGCATGGGAGCCGAATGTGCACGTTATGAAATAATCTATGCCAAAAATAGAACAACCCTTCCAAAAAAAACTAGCATCATTAAATATTTAGCTCAAATTAGTAACATTAGGCTAACGCCCAATAATATTAATTATATCCTAACGTTTAAAATTAGAACCAGAACCATGAGACTGACGATAATTGTCGCGTGGCGTCTCAGAAGGATAACCATACCCTTTATCTCCAATTACTTTTACGTTTTGCAGATAACGCTCCCCCCAAGGACCAGGATCAAAATTAGTTACCAAAACGTTATAACTTAAATTAATAACTGATTCAAACGCTTTACGCTTCGCTAATTCATGACCAATAAAAGATATTTGCACCTCAGTTTCAGCAGCAATGCCCCCAGCCTTTAACCGTTCAATCAAAATAAATATCATTTTTTCTATTGTATAATTAAGCTTACACATTGACTTTCCAGCAATAAACATTTCTTCTGCTTTTGAAGTAGAAAGTTTAAAGCCGTAGTCATAAATTGGATAGACAAACTCTAATTCTTCGCTATTAATTAAGGGCTCTGGCTTAATAACTAATGGTGGATCTATTACATCAAAGGTAGGTGCTATAATAAATAATTCAAAATTAGCCCAATTCCACCAAAGCTGATAAATTTTTTCAGCTATAGTAATTGCATCTTCATAAAGAGGTGATTGCCGCTCTTGTTCTGTTGCTTTTAAGATATCTTCAATTGATTCATCTACTGGCTCAGACATAATACTTCACTCAGTTATTTTTTCTATATTATAATATTAGCTCAAATTCAGCGAACAATAAATTGATAAAAAACTAAAGACGAACTATTACAGCCAAAACATTTACTATTGCATTCCATTTTTTCATCATAAAGCTCTATTACACCACGCTTAATCCAAATTGACAACATTGGTTGTAATGCTTCTTCATCGATACAAAATTCTCGCGAAAGAACTTTTAAGCTTACCACCTGTTCACGTTTAATAAAATCAAGAAGTTGTAAGAGCATCGCTAACTCCCGCACTTTTATGTGGTAACCGACGAAGGATAAACACAAAAATAGTTATACTAAAACTTAAACCAAAAAACCAGGTTATTGTTTGCTGCGGATGAGCCATTATTGTCGCAAACTGATAAAATAAAACAGCTAAAGAATAAGCTACAACAAATGACCATGATAAGAAAAACCACATCAATTTACTACAAGACTCTTGCTTTATAGCAGCTAATGTTGAGACGCAAGGAATATACAGCAAAATAAAAAGTAGATAAGCATAAGCCCCTACCTTTCCGTCAAAATGCTGATACATAGCCCCATATATAGGCTTAACTAATTCAACAGAAGATGAACTAGCCATAATAGGATTTATAAATGCATCACCCAGTCCTGCAATATTTTGTGGTATAGACCAAAAGGCGGCCTTAAAGGAAGCCAAAAGATCAAAGCTAGAAGTTGATAATTGGCTAACATCACCAATTTGGGCATATAAAGTATTCAATGTTCCCACGACAACTTCTTTAGCAAGCATTCCCGATATTAAACCAACTGTCGCAGGCCAATTATCTGCATTAAGCCCCATTGGTACAAAAATTGGTGTAATCCACTGCCCTATAATAGACAAAATAGATTCATTAGATGCATCATTAAAGCTTATGCCTCCATTGATAGTCAGCGCATTTAAGCTACCTAAAATTAGTGAAACTGGAATAATTACCTTAGCTGCACGTAAAATAAAAAATTTAACTCGCATCGAAGTTTCTTTATATAAACGACGGAAAGTTGGTCGATGATATGATGGCAACTCCATAATATAAGGTGATGATTGACCGCGCAAAATTGTTTTTCGGAGCATAAATCCTGTAATTACCGCCATCAAAATTCCAATCAAATAAAGAGAAAAAACTATATTTTGGCCATTATTAGGGAAGAACGCCGTAACAAACACCGCATAAATTGTAAGACGCGCACTGCAAGACATAAAGGGGCTCATAAGTATGGTTAAAAACCTATCTTGCTCTGAGTCAAGGGTGCGTGCGGCCATAATCGCCGGCACATTACAACCAAAACCTATAATCAATGGCACAAAAGATTTACCAGGCAAACCCAAAGCGCGCAAAGCCCTATCTATAACAAAGGCGGCACGTGCCATATATCCAGATGATTCTAATAACGACAAAAAGAAAAACATGGCCGCAATTACCGGCACGAAAGTTAATGTGGTATTAATCCCTTTGCCAACACCATTAGCTATAATTGCCACCAACCAATTGGGCAAATGACAGAAAGTTAAAAAGCTTGCTGCACCCTTTACAAAAATAGCATCCGTAGTTAAATCAAAAAAATCTTGAAAAGCTCCACCTAAATTAATCGCAAATAAAAACATTAAATAAATCATCGCAAAGAAAATAGGTAAAGACCAAAATCTATGCAAAACAATACGATCAATTTTTGCAGTTAGATTATCACTAGCATCAGATTTTTTTTGCTGAACTTTTGCCACAATTTGATGAATGGTTATGTAACGAGCGTCGGCTAACATTATATCAAGATCATTAGCTAAATTAAGCTCATGTAAGCAATTGTTAATCTCATCTTTAGTTAATAATAAAGTATCACCCTCTAATACACGACAAGCAATATATGGCTCTAGGCCTTTTTTATTAGGTAATACTAGTGTCGGCTGACCATCTAGTTCTCTACGTCCCGCGACTTGTTCGCGGGATCCATTTCGCTCTATTTCTGTGCAATAGTCTTGTGTATTAATCAAGATCTCTGGATCCCGCGAACAAGTCGCGGGACGTAGGGATTCAGGAGATGAACTATAAACAGTTCTTAGATGGCTTTCTATGTTAGATATCGCATCTTTTATGGTTTTATCTAGTGGTAAATTAAGCGGTGCAGGTATAGATTTAGCTGATGAAATCGCTGTTTTTAAATCACTTAAACCTATATTTTGATGAGCTTGTATCGTCACTATTGGACAATTTAATTTTTTTGACAATTTATCTAAATTAATTGATATCCCGCGCTGCTTTGCAATATCTACCATAGAAAGTGCAACAATTATTGGCTTGCCTAACTCCAATAATTGACTTGTAAGATATAAATGACGCTCTAAATTACAAGCGTCAATGACATTGATAATTAAATCAGCATCTTCATTTGCAATTGCAATGGCTGCAATTTGTTCATCACAACTTGAGCTATTGGCATAGGCAGTTAATGAATAAATTCCAGGTAAATCAGTGATGTTTAGATTTTTATGTTCGATAGTAAATGTACCTGTCTTTTTCTCAACAGTAACACCTGGCCAATTGCCAATACGCTGATTATCACCAGTTAAAGCATTAAATAATGTGGTTTTACCACAATTTGGATTACCAACTAACATAACATGAATCATAACAACCGCTCCCAAACTAGATTGGAAGCTTCTTCTTTACGCAAAGCAAGCAAAGTTCCACGGACTAAAACTTCTACAGGACAACCTAAAGGAGCCTTACGAACCACCAAAATCTCAGCTCCGCGTGTAAGCCCTAAAGATAATAACTTACGCCGATAAGACAAATCCGTCTGCCCAAAATCGAGCAACCGCACCCTATCTCCCGCCGCAAAATCAGTTATGTTTATCATCATATAAAATTATCATTTAGCAAAAATGTGTATTATATCACAAATGCTATCAATAATCATTCTCATTTGGTTTTAATGCCATTTAGTTTTAATTAATGTGAAATTAAAATTTTAATAATGATAATCGCAGTAAGTTCAACCCACGCAGGTGAAAACTTAGCTCAAATAAATTAATTGCAAACAAACTATATTTTTTTAATAAGTGATTTTTTCAATTACCTTTAAAAATCTCATTCTAAAATTTGTTAAAGCAATTTAAGAATATCCATTCCATAAGTGATAAATTATTGCGCTTGTACTATAATAAAAGTACAAAGCAATATTGGAGAAAAATATGAGTTTTGCACGTCGAGGATTAATAGCTCTTCGTAGAGCTGCTCCGCAGCAAACCTTAGTTGCGCAGGCAGTAAATAGAACTTTTCCTCAACAACAAAGAGGAACGTATTTATTTAGTACCTTTTCTGCTTTTGGTAGCGATTTACTTACCGGGTTGGTAAATTTAGTCACCCCCTATACCAGTGCAGCAAGTCCTCACTCAGAACCATCAGTTGGCTCATCACCTAAACCCGCGCCTATGACAAAACCAACTGAACATTCATCGAAAGAGACTAGAGATATAACTCGATTTTACCGTAGACAATCACAAGAGTTTAGGCCAAATACGCCAGATGGTAGTGTTAAGATAGGTGCTCATAGCGCTGTACACCCTTCTGGAACAACATATCGGGAAGCAATACACAGTAGTACTTATGACTCGAAAACAGAAACACAAACATCACCAGTTAAACCCATGCTCCCCCCAATAAATATATATCAATATCATAGAACTGGACAAATGGGAGTGACTCAAGTATATAGAGAGGTTCCTAAAATTTTTGCTGAGCCTAATGGCAACAGGGCCAGGCTATCCGAGTTAGAGATAAAATTAGGACAACAACCTCCATTAAAATTTACCGCTGCAGCGATTGTTCTTCAAGCACTACGAATATCTGATAAAGTTATAATAGTTAGCCGGCGTGAGAGTTTAGAGGCAGAGGGGCGTACTCGTAAAGAAGTTTATGAGTATCAAAAAAATATTATAGATACAGGAATATATAGTGGCGGACAAGTACATAAAGATGGTAATTCAACAACTCAGTATTTTGACTTTTCCCGCACTTTAAATTTTGATCTTTTTGCATATCGTGATTTTATCGGCCTAATAGTAAGGGAGAAAAACCATTCGCAAACTAATGCAGGTGGTATGGAATCAATTAGTCGAAATGTAATTAAAGATGGGCACCTTGTCGAGGGAGGTTCACCCAGTGATAAATACTTAGCCGCTTTTGGGCGTAAATTTATTCGTAAAGAGGGAATAACTTTAGAACAAGAAAATGAAAAAGGTTCTTATGAAGAAAAATATTTTGAAAAGGTTTATGCTGATAATTTAGCAGATATAAAAATAGATATTGATCCATTGGAACTATTAAAAGTTTTTAAATTTGTACACGATGTACAATCATTATTGACATTCAAGGCAGCAATGGAGTTTGCCATTGAAAATAATTTAGTTTTTAAATTAAATAGTAGTGATTACCAATTATTTACTGACAATATAAAAAGATTGGGTTCAATGAGTTGGGAGTTGCCAAGCGCCATTATAACAGATCCAAGATTCAAAGACTTAGATACATCATTTACCGATATTAGTAAAGTGCGAGAAGCAGCAAAGGAAATGAGCCGACTGAATAAGCTTATTAATCAAAGTACAGAAGAGGCACATAAGCCGACAGAGCCAGGTACCACGCCATCTTTAAAAATGTCTTAGAATCAATTTAATATTGAACTAACTTACAATCATGCCTATTGTTATTTTTAAAGAGTAAGTAACTGCCTAATCAGGGCAGCACTAGCCTAAGATATTTTTCCATCTTTGCGAGCGGACATTGTTGCGCAGATTGAATTTTTGTACATGCCGCCGCTTGGGCTAGCGCCATTAACTTAGGGCCTACTTTTTTTAAAATATTAATGGCCGGGTATTGGAGCAGAAGGTTCAGCAAAAAACAGTTCGCTAATTTTTTTAACGAAACTAGCACGGGTTTCTTCTTGCAGAGAAGAACTCCATCCCTTTTCAAGATGCTCTTCTAATTTATTTATTATGACGCCTTTAAGCTCAGATGTGGCTTTAAGATTGTGATCCACTCCTATTCCATGTTCCATGGAAAAAATAACTTCAAGCCTCCCTTCTGAATTTGTTTTAGCCAAAGAAAATGATTTAGCATTTTCCACTTGCAACATAAAATTCCAATATGCCGATCGACTTTCAAGATCAATAGGAATAAATCTATCGGCCTCTTCTCCACCAATAGAAAACCACCATTGCTTGGAAGCCGCTGGAGTTGAGAATAATCGTAAGGAAGTTGTTTTACTGAGTGATTGTGGAAAAATTGACGGTGTAAAAAAGGAGTTAACCGGTCTAACACCATGTAATCCACTGACAACCGCTCTGCTTAAAGTACTAATTGCTCTCATTGCTCTCATTGCTCTCATTGATAACTCCCAAAATAAAAAACCCACCTGGTCTTAAATTACTCACTTAGGCAATGATATCAGCAACAAAATCTTATGTCTATAATTTCTTCAAAAATTACTATTTTAAATCACAAAACACTAACCTCGCGCCGCTGATGACGGTGACTGTAATCTGCCGATTGCATTTCTTCCATGCGGCTTAGCGTACGCTTGAATTTAAATGATAGGTCACCTACCACATAAAGATTATCTAAAGCTACAGCGGCAGTTATTACTAACTTTATTCCTCGGTCATACATTACATCAATAAAATTAATAAGTAAGATTACTCGCACCGTATCATTAACCGTTAAGGCCGGAATATCACTTACAAAAACCGTATCAAAGCGCTCAGCAATCTCTAAATAATCTAATTGGCTCCGTGGTAAGTTACAAATTACATCAAACTTAAACCATACAGCGCGGTCACTTAATTTCACAGTAGGAATTAAGCGATTTTGGATGGGTAACTCACTATTTTCTGTGATTTTCGTAGAAATTTCGGCAAATTGTCTATCTAACTCTTTTTTTGCCGATTTATTAAGAGGAAAAATATATGCTTTAGCTAAAGGTGCCCTTCCTAACCGATAATCTCTATGATCACCTAAAACCAAGACATCACAATTTTCTTTAATTAAATCAATAGCTGGTAAAAAACGATTTCTTTGTGGCCCATTTAAATATAAATCATCAGGTTTAATATTTGAGGTTGCAACTAACACTACAGATTGTGCGAACAATTCCTGTAATAGCTCAGCCAAAATCATCGCCTCAGCTACATCATAGACCATGAATTCATCAAAACATAGTAGTTGAGTAGTTTTGGCGATGTTGGAAGCTATTTTTCTTAAAGGATCTTTTTGTCCTTGTAACTGACGTAATTGGGCATCAATTTGTTGCATAAATTGATGAAAATGATATCGTGATTTTTTATGGCATGGGACAAATTCAAAAAATAAATCACTTAAAAAGGTTTTACCAACTCCTACCGGACCATGTAAATAAATACCTTTAATTTTATTCTTATTAAAGCGCGAAAACCACGACTTATTATATTTTTCTAATTCATCGGCCACTCGCTGCATATGCAGAACAATTGCTCTTTGCGCAGGATCATTATCGATTTCTTTATTTAAAACCGCAGCATCATATTTATTTATTAAAATCATATATCCGCCACAGCTTCTCTAATTTTCATAATCAACTCAGTTTTAAGCTCGATTAATTTACCATGAAAAAAATGATCAGTTTCTTGAAAACGAATTAGAGTAATAGATGGAGCTATTTTTTCAATAAAATCAAGCACTAGTTGCAGTGATACTAATTCATCTTCATCACCTTGTGCGACTATCCACGGCGTTGGTATTTTTTTAAACTCTTGAAAATCATAATGATGAACAGGAGGGGCTACCGAAATTAATAAAGAGCTTTCGCAAAGCGATGCAGCGCGATATGCCACATAAGAGCCAAATGAGAACCCTGCAAATAATAGCTTCACCCCCGCAATTTCATTTAAACAAGCACGCGCTAAAATTAATAAATCTTCAGATTCACCCATACCTTCATCATAAGTTCCCTCTGACTTACCGACACCTCGAAAATTAAAGCGGATAGATGCGATATTAAGCTCTTTGAATACGCGCACTAAGGTAGTTACTACCTTATTATTCATCGTGCCGCCATGCAAAGGATGTGGATGACCAATTAAAGCAATGTAGCGCTTATCAATATTCAAAGGAATATTAATAATTACTTCTAAAAGGCCTTTGGCCCCTGGAAATAATAGTTGATGCTCGCCAGGTGTATTTAATTTGTTTGTTATTAACATGGAATATAAATTATAATTAGTTGGGTTTATGAACATTATATGATTTAAATGCTATTTAGATCCACTTTTCCGGGGGATCTGGTGGGCAAAGGAGCAGCGCGACATGCTCACCAACACTTATATTAACATTACTAGGAGGACTTGATCCATGCGACAGGTACCTGATACAAATACAATCTCCCTACTCGGGAGTTTATTATGAAAATTCATGATTTTAAACGTAAAAAAGATGAGCATGAAAAAATAACTATGCTCACCTGCTACGACTATCCTTCGGCATGCACCATTGCTAAATCAAATATAGATTCCGTATTAATTGGTGACTCAGTAGCCATGGTAATGCATGGTCATGAGAGCACTATTATGGCTGATATGGAAATGATGGTAATGCATACTTCAGCAGTTGCTCGTGGCTTAAAAACTCAATTTTTAGTTAGTGACCTGCCGTTTCTTTGTCATCGCAGCGGTATCAGCGAAACTATAGATAATGTTAAAAAATTAATGCAAGCTGGCGCTCATGCCGTTAAAATTGAAGGTGCTGATGACGATACATTGCAAACCATTAGCTATTTAGTTAAATCAGGCATACCTATCATGGGTCATATTGGCCTTACTCCTCAATCTATTCATCAATTAGGTGGCTATAAAGTACAAGGAAAAAGCGAACAAGCATCGATTAAACTGATTGAAGATGCAAAGCGACTTGAAGATGCTGGATGTTTTGCCATCGTAATTGAGTGCGTTCCATCAATACTTGCAAAACGTATTACTAACTCTATATCAATCGCAACCATTGGAATAGGTGCAGGCTCTGATACTGATGGCCAAGTACTAGTTTGGCATGACATGCTTGGATTTAATCCAGAATTTAAGCCTCGCTTTATCAAACAATATGCTAAAGGCCAAGAACTACTACTTAATGCGATAAATTCTTATGTAGATCAAGTTCAACTTGTCCACTTCCCAACTCAAGAGCATGCGTTTTAAGGTAATCAATTATGCAAATTTTTCACACACTAAATGACTGGCGTCAATTTAGACGAGAGTTACCGCCGACATTATCTCTAGGATTCGTTCCCACTATGGGTAATTTACATCTTGGCCATCAATCATTATTTAACACTAGTTGCCAAGAAAATGATCGCACTATCGCCAGTATATTTATCAACCCAAAGCAATTTAATAAAATTGATGACTATACTAACTATCCGCGCACAATAGATGCTGATTTAGCATTACTTGAAGAACAAGGCGTTGATTATTGCTTGTTACCAAATGAGCAAGAAATTTATGCCGATTCTTATCAATTTAAGGTAGAAGAAAATAATTTAAGTCTCATGATGGAAGGTAAACAACGTCCTGGACATTTTACCGGGGTTTTAACCATTGTAATGAAATTATTAAACCTTACCAAACCACAAAGAGCCTATTTTGGCGAAAAAGACTATCAACAACTTCAATTGATTCGCGAAATGGTAGCAGCCTTTTTTATCGATACCGAAATTAAATCATGCCCTACAATTCGCGAGTCAAGTAGCCTTGCCTATAGCTCACGCAATAATCGCTTAACCGCTAAAGAGCGAATAATAGCAGATAATTTTGCTAATATTTTTCACCAAAAAACAAAAGACATCGAGTTATTAATATCTGAACTTAATGCCTTTGGTATTGAGGTAGAATACATTGAAGAACATGAAGAAAGACGATACGCCGCGGTGAAAATCGGTAATATTAGATTAATTGATAATTACGCTGTATTATAAATTTCAACAACTAAATCAAGATAATCTCGCTCAATCATATCTTGCAAGCAAAATCGTAAAAATTGCATGCAAGATAGTTCTAAAGAAAATTCAATTATTGCCGAAAAAGATAATATATACCATTGGGGAAATGTAATGATTGAACTCAATATTAGAACACAGCCAAACGATGAAACCTGCGGCCCCACTAGCCTTCATGCAATTTATCATTATTATGGTAAGACGATAACCTTAAACGAAGTAATTGAAACTATAGAGCACTCAGCCTCAGGCGGAACACTCAGCCCTCTTTTAGGAAAACATGCTTTAATGAATGGGTTTAACGCGACCATCTATGTTAACCAATTAGATCTATTTGATCCTACTTGGTTTAAAAAATCTAGGGCACCAAATGAAGCCTTATTAGTAAAACTTAAAAGCCAAGATAAATTCAAACAATCTAAGAATTTACTGTTAGCATCTAAAGCCTACCAAGATTTTCTAACTTTAGGCGGTGAAATTAGATTTAAAACTGTTGATGTTCAACTATTGAAAGAATATTTCTCGCAAAATATTCCTATATTAACTGGTTTAAGCTCAACTTATCTTTATCGCACTTCGCGTGAACTATTCACCCAAGAAGGCGTATCATTCTTTGATGACATTCAAGGGACTGCTTGTGGGCATTTTGTTGTCTTATGTGGGTATGATGAGAAAAGAAGAAAAGTAGTTGTAGCTGATCCATTCCGTGAAAATCCATTATCTAAGAATAATTTCTACAAAGTAAGCATTGCAAGGTTAATTAACGCTATTATGCTAGGCGCTCAAACTTATGATGCTACTTTATTAATGATCTCACCAAAACCAGAAGAAGTTAAGGAAGAGGTTAAGGAAGAAGTTGAGAAAAAAACAACCGTTAAAGAAAAACAAGTAAAAAACAAGAAATAGGCCTATAACTTAATTTTATGATAGTATAAGGGCTATTTTATTTAACGATTCTCTGCATGAATTCAAAATTTATTGGTGGCATATTGCTTATTGTTGGCACCTCAATTGGTGGTGGGATGCTAGCTTTGCCTGTGGCAAATTCAGCCATGGGTTTTTGGCAATCATCGTTATTTTTATTGTTAACCTGGTCTCTTATGACCTTAGGTGCCTTATTTGTTCTTGAGGTTAATCTATATCTTGCTCCTGGTAAGAATATGGTTTCAATGGCTTATGCCACTTTAGGTAAAACAGGATTAATAATAGCCTGGTTAAGTTATTTATTTCTTCTTTATACTCTATTATCAGCTTATATATCAGGGGGCGCTGATGTACTCAATTCGTTATTAATTAAGGTTAATATTTATGCTAAACCATGGCAATTAACCTCAATTTTCACCTTAATATTCGGTCTATTTGTTTATGGTGGTATTCACTTTGTTGATATTATTAATCGTGGCCTAATGTTTGCTAAATTAGCTGTTTATTTTATTTTGACAATACTTATAGCACCATTTGTCGAAGTCAATAATTTTCATGGAGGAGAGATAAGTTACATTACAGGCTCCATAATGATTTTAATTACATCTTTCGGTTTTGCTATTATTGTTCCTAATTTACGTGAGTATTTTAATGATGATATAAAGACTTTAAAAAAAGTAGTATTAATTGGATCTCTTATCCCTCTTATATGCTACATCGCTTGGGACGGAGTTATTATGGGTAGCTTACCTGCTCATGCTGAGCATACATTAATGTCATTAATGTATGATGAACATACCACAAGTTCAATGGCTAATATGCTCGAAAATAGAGTAAACAATAATATTATTAGCTCACTATTTAACTTCTTTACTTCAATCTGCATGCTTACTGCCTTTTTAGGCGTATCACTATGTCTTATTAGTTTCTTAAAAGATGGGCTTAATATGAAAATTGAAGGTAAGGAAGGATTAAATCTGTTTTTATTAACTTTTTTACCACCTTTATTAGTAGTTATATATTATCCATCTGCTTATATTCATGCATTGACTTATGCTGGATTTTTTTGTGTCGTTCTATTACTCTTACTACCCGCATTAATGTCGTTTGTTGGCAGAAAAAATTTTACATCAAAATATATTGTTCCGGGTGGAAAAGCCTGTCAGCTACTAGTAATTGCGTGCTCTATAATTTTACTTTTCGTAGCATTTTAAGGTGATGACGTGCCAAATTCAAAAATAATCGGTGGGGTATTATTAATTGTAGGAACATCTATTGGTGGGGGTATGCTTGCATTACCAGTCTGTACAGCTGCTGCAGGTATTACTAACTCCATTATTTTTCTCATAAGTTGTTGGATGGTAATGACAATCGGTGCGTTATTAGTTTTAGAAGTTAATTTACGCTTACCTGCGGGTTCTAATATGATATCGATGGCTAAGTCAACATTAGGACTTCCAGGCCAAATTATTGCGTGGGTTGCATATCTTTTATTACTTTATACTTTATTAGCGGCTTACATTTCTGGTGGTTCTGACGTATTTAGCGATCTTTTACATAAAGCTAATGTTAATATACCAAACTATCTAACCGCAATTATTTTTACTTGCCTATTTAGCCTTATTATTTACAGTGGAATACGCGCTGTTGATTATGTTAACCGTGGTTTAATGTTTGGTAAACTTGGAATTTATTTATTATTAGTATTAATTATAAGTCCATATGTAAATATTAAAACTTTAAGTGGTGGCAAAATTGCAGCAATTAGCGGTAGTTTAATGATTTTAATCGCCTCATTTGGCTTTGCTTCTATAGTCCCAAGTTTAAGAGAATATTTTAAAGATGATATTAATTCCTTACGTAAAGTTATAATTTATGGCTCACTAATCCCGCTAATTTGCTATATCTTATGGGAAATCGTAATAATGGGGGTAGTTTCGCGTGATGGTAATCTTGGGTTAATAGCACTAATGTCAAGCGATCATGCGACTAGCGGTCTAACTGACTCATTATCTAATGCTGTAAACAGTCAGTGGATCACTGGTTTTTTTGGATTATTTACCTCAATTTGTATGATCACAGCATTCCTTGGCGTATCTCTTGGTCTTTTTGATTTTCTTGCTGATGGCTTAAAATTAAAAAAAGCAGGGCATCAAGGAAAATTTACTTTAGCACTTACATTTTTACCGCCGCTATCTATAGTTTTAATAAATCCAGGTATTTATCTTAAAGCATTTAGTTATGCGGGTATTTGCTGTGTTATTTTACTATTATTATTACCAACGATTATGGCTTGGCGCGGCAGGAAAGCAGATCCTCAATTAAGAAGCATAATATTAGTCCCTGGCGGAAATATTATCTTAACAATTATGGGTGTTATCGCTGTATTTCTCTTAATTTTGGCAATTAAAGGCTAACTTATTATAATCTTTATATAGTTCGTGATGTGCTAATTGTAATTTATCCTGTGATCTAGTGCTTCTGAAAAACAATAGATGACCTGTAGTTCGATAATTAATATATAATGGCACAAGCAATAATGCCGCTATAAAGTTGGTCACTGCCATAAGAATATACCTTGAAAATTTTGCAGCTGAACTCTCTACACCAAGAATTACAAGATACCTGCTTTCAGCAAATTTAACTGATCTAATCAAAGCCTTTTTATCAGATTCTGTAGGGTTTGGTTTACTATAATATTTATGCAAAGCTTTAGCACATCTTTTCAAATAATTTTTTGATCCAGCTTTTGCACAGTTATATTCTACTGAATATTTACCAAGCCCCAAAAGAATTTCTTTATAACCCTTATATACTTTCATAATAGCTTTACTAAAATCATTTGCTCGCGCGTCAGCTGCATTATTAGATGAATATATATCTTTGCTTAGCGAGTATGTATTTTCATTATTTTTATAAGAAGCTAATAATAAGAAAAAGAATTCCTTATTGTTTATCAAATATGAAAAATCTCCATATTGACCATTTTCTTTATAGAAATTAATTGCTGATCTTAAAGATAATTCATCATGACTATCTTTTATAAATTTACAAAGTTCAGGATGCTTGGCTAAGATTTTAAGCTCATCTTCATTTAATGATATTTGCCTATTATATAAATTTCGAATAGCTACAAAAAATAATTTTATTTTCTTTGGATTATATTCAATAATAATTTTTTCGCGGACATAAGAAAGCCATGATTTTATATTCATTACATGCTGGCGATTATTTAATAATGGGCAACAATCAAGTGCATTTGACATTGCAGCAAAAACCAATGGCAAATTTGCATATTTAGGTAACACACTAACTTCAAATTTGCGTAGACAAGCTCGAATATCTTTTAAATTTATCTTTCCCTGAAAATTTTGCCAGCGTGGCATCGCTAGTAATTCCGGATCTTGTATAGCTTTCTGTACATAACGATTTTGAATTGTGCAATAACCTATTTCGATATTCCTATCAGGCCTTCTAATTAAGATAATATCTTTTGGATAGATGCTAGAGTAAATTAATCTAGCTTTTTCTTCTTGAATTATTTTTTTATCAAATAGTGGATTACCTGTTAATTCTAATAAAATTACATTACCTATAGATTTAGGAGGCAAATGTATATTAAAAACAATATTATGCAGCATGGCTATAGTTATAATTTGCTCTTCAATGGACAATTCATCTTGGCTTATGGCGCTGTCAATAATATTACCAAGCATGGTCTTAGGTGACTTATCTGCTGAAAGACGAATATGACTTGCTTCAACCAAACAATCAATAGTGTCAGTTGCGCTAGGACTCATTCGCCTTTGTGGCTCAACACCGGTTGAAGTGGTCATGTAATGACCAAAGCTAGACCTATAATCAATAACTCCGTAGGCCGCTCTTTCTAAATTAGAAGTGTAAGTTTTGGGGCCAAGTTCTATATCATTTAAAAAATATAACTCGTCTAAATTAGATAACATATCCACGTGTCTAACAACATCCATTGTAATAAGTTTCGTTTCACTTAAAATAGATCTTAAAATACCACCATTAGTAAAATGTCGCCTTTTAATATCTTCTAAAATACCTGTACAGCGTGAACTAATAAAAGTACCTACACGTATATCAATATGATTATCAAAATCCTCACGTGCATTTTCTTCAAAAATACTAATATCAGAAGCCGCAAAATTTTCCTTCGAACACCAACCGAATACTCGACCATACTGCGCTTCATCAGTATGAATTAAGCCAAATTTCTGATGGCTCTCATGCACTATAATTGATAACTTACCTTCCTCTAATAATTTCTTAACATCTTGATTTAATATCATATTTTTATATAACGCTGTTGTCGCATCAATAATAATTGTGGCGGGCTTTTGTCGTTTTGTATTGATAATATGGTTTTTTACAAATAGATTAATATCAACACCTGGAGTTAAACCGGCTGGATTTACTATTGGACCTGCAGAAATCATAAAAATATCAGCGTCATCCGAAGGGATTGCTTCTTTTAAATTTGAAATACTCGGAAGTTCATAATAACAAGGGAGAACCATATGAACTTTTGGTGGTAAGCCATCTGGCGTTTTCATAATAGCTGCAATCCGCATAGCAATTGCGTAAGCATTCACGCCTGAGGTGCTTGAAAGTGCAACAAAAGTTGAATTAGATAATTTTTCTTCGTCAAGATCTAGCGTTTTATTTAATGTAGTTCTTGATTCTTGTAAAAATGCATCGTACTCTGCATCTAAAAATGCCGCATCTTTATTTGATAAAAGCGCTAAACTAATTTCATGAACAATAGCGTAAACACAAAATGCATATCTAGGATAATGATGAGCATAAAATCTATTAGTCAGATCTAACATTAAAGCTATGCGCTTAATAGCTCCTTCGCTTAATTTTGGCGATCCTTCTATCATCTTCTTAAGACAAAGAGCTAATTTTTTAGTAGGATACCTTACAAAATTACTAGCAATAGCATCTAACCTGTAAAATATTTCGCTATCAATTAACCCTTCCTTTGTCAGGGGCAGATTGTGATCTAACTTTATTTTAGGTTTTTCTGTAAGCAAATGCTCATCATATTTAGTAACCCTTACATTTTCTGCAATTTCCCAAGAAGATGCTACCAAACCAAAATGTTTTATCCTATCTTTTACTAGCTCAACATATATCAAATCATTATTAGGAATTGCTAAAACTGCGATAGTATATGGAGCTTTTTGAAGCAATGCTAAATCTTTATTTACACCATTATTAAAATAACGAATTATATCTTCTTCAACTGGACTATTTTTTAAGCGCGTTATAGCTACATGAGTATAATTTTTTTCATTATATTTTTTAGGAATACCAAATTCTTTAAAAAAAGCAATTATTGCGTCATTTTTAAGATTGTTTGAGCGATGATAATATTCACTAGTATTAATTAATGGATTATCTATCCTCTCTCTGGCATCAATTCTTAACTCAGCGACATGACGACCAAACATAATTGCTGAAAGTTGAAATTGATCATCATCTCTTTCTATCATCGAAAGGTATGCAAAATAAGGATTAGCTAATATGGTTTCTTTAATTTTTTTAGTACGTATTGCTTGTTGTATTAACCGAGCGGCCTGCTCTTCACTCATTTTCGTAGGCTTAGATCTAAATATTTTTCTTAAAACAGCTTTAGAGTTATAAGAGTAAAATTTGATATCTTGCTTAAGAGTTTCAAGTTGAAAATTAGTCTCAAATAATTGCTTCAAAATTCCAGCCATCTATTTTTTGCAGAATTATATATGACTTAAATTTCATTGTATATATTTTATTTCATATGCACCCAATTGAACCACGAATTTAAAATTAGGTCTCAACTACCTAAAGCGTAAGCGTATTTTATAAGAAAATACTTAAGTCTTCGTCCTTCTTGGCACATACTAACATAGTATAGTTTTGCCTTTTTTTTAATAGGCGCCGTGTATGAATTGAAGGAGCTAGTAAAAACAATAGCCTGAGGTTAAACTTTGTTCAGGGTGAGAGTCTTAGTTTTTCGTAAGTCCTTCTAATTCGCGATGCATATCTTGTAATTTGAGTTGTTCACTAGAAGCTTTGAAAAAGAGCACTCGACCTGTATTTCGATAATGAATAACTAATGGCACAACTAATAATGCTGCTATAAAAGTAGTCACAGACATAAGAATGGATCTTGCAACTTTTGCAACTAAGCTTTCCTTGGCAATTACCTCTAAATAAGTAGTTTCAGCAGATTTTATTTTTGTTAGCAATTCTACTTTATCACTTTCTTTAGGATGAGATTTACTAAAATAACTATAAAGAGCCAAAGCGCATGAATTTAAATACACCTTAGAACTAATGGATGCTTGATTAAATTTTGGAGATGAATTTGATAGATTTAACAAAATTTCATTATTAGCCTTATATACTTTAGAAATAGCTGCTCTAAAATCAAGTTTATCTATTACTAGAGAAAAATCTATAGCGCTGTTGTCTATATTCATTATTGTTAATGCTATTAATGCCTCAACAGCAGATTTATCCTGACTAGTATTAATATATTTACATAAAGCTCGATTCTTACTAATGCATTTAAGTTCAGAATCTTTAAGTGGTATATTCATACTATACATGGATATAATTGCTTCTAAAAAAGATTTCTTATGGGTAGGCTCATATTCTTTAATAATTTTTTCACGCAACTGTGCAAGCCATGCCTGTATATTTAACATATACTGCCTATTTTTAAACAAAGGACAACAATCCAGTGCATTAGTCATTGCGGCATAAACTGCAACTAAATTAGAATTTTCAGGAATAGCATTAGATTGCAACTTGTTTATATGCGCTTTTATTAAGCTCAAAGCACCAGGACCCTTGATCTGGCCTGATATTCTACCTTGCAATACTAATTTCCTTATCTTTTCATCTTTAATAATTATTTGTCTAAATTGATTATCAAATGAACAATAACCGAGGGTTATAGTATTATCTGGATATCTAATTAATGACACAGTGCCTTTTGTTTTATTTTTAGGATTAACTATATGATTTTTTAACTCATCCATACTTTTTTTATTATTATAGTCATTATCAGTTAATACAGTTAAACTTACCTCATCAATAGTTGTAGGATATAACCTAATATTAAAAATAGTACTGTGTAAGAGACCGATGGTTATAATTTGTTCTTCAAGTGATAAATCTTCTTTTTTTCTTGCCGAAGAGATTAGATCGCCAAGCATGTTTCTAGGGGACTTATTTGCTGATAAACGAATGTGAGTTGCTGCAACCAAGCAATCGAGAGGATCTGTTGCATCAGGGCTGAGCCTACGTTGAGTAACTACACCGGCAGTTGTCGCAGTATAATGACCGAAACTTGAACGATAATCAATAACACCATAAGCTGCTTGCTCTAGCTCAGAAGTAAAAGAGTTTTGGTAAAGCTCTGGACTATTTAAAAAATATAGCTCATTTAAATCTCTTAACATATCCTCATGACTAACTACATCCTTTGTGGGAAGATTTGTTGGACTCAACATAGATCTTAAAATACCACCATTGGTAAAATGTTGTTTTTTTATATCTTCTAAAATTTCCTTACATCTAGTGCTAATAAAGGCACCTATGCGTAGATCAACATGATTATTAAAATCTTCACGTGCATTTTCTGTGAATGTACTAATATCCGAATCCGCAAAATTTGCCTTTGAGCACCAACCAAATACTCGACCATACTGCGCTTCATCAGTATGAATTAAACCAAATTTCTGATGGCTCTCATGCACAATAATTGATAACTTACCTTCCTCTACTAATTTCTTAACATCTCGATTTAATTTTATATTTTTATATAACGTTGTTGTCGCATCAATAATTATTGTGGCGGGCTTTTGGCGTTTAATATCAATAATATGGTTTTTTACAAATAAATTAATATCAACCCCTGGAGTTAAACCCTCAGGATTTACTATTGGACCCGCTGAAATCATAAAAATATCAGCTTCATTCGGAGGGTTCGCTTCTTTTAAACTAGAAATAGATGGAAGTTCATAATAACAAGGTTTAGCTATATGAAGTGTGGGGGGAGCGCCATCTGGCGTTTTCATAATAGCTGCAATCCGCATAGCAATTGCGTAAGCATTAACACCTGATGTACTTGAAAGTGCAATAAAAGTTGAATTAGATAATTTTTCTTCGTCAAGATCTAGCGATTTATTTAATGTAGTTCTTGATTCTTGTAAAAATGCATCATACTCTGCATCTAAAAATACCGCGTCTTTATTTGCTAAAAGCGCTAAACTAATTTCATGAACAATAGCATAAACACATAATGCATATCTAGGATAATGATGAGCATAAAATCTATTAGTCAGATCTAACATTAAAGCTATGCGCTTAATAGCACCTTCACTTAATTCTGGCGATCCTTCTATCATCTTCTTAAGACAAAGAGCTAATTTTTTAGTAGGATAACTTACAAAACTACTAGCGATGGAATCTAACCTGTAAAATATTTCGCTATTAATCAACCCTTCCTTTGTACTCGGTAAATTTGGAGACAACTTGATTTTTGACTCATCTTTAATCTCTGTGAACAAATGTTCATCTAACTTAATAACCCTTACATTCTCCGCAATTTCCCAAGATGATGCGACCAGACCAAAATGCTTTACTCTCTCTTTTACATGCTCCACATATTCCGAATCTTGAGTAGGAATAGCTAAAACTGAAATAGTATATGGTTCTTTTTCTAGTAATACTAAATTTTTTCTTTCACCTTTTTCTGGATGATTATTAAAATAACTAAGTATATCTTCCTCAACCGGACTATTTCTTAATCTCGTTATAGCCATAAAGGTATAATTTTCTGCATCCTCTAATAACTTAGAACATTCAAACTCTTTCAAAAAAGAATCTATCGCATCATTTTTAAGATTTTGCGAACGATGATAAAATTCCCTAGTATTAATGAGTGGATTATCTATTCTTTCCCTAGCCCCGACTCTTAACTCAGCAACATGCCTACCAAACATAATTGCTGATAGTTTAAATTGAGCATCATCTCTGTCAATCATCGAGAGGTATGCAAAATATGGATTAGTTAATATGGTTTCTTTATTTTTTCTACTACGTATTGCTTGTTGTATTATCTTAGCTGCATCTTCTTGACTCATATCTGTATGCTGAGACACACCTATTAAAAAAGTTTTAGCTTTATCAGAATAAAATTTAATATCTTGCTGAAGATCTTTTAATTTATTAAATAATTCTTTCACCACTAAGCCCCTAAAAACACACAGTTACGCCAAATAGAGCATGCATTATACACTCAAAAAACCTCTCTGTATACTTCTTGCATAGATAGAGCTTTATAAAAACACATGGATCTGTTATAATATACTCAAAATTAATTAAGAGCTTAAAATGAAAATTGCTTTAGCGGTCCAATATAATTTAACGACTCAAAATGAAAGCACTGATGATTGGTTAATAAAAAAATCATTAGAAGAGCTTGGAGTGGAAGTTGATATTATTAATTGGAGAGACAAAAGTATTGATTTAAAACAATACGATTCGATTATGGTTGCATCCACATGGAATTTACATAAATATCCCCAAGAATTTTTAGAATGGATTGAAACTTGCGATTCAGATAAAAAAAGATTAATTAATGCAGCAGATCTACTTCGAATTGGCATGAATAAAGATGAATATCTTACACTTTTATTAAATGAATTTGGCTTCATTTACTCTGAACAAGGCTCTGTTACTCCTTCTGAATTTATCAAAGACAATGATTTTTCATTAACAACAAAAATAGAACTATTAAAAGCAAAATACCCTGCGATATGGGCGGGTGATATTGTTTTGAAACCCATAATTTCTGCTGATGGTGATGATACCTATCGGTTTACTACTGATCAACAATTAATTTCTAAAGATAAAAACCGCTATAAACCATTTAGTGCAGCTGATAGTATCATGAAAGACCTTATTACAAGAAAAGACTCAAGAGGGGTAATAATCCAACCATTTATTCCATCTGTAGAGAAATATGGTGAGTACCAATTAGTTTTTATCGGTGGGAATTTCAGTCATGCAACAGTTAAACCTAAAGGCTTTAAAAATAATAATACTAATGAAAGACAGCCGGTAGCTCCTAAAGATCTACCAAAATGCATGTATGAATTTGCAAATAAAATTTCGCAGTTTTTGCAAGGAATTTATCCTGATGGCCTCTCGCGACTTCGCCTTGACTTTTTTGCCGGTGATAACGGCCCTATTTTATGCGAAGCTGAAATGGTTGAACCCAATACCAATATTAGACGCTTAGCTGCTAAGCAACAAAAAGAAGTCATAAAAAAATATGCCGCAGAAATTTTTTCCCGCACAGAACAACTTCAAGCAATAGCCAAATTAAATGAAATACTTGGTAACGAAAGTGATAGATATAATTCTTTAACAAAAAATCGTAAATTTTGTCATGCTATATTAAAATTACATGATGCCAAGAATAAAATTTTAGTTCAATTAGTTAATGAACCAATATTAAATGATAAGGCCAAAAAGTCCTTTCCTAGTTATTTTAAAAAGTGCCTCGATGCTTTAGTGATTTTTGAAGCAATAAAAAGTCCGACAAGAAGAAATAAACTACAATTACTAAAATCTTTAAATGTTGCAATCGAAGATTTCACTCCAGACGTGCAGTCATATGGTAAAAACTCAGTACTTATGATACTAAATTATGTAATTAAATTTTTTGTCGAATTATTTACGCGACGACATTTTACAAATTTATTTTTTGCTGAAGCCTCACCAAGAGACAAACTAGAAGCAACTCATCAAGATATAAATTTAGCTAAAGAAAGCCCACTAAATTGGTAAATTAGGCCATGGGCTAAGAATCCAACATACATTATTAATTTGCAATAGAGGCTATTGTTTATCTAAAATAATTAAGTAATACTCCAATCCTATAATCAAAAATTAGTTCTCATGAAAAAAACAAAACCTTTTTTAAAATGGGCTGGAAATAAATATAACTGCCTTGAGCAAATAATCATGGAGCTCCCTAAAGGAAAACGGTTAATTGAGCCATTTACAGGATCTGGAGCTATATTTATTAATTCATTTTATACTAGCTATTTATTAGCTGAAGATAATATAGATCTTGTTTCTCTTTTTAATATTTTAAAGCAAGAAGGAAATCCTTTTATTGCTTATTGCAAAGATTTTTTTTCTGATTTAAATAATTGTGAATCTAAATACTATGATTTACGAAATGAGTTTAATTCTTGTACTGATAAAAGACTTAGAGCTGCTTTATTTTTATATTTGAATCGCCATTGTTATAATGGACTATGTCGATATAATCAAAGTGGTATTTTCAATGTTCCATTTGGTCGATACACAAAACCTTACTTCCCACTGAAGGAAATGATAAATTTTCAACAGAAAAGCCAGAAGGCTACATTCATTCATAAAGACTTTCGTCAGACATTTGCCAACGCAATATCTGGGGATGTAATTTACTGTGATCCACCATATGCGCCAATTAAGCAAGAATCTAATTTTTCTTCTTATACTCAAAGAAAATTCAGCGAAGAGGATCAAATTATTCTAGCTCAATTAGCTATGGAAGCTACTAAGAAAAATATTAAAGTAATTATTTCAAATCATGATACTGAATTTACTCGCCATCATTATCGCGAAGCTAAAATAAAATCATTCCCTGTGCGACGAAACATTAGTTGTAATTCTGCAAATAGAACACCAGTCCAAGAATTATTAGCAATTTTTTCATAAAACCATAAATTACTAAAATCTAAAATTAATTAGCCGAT
>Ga0247837_1002642_pt1 | contig 33290 bp, 27 predicted proteins | sample LaCtaG_2_FD_187115 | JGI IMG/M metagenome (GOLD analysis project Ga0247837, IMG submission 187115) | Freshwater microbial communities from meromictic Lake La Cruz, Castile-La Mancha, Spain - LaCruzMarch2015_14.5m | ecosystem: Environmental > Aquatic > Freshwater > Lake | place: Spain: Castile-La...
TTCACTACAACAGTCCGAGTGACTTTCAAGGATGCGTCCATCTCCTTGACTTGTCCATTTCCCTGTATCACCAGGCTGTGAGAGATCTGGACGCTGCAGAAATCCGATGAGGAGGATTGTCTTCTAGTAGCAGCACTTGCACTTCTGAGCAACCTGAGGTCTGAATCAAGGCTTCAATGAGAGGAATAGAGCCGGACTGCATCGAGGCTGAAACAATGAGGACTTGCAAGTCGCAAAGACCTGCTAGCGCCAATAGGCACATTATCTCAATAATTTTCATTTTAATCACTAGGAAAATCAGTTCATTTTCAAGGATTTCCATCCAGGTGCTGTTAGTCTTTGTCTCATGCAGTTGGCAGTCACCCAAGGAGTGGGAGAGGCATGGCTCCAGCTACGATGAAACAGCGGCTCAACACTCTCTTTTTGGCTGTAACGCCCGAGTCGAAGGCAAAAGTGGAGAGTCATTTTCTCAAAGTGACATGTCAGGATAGTGCAGGCATACTGCTAGAGTGCAGATGATACGTAAATATTCAAGGCTCTTACAGCTCTGTGCTTCGCTAACTTTGTCTGAAAGGCAGTAGAACTATAATCAAATGAAGTGGTTCGAACTGCTTCTCTGGGTGTATGCGCCTCTGCTGCAGCTTCACGCTGCTAGCATGCACCCAGACTCCTCAGGCTTCCCTCTGCGCTACCTCATCAACACTTCGAAGGTCGGCATGGGTCCTTTCATCGCAGGGCTGATGCTGTGGTTCGGCAATTACAGTGCAGGGAGCTGGCAGTACTTGGGGCTGCACGGCTCGTATGGACTGGTGTGGCTGCTGAAGGATGTGGCTATGCCGGACAATACGTTCAAGCAGCCTGTGGGTCCGATTGCCTGGTTCCTTACAGCTGTAGTGCTGACCTCATACCATGTCCTGCCTTATCTTATGACCGCGGGCTTGGGAGACCAATCTCCCAGCGAAACTAAAGCCTGCATCTGTGTGGCCATGTACTCACTGGGTCTTTTCCTAATGATTGCATCCGACGCCCAGAAAACCTTCACTCTCCGGTTCAAAAGCGGACTCATCGATGATGGTCTTTTCGCACGATCTCGAAATCCGAACTACCTAGGCGAGGTACTGATTTACAGCTCCTTCGGAGTGCTGGTGCAGCACTGGCTGGCCTGGGGACTTTTGATAGTGGTGTGGAGTGGCTTGTTCGTGCCTTTGATGCTAACGAAGGAGCGATCTTTGAGGAAAAAGCAAGGGTGGGTGGACTACTCCCGCAGGAGTTGGGTGTTTCTGCCCAAGTTGGTGGCCGGTTCAGACACAATTACAGTGGCGCTGTATGCACTGCTAGCAGCTGCCATAGTTAGAGCGCTGGTGTAGTCCAGCCTAGCCGCCTCCGCACTTCCTCGCACAGCACTTCGCAGTCTCCCTGCAGCACTAGGTCTCGTGGTCTGGAGCCAAAGTTCTTCGGCGTCTCTTTGTTGATCAGCACTCTAATAGCATTTGTAGAAGGGTAGCCTGCTACAGACGCAACTGGCTGCACCACCAGGGAAGTGCCCATCACAATGAACAAACTGCACTTCTCCACACGACTTCTAACCTCCGCTGCTTTCATTCTAATAGCCTCCCCAAAGAAGACCACATTGGGTTTAGCCAGCCCGCCACAATGTCTGCAATACGCGATTTCCCCTCTATGCAGCAAAAGCCTCATTTGAGCATTGGAAAAGTCTGCTCCACAGTCAATGCAGCTAGAACTGGTATTCGAACCATGCGGCTCCACCAGTTTCTCAACCAAAACACCGGCCTTCCTTTCCAGTCCGTCAATGTTCTGAGTGACCACGACTTCCAGCAAGCCTCGATCCTGCACTGCTTTGATGAAGTAATGGGCTTGGGTCGGGCCCAGGTCCTCGCGCACTACACCCTGAGCTGCACTGAAGAAGTCTTGCGGGTGCTTGCGAAAGTGCCGGATGTCGAAAAGTGCCTCGGGGTTGGGGAGTTGCAGGTGGGCGGTGCGGGCGTAGATGCCGTCCTTGCTTCTGAAGTCAGGGTATCCGGCTGCGACGGAAATGCCTGCGCCGACCAGGAAGCCGGTGGTGGGCTTAGATAGCAGGGCTGCCACTAGGGCGTTCATATATGTCTTTACTGTTGACATTGCTTTTTGCAGGCTGAGTTTACTTTATCTGACGTATGTGTATAAGTCGGGAAAGTCACTATATACAGTACATATCAACAGCAGGTCCAGGTTGATCTCTCATACTTCCGAAATTGAGAAAATGTCGCAATTACAGTTCGCGCCTAGCGATGTTATCATATAAATAATGTTTAAACCCTCTGCTGCCCGTCAAGGCCTATCCCGGCGTCTTAGTCCGAAAGGCTTCATTGTCAAGAAAACCAAAGCACAGGCAACTCCGCAGCGCACACTGCCCTACTCCAAAACAGGCCGTCTCTTCGAGGACCGTCATCATACCAGGCCTGACGAAGACTTGCTGAACATGCTAAAACTCACCCCGCCTGCACTCCAGTCCACACCGCCGTCCCTGCGCAAAGAGTCGCCAGGCCAAGAGCGCCAGCGAATCACTGAGTTGGAGACGCAACTCTATCGAGTAACTCAGCGTCTGAAGAGATTGGAACATAGCTATAAACAGCTGTTGCATCGGCAGCTGGACTCAGACCTGGAGTTCACCAAAAGCGCAGACAGTGCTCCGACGGACCAGGTCGGCGACCGACTCGACCACTTGGAACGTCTGTGTCAAGACATCCTGCGAGAAGTACGGAGATAAGCAGTCTGCTGTTTATGGGAGATAGCTAGTTATGGAGGCAAAGCAGTACCGCGAGGGCATACGCCACCACTTGGCTGCGAGGAAGGTGGAGGAGGAGTTCCGGCATTGGCTCATTCAGCCGGCCACCATGACGCTGCTGAACAAACTCATTGAGGACTGCAAGCGGCCTAACTTCGCCGCAGCCATGTCGCCTCCCAGTCCTTATTTCGCCAAAGCCGTGACTTCCCCCTCACTACACTCGCCCAGCCGAGCCTCCCTCGCCCCACCTCTCTCCCCTTCCCCGCAAGACCGCGACCGCCTCTCTGTCAGTCAGATCCAGGAGCCCTCTTCGCGCCAGGAACTGCGAGTGCCTGAGGAAAAACGAGACCTGAACGAACTGCGCCAGTCCATACAAAAGCGTCCAGTCATCCCTCAGTTTTACTTCCCTAGCGGGTCCACTGCGGCTGAAGATGTGGAGCGCAAGATGAAGCTCATACAGGAAAGCTTCCCTCGCGACTCGCTCACACAGGCTGAGTTCCAAGACGTCACCACTAAAGTCTGTGACCTGCCCAAGTACCTTACCCGCCTGCTCTTTGTGCGCATAGCTGGAGACAAGCCCCAAATCTCTCGAGCTCAGTTCACCAAGCACTGGAAAAATGACATGGAAGGCAAAGAAGTCAGCAGACGCATATTCGACGTGCTGAAAAGTCCCAACAGACCCCATATCGAGCGAGACGACTTTAAGCCGCTGATGCTGACGTTGATGGAAACTCACCCTGGTCTGGACTTCCTCAAGGCTACTCCGGAGTTCCAGGAGCGGTATCGGGACACTGTGATTGAGCGCATTTTCTACGGTCTTGATGTGAATGACGACTGGAGAATTACATTCCGGGAGTTCAAGAGAAGCAACTTCGTGCAGGTACTGCAGCAGGTGGACCAGGAGGAGGACATCAACAAAGTGAGGGACTACTTTTCCTACGAGCACTTTTATGTGCTCTACTGCAGATTTTGGGAGTTGGACATTGACCATGACTTCCTCATAGACAAGGAAGATTTCTCGAAGTACGAAGGCCACTCCCTTTCTCGTAAGGCAATTGACCGCATCTTCGACCAGGCAGCCCGTCCTTTCACCTCCAAAGTAGAAGGCAAAATGGGGTATGAGGACTTCGTCTGGTTCATGCTTTCCGAAGAAGACAAAACAACACCCAGAGCGGTGGAGTACTGGTTCAAAGTGATTGATCTGGACAACAACGGCATCGTGACGTAAGGACTAGGCAGAGCGCATGAGATGGAGTACTTCTATGAAGAGCAGCTGCACCGGCTTGAGTATCTCAATCAAGAAGCGGTGCTGTTTAAAGACGTCCTGTGTCAAATCACCGACATGGTGATGCCCGCGACCACCAACCAATTCTGCATCTCCGACCTCAGAAACAAGAAAGCCGCCAGCGCCATCTTCTTCAACTCCCTGCTGAACCTCAACAAGTTCATCGCCTACGAACAGCGAGACCCCTTCACACTCAAACACGAACTCAGCGAAAACCCGGACTTCACGGACTGGGACCGGTTTGCCTTTTCCGAGTACATTAGACTGGCGATGGAAGAGGAAAACCAAGAGCAGAGCGAAGTCATGGACGAAGTGTGGGACAGTGACCACGAGGACGGCAGTTAACTTAGATCTGTCCTCATCTAGGCGTTCTTAGCTACTCACTGGCACTGCTCCCGCCACACTGAAGAAGTCCCTCCAGTCCTGACTCAGTCCCAGCAGCCTTTGGTCGCACTCGCCTGCGAGTCTGCCGAAGTGCACTCCTGCGACCTGGGTGCTGTAGGCCAGTACTCGCAGAGATTCGCTTTGGACTTGGCTGTTGAAGTACCCAAAGAGTTGCTGTATTTTCTCCACTTCTGCGGTTTCTGCTGGTAGCATGCGGTTCTGCGCCTCTGAGAAATCGGTCATTATTGTGTGTAGGTCGATGGAAAGGTCGGCGAGTTCCCATTTCGAGACGTCTCTTTGTGTCCACAAGCGTTCTTTTTTGCTCTTTAGTCTGCTTTCCGCCTTCTCAAAGGCAGACAAATACCTGTCCCTCTCAGCCCATAGTTCCTTCAAAGCTGTGGCTTCCCTCACTTTCAGCTCAAAAAAGCCCTGTAAATAGTCCTGAGCCAGTAGACTCATATCTTGCTCGAAGTCCGCCCACTTCCCTATCGCGTCCCCCAGTGTTGAGTACAGCACAGACAGCTGCTGTCCTGCCGGGATGCCTCTATGCACATTCCCTGCTTTTCGCAGCAAAGCTGAATATTCATACAACTGCCCAGCCAAGCCTCCCATGCGCTGGACTAGGTCTGCAGTGCTGCCCAGCAGCTGCTTGTTGACAGTCTCTGTGCTGTCCAGGAAACTACCCAAGTGGATGCAGGGAGTCAAAGTGCAACTCACAGCGCCTGTCAAGGAAAGCAGGTCTGACACCTTTTCCGGCTTCCGAGGGTTGGAAAAGCTCTAAATAGCCTGTACGCTTCGCATGTCGTTGAGGTCATTGTCCTTAAGAAAAGTGTGCAGCACTGCGCTGGCCCTGAGGACTGGAGTGGCGAGCACAGTGTCTAGGAATAGAGAAAGCCGGGACATATACTTCTTTACTATCTCTGGACGCTGAGCATCAGGGCCGGGTTCAAATGGCAAAGGAGGGACAAAGTGGCCTGGGTAGGTTTGCACTAAAGTCACTTTCAGCCATTCGAAGTCGGAATGCCGTCGCTTGACCTTCCACTGCCAGGGCGTAGTCAGGACTTCGTACTGGAAATAGGCCTTGGAAAAGAAGCCGCCAGGGACCAGTTCCAGTCTGTTTAGTGCTCACTGCGTCACTTGGCTCTGAGTCTTGGCTTCCCCGGCCAGAGGGGAAATCATCATTCGCTTGGCAGGGAGCTGGTAAACATCCTCTCTCAAATCCAGACTGCTGCTCTTTGGAGTCTCTGTAGCAGCTCTCTGCAGTGTCACAGGTTTGGGCCGGTGCACTAGTTTGAAAGCCTGCACGCAGTCGATGAGGTCTTCGAAAGTCCACAGGTCGATGTCGCTGCCCTTACGCTGGTCGCAATAGGCTGTGAACTCGGAAGGGTCGTAGCCTTCAGAGAGGATTTCAGAGGCTAGGTAGGCTTGCTTGCTGGCTCGAGTCGACTGCGGCTCTGACATATATATGAGACTTAGACTAGCGAGGGAGGTGCACAGTGCTTTCACTGTCTATCACTGCTGTCTGTCCTAGATACACTAAAACATGGAGGCACGAGATCTGCAAGCCTTCAAAGTGCGCTGTTCTGGAGAACTGCCAGCGACCCAGGTGGTAGCGCAGGTCATGAAGTGCGGGCACGTCGCGTACCTAACCCGCGGAGACTCAGAAGCCACAGGGTTCTTCTGGGCGCCTCCAGACATCCCCGCCTTTCTACGAGAGCTAATGGTGTCGCCCCCCACCGGACTAGAGTTCCTCAGAGACGAGCGAAGTGCGTCTGCTGCAATTCTCGGAGAACTGGGGAAATCGAGAGTGTTTCCTGCGGTTTCACTGTCATGCGGAGTCTTCCTCAAGCCGAGAGTGTATCTCCAGACCTGGCCCAGAGCTCCGGGACTGGTCCTGCATCCGATGCTGCATCTCGCGGGCAAGCGCAAAGAGGTGAATATCAAGTTCGCCCACATACGCGAGGGGGCTGCAGCCCTGCGGAAACTCGTATTCAAGTTCAAAGACCTGCGAGAAGGCCTGATCCAGGTCCGAAACTGTGAAGAGTCACTAGTCATGTATGTGCCACTGGTGCGGAGTCCGAAGACTATGGATGCGCAAAGCAACAAGAAACTGCAATACTGGATATGTGGTGGGGATAAAGACCCTTGGATGCATTCGACCGGCGCACTGTATGAAGATAAGGAAATGCTGTGGGAGTTTTTGGCCAATCTTACAGTCATCCGTCTGGAATTCGACCTCAGATACCGAGTAAACGTCGACCTCGAGTGCTACCTCAGGTCCTTCAAAGTGATATCCCCGGCTTCTCTGCTAATAAAGGAAGAACACGCTTGCAACCTACTGCCCTCCCTAACCCTCAGTGACATCTTCGCCGCCCAGCTTTCCTTCCCCCTGCACTACTTGCTCTTCTGTCTACTCAGCCACGGCTATACATCCATCTTCCACCTGAGTCCTACCTTCCTGAGACGCATCAAGCAGCTTCGGTGTGACTTTGTGGAGTACGCGTTTACAGCGCTGTACAAGTCTTGTAAGACTTTCTATGCGCGACCTGAGGGTTTCGAGTGCAACTTCGAGCGATATTACGCTGAGGCTGAACAGGGATCAGTGGTATATGCCGAGGAAAATAAGGACAGAAGTGCAGAAAGTCACCTTCTGCGCAGAGTCCTTGTCACCCCTTCAACAGTGTACTTCACACTGCCCAGCAGAGAACTGTCCAACAGAGTAACCAGAGAGTACAGCCAGCATTTAGACCGGTTCCTGCGTCTAAGCTTTGTGGATGAGCGCCTGTCCAGTCTCAGTTCTCCTTCGGTGCCTATCCGTGCACGCATAGCTGAGGACTTTCTGCCCAATTTCTGCTTTTTCGACCGCAATTATGAGCTTTTGAGTTTCAGTAGTTCGCAGCTGAGAGCCGGGTCTTTGTGGATGTGGGCGAATTTGCCGGGGCTGACAGCGGGACACATTAGGGCCTGGCTGGGGGACTTCAGTGCCATTAAGAACCCTGCGAAGTACTCGTCGAGAGTGGGACTGTGCTTTTCCAATAGTAAGCATACGCTGGAGGTGGAGGACTCTTGGCTCACGCATATCCCGGAAATAGTGGTGGAAACCGAGAATAAGTCCTACACAATGAGTGACGGCGCAGGCACTATCAGTGCAGAGCTAGCAGCCCTAGTCACCCAAGAAGGCAACTGGAACCTAGACATGAGCAGGGCCTTTCAGGTCCGTATCGGCGGAATCAAGGGAGTCGTGGCTCTCGACCCCAGTCTCGAAGGCAAAAAGCTCTGCTACAGAGACTCCATGCAGAAGTTCCACAGTCAGCACAGAGGACTGGAAGTCCTCAATGTCGCACAGTTCCGGTATGGGTACCTGAACAGGCAGATCATCCTGCTGCTGTCGACTCTCGGAGTCAAGGACCCTGTCTTTCGCAAGCTGCAAAATGACTATTTGGACTCGCTCAAAGAGGTGTTCACAGTGCCAACTGCGCTCAAAGCCAAATTGATGGTCGCGGAAAGTGACGAGGCCGGGTCTCCGCCTCTAGTGGACACCCTCAAATCTATGCTAGACGCCGGCTTTTCCCCTGCAACCGATCCCTTTCTAAGGTCTGCCGCCCAGGCCTTGTACTGCCGGATGGTCATGGAACTCCGGCAAAAGCAGCGCATTCTCGTCAACCGCTCAGCCTGCTTGATGGGCGTTTTGGACGAAACTGGGACTTTGGAGTACGGACAGACCTATGTGCGTCTCCGCTACCACAGTGCGAATATGGACCTTGTCGAAGAGACACTCACAGACTATATCGCAATTACGAAGAATCCTTGTTTCCATCCTGGGGACGTGAGAAAGCTAAAGGCTATCGATGCACCTGCACTACGACACCATGTCAACGTGGTCGTTTTCCCCAGTAAAGGACCTCGTCCCCACCCCAACGAGATCTCAGGCTCAGATCTAGACGGTGACCTTTACTTCCTAACCTGGGAGCCTGGCTTAGTACCCAGGGAAACAGTGGCGCCTATGGACTATACAGCTTCTGGCATGCAGGAACAGGTTGATGAAATGAACTCTGAGCGGATGAAGGACTTTTTCCTCAAGTTCATTTGCAATGATAACCTGGGAATGATTGCAAATGCGCACCTGGCACTGGCAGATGAAAGTCCAGCCAAGGCCAATGACGAACGTTGCCTAAGACTAGCCCGAATGCACTCCACCGCTGTGGACTTCTCCAAAACTGGAGTATCGGAGGCAATCCCGAAGGAACTAAAGCCTAAGACATACCCAGATTTCATGGAAAATAAGACCAAGCGGTTCTATGAATCCACGAAAGTGATTGGAGTGCTGTATCGCCAAGTGCGAGACTTCAAATTCCAACCTGAGTCCTGCGCCTCTGTCCAACTTGATAGTCCCTTCCCTGAACTCCACTCCACCGCTTCGGCTCTATACTCCCTGTACAAATCAGAGTTGTCTGCAATTATGAACCTTTTCAACATCGACAGTGAAGCGGAAATACTCACCGGAGAAGTAGTGAAGTACTCCAAGTTCTACAACAACAATAAGAAGAAAAGAAGGGAAGAGACCAGGACGAAGCTAAAAGACCTAGTCACAAAGCTGCAGACAGGGATGAAGGCAATCTTCTGCAGCAAAAGTGCACCTGAGGACAGACATCAGTTGGCTCAGGAGTGCAAGTATGTGGCCTATGCAGAGGGCAAATATCCAGGCTTTCCCTGGGTCATAGGGGCGGAGTACCTCCTAGAAGGCCAGCATTAGCCCTAGCGTAATCAAAAGCCGTTCTTGTCCCGAGTACATCAACTCGTCGATTTTGGTGAACTCCTCGAAGAAAGTGCGAGCGCAGCTGTAGGCAGTGAGGAAGGGCAGGTAGTAGCTAATGCGGTAGTGCCAGTACCAGAAGTGGTCGTTGTCTGTAATGCGGCCGTAGTTCTCTCCGGTTTTGAAGCACTCAGCCCAGTAATCGTCGAACATAGTAGAGCTGACGTCGGGAACACAGTAGGACTTCCGATCCAGGCCGCAAGCGCATTCCGCATATGTACCGTCTTCGAGCTTACACTCCGAATTGTCCGCTCCCGGAGTCGTACACTGTGTGAGCGACGAAGTACCGGAAAGCAAGTCCTTCTGCACCTCTCTAACCGGACAATTGCTATCCCCAGTTCTCACAGTACCCAGCGAACTCACTGGACTGCACAGCAGTTGTCTATCTCTCTGCAATACATTGTCCAGCCAGGACTGCACCATCTCATAGCTGCAGTAGCCTGTGCCCTGGCAGCCTGCTCTGTTCACAGATACTACTGCCTGTCCGTCGTTCTCTGCACATACGCCTGTGGACAGAGTGGCGCAGAGGATGTAGTGGCACTCAGAGTGCACGTGGGGGAGAAGCGGAAGTAGGAGCAATAGCCAATACATATTGTAACTGCTAGACCCTGAATCTATATGTCTGCGCCCAAGTCTATTGAAGCATTTCCTCCCCTCTAAGACTTACCCTAACACCCTAATTTCCCTTCTAACCTGCTTAAACTTTAATGTGCGACAACTCCTCGTAATTGTCCACAATCATCTCGCAATACTTCCTCGGGAAGAACTCCAGTCCCTGGTTATGCCACTGTCCACGCTTGATGAGCGCGCCATTGAGCACGATGGGGGTCATCTTGCCAATCATGTAGCCAGTAGAGTGCTTGTGGTGGATATGCGTATTGCCCGCGTTGGTGTCGCTCATCGTGCCGCGGAACCAGGGGTACGACACCAGGAGTCTCATGTAGGGCAGCATAAGCCGCTCGAAGAGTCGCAGTCCCTTGACTCCCTGCTTTACAAACATCGCATTGGCCATGACTCCAGGGATGCGGATCAGCCGGTAGCCTTCAGGAAGCGCGTAGAAGAAGCCCAGCACCTGATCCCGCTGGTCTGCAAAGACAGCCACTATGAATGGCAGTCCTTTGCTAGTGATCTTGCGGTACAGTTCCACCATGTCTGTGAGTCCCAGAGGGTGCTCGATGAGGGCCCAGTCGCTTTCCAGCACCCAGTAGTTGAGGATGTGCACACACTGTAGCAAGTCTCCAGGCTCTGCAGGGCGGACTAGGACTTCTCTCTCCGTTGACATTTTTTCACCAGCCATGGACATGCAATGGAGCGGCAGGAGAGGGGAATTCAGCGCTAGGCTGGATGCTATCCTGTTTCCCTCTATGTGGGACTAACCCCTAACGTTTATCTAAAGTACTGACTTGCAGTGGTCATGAGGTGCAAAGACTTTGGATGTTTGTGGGAACTTGCGACAGGTGTGGACGATACAGTGCAATTTGCTTTAAAGGCGTGCTGTTTCCACTGCTAGAGAACTTACATTGTCGATTTCGCGAATGTATATTGAAGTTTTCCTGCTTATACAGTAGGGAAAGTCCACTCTGGATTTTCCAAAGTGGCATAGAGTAAAGGACTATATATGCGGCCTGCAGGAAGCCGGGAATTGAACAGTACTAGTCTAAGACTCTAGGGTTAGGAAGAGAGTAGGCAAAGCAAGCACCCAGCCACTGCACTCATCCGCTACGTCTTCCGCGAATTCCTTTTCCACGACTTCCCTGACCACATCATCCCAGCAGTCCTTCGTCCCCTTAATAAGCGGATAGTAGACCATCTTCAGCATGCGGTAATTAGACTCCTCCAAGTCCACATCCCTCACAGCAGCCAAATACTCCTTCACCGGCTCATCACTTTCATGCAGTGCGCAGTAGCCCTGGCCCTGCGGATTCGCCCCGCACTCACATCTTCCAGGAAGGCCGATAGAGGAAGTGCAGTCTTCGTCACTGGCGCACAGCTTGGGTCGCTCCCCCACTGTGACAGACTCAGGCGCGCATTTGCCCTCTGCGATGCGAGCAGATCGGCAGGCGGTTTTGGTGTCCGCGGCTTTGCCTTGGGGAAGTGAGAACAACTCGATGCACACTTTCTGATTGCACACTGACCCTTCCCTGCACTCTGCGAACTCTTCACATGCGTCCCCCAATGTTTTCACTGGGAGACAAACCTCGAAAAAACCATCAGCGGGAGTGCCGCAGTACAGGGCTTGGCCGCAGTGCTCACTGGCTTCACACCTGTCTCCTTCCTCTTTGTACACCGCACACATTTGCTCATCTGCAGCCAAGTCCTCCGGCGACCCTTCCACCGGCTCAGACACGCAACTCACAGGCGCCATAGAGAAGTAACTCTGCACTGGACAGGTGAAGTTGGCAGGACAAGGACTGTTCACGAACCCTGTCTCCGTGCTCTGCACACAGTCCATAGACTCCGCTTCCGAGCAGGTGAACACAGGACAGACAGCCACTGCCACTGCAAGCAAGCACAGCCTCCACATTATTACTCTAGCCTGCCTTTCCGGGTTCTTTCCTGCAGTTTCTGCGTAATTCTCACCTTTTCGTAGTCTTTCCGTTGGGCGAGTCGCTGCTGGGCGTCGCTCCGCTTGGCTTCTTCCTCACGCTTGCGGATGACTTCGGGGAGAGATTGGTAGTTCTTGCTGGTCAGCTCGAGCATTTCCTTGCGGGAGACTTTGGCCTTGGAGCCTGCAGCCAAGCGGTCCAGGAGGTCGGGAGGAGGCTCTGATTTCTTGCGGGCGGAGTCGAAGTCTAGAACGAGGTCAGAATCCTTGGGACTTGAGGCCGGCTTGGAGGCGAGACTAGGCGGCTTCAGCATTTCCTTCCGCAGCGCCAACAGCTCCGCCGCAGTTTTCTCCGAATGAGTCGCTTTTGCGGTTTTTCGTATCACTGCTCGTTGGTCGAAATCCTTCCTCCGCTCCCTAAATATATCCGCCAACGACTTACTATCTGACAGTCCGATTTCCAGTGCAATGGGACTCGGGATGGTCGGGCCAGTGTCGTCCTGTTCAGTTCCAGGCGAGTCCGGCTTCGGAGCAAGCACTTTCAACGCGGAAACAGGCCTCGGCAGCATAGGAGCAGTGGGCCGGGCTTTGGGAGTAGGCGGGGAAGTGGCGCGGACCTGTGTGCCGCTGTCTCTCTTTGTTGCTGAGAAGGGGTTTGGGTGTGGCTGGAAGGCAGGGGGAGTGGGGGACTGCGGCTGGGAATACGGAGGGTAGGAGTAGGGCTGGGGAGGGTAGTAGTAGGGCATGGGTGCTGGGTACATGGAGTAGGGAGAAGGCAGTTGGTACACAATAGGAGGCGGCATGTAGAACTGGGGAGGGACTGTACCAGTCCTGTGGTGCTCTCGGTGGCTTGTATGTCCCTTCACTGGCTTGTCAGGGAGGGTTTCGTCCATGCTGGCTTCGTCCTCTTCCCCACTTTCCCTTTCTTCACTGCTTTCCTCCTCCTCTTCCGGGTCTTTGTCTCCCCTTAGTCCTGTGGGGTAGTTGTCCCTTCTACTCTGTCTCGACCCTTTCCGGCTATCCCACACCTTAGGCTCCACTCGATGAGAAGCCTGCGACCGAGGCCGGAGCGGCGCACTGCGATTCAGCGAGGAAGCGCGCAGGCCTGGAGTGGACCTGCCAGACCTCGGCCGAAGCGAGCCAGACGATATATTGAGTACATCCGTATCAGAGAGCTGGACATGGTTATATCGCTCTGTGAGTCTCCGCCAGTGGTCGAACATCACGGGGTTGGCTTTGGGGTGTTGCAGGTCGTCGTCCTCTTCGAGTACGGCTGGCAAGGCGCCCTGGCCTCGCCGGGCCCAGGACCGCGACCCTGTGCCTTCGAAGTGCCGCATTCTGCCAGTGCTTCCACTCGAGTTCCTCATATTACTCCTCTACACCGATGGACTTAGCCAGCTTCCCTCAGCAACGATATCGATGCACAGAAATCGGACCTCCTAAATTAGCTGCACTGAGGCTGTTAGGAGCAGAGCGCATCTGTTAGAAAGGCTAGGGAGGCTCTAGCTCCACGAAATCGCCGACTTGGTTTCCTGCATCATATTGAGAAGCACTTGTGTCTGACACTTGCACCCCGGCTCTCTCTGCAAGTACTTCGTCGCTAGTCTCATAATCACTAGCAAGGCTTCCAAGTTGGTATTGTGTCCTACGTTCCTGGTGGGACTGATAGGGTCCACGATGACGAGGTAGGGGTCCAGGGACTGGGGGAAGAAGGTGGGGTCGTAGACTGCTTCTTGCACGCAGATAGCGTCGTGGTAGTTGAAGTTCCAGGCGTAGAAGTTGAGGAAGTGGAGGAGGGGCTCGGCGAGACTGTACCGGTCTTCGCAGGGCGGCATGTGGTGCTGAAAGAAGTACAACACCATCAAAAAAGTCCCATACGAACTGATCCCTCCTTTAAACGGCTCCGTAAAATCACAGAGCTGAAACAAGTGCTTCACCACCAAGTTGACCTCCCTCAGCCTCGGTATCGCCTCAATCTTCCTCTTCACAATTTGACTGCACTTCACACCTGTGTGTCTCGGGTCCTGCTGCGTGATGTCGATTCTAACGTCCAGGGAGTCGAGAGTTATTTCCACCTTGAGAACGGGGATGAAGGCGGTGGCCACGAGACTCATGGAGGTGATGGGGACGTGGAGACGGATGGCTTGGCTGAGGTCGGAGAGTTGGGAGGGGGAGGAGGAGCCCACGATTACGAGGTCGATGTCGGAGCCGGGGAGGTGGAGGTTGTTGGCGAAGGAACCATACTCCTCCAACTCACACTCCGGCCAAATCGCCTTCACCTCCATCCTCAACTGCCTCACCGCCTTCTCAAGCACCGGCTGACAACCCACCTGCCACTTCCCCACCTCATCTCTAAACTGCTCCATATCCACCTGCAACTGCGGGAGCACATTCTCTATCGCTCCCAAAGTCTTGGGAAACAGCAGCTTCACCTCCGACTGTGACTTTGCCTGAGCAAGTTGCTCTTTCAGGACTGACAGCTCCTGGGTGGCCTGGACTAAGGACTGCTGTAAGGACTGAACAGACTCCAGGGCTTGTTCCTTGGCTTTCCGTTCCTCTTCCAGTTGCTTCTCTACTGAGGGTGGAGGGCGCTTGTCCTCCACAATCATCAGTTCTCTGCCTTTCACGAGGAGGAGGGCAGGGACGGGTTCTTTCTGAGGCTTGCTAGGCTCTTGGGAGGAGCTGGCTTTGGAGGTGTGGAAGTCGGTTTTGTGCCAAGAGAGACTGCCGGGCTTGCTTTCTTCCCACCTTCGGGTCAGGGACTTGACGGGTTTTTCGAATTTGCTGAGGACTGCGAGGGCTGCGCCGGCGGCGTCTTGCTTGGCGGTTCTTCTGTTGTAGTTGATGAGTGACGAAGTAGCTCCAGCTGCAAGCAGCAGTTCCATACATTTCAGCTTCCTGTGCCGTACTGCTAGGTGCAACGGTGTGTCTCCCTCCCCATTCTGCGCATTGGGATTACAGCGGCACTTGAGGAGCTCAGAAAGACTCTCAGTGTATCCGTGCTTCGAAGCCAGGTGCAGAGGAGTGCTTCCCTGAGTGTCAGTAAGTGAGGCGGGCAGCCCCGCCGCCAGCAAGACCCTCACCACATCCGACGGATCTGCTTGGTCGCAAGTCAGCGAAAGGTGCAAAAGCGACCTCTGCTCCAAGTCCCTTATCTGCACCGCAGACCCGTCCACCCTCAACACCGCCTCCAAAACCTCCGCCAAGTTCCTGCGAACCGCCAGCACTGCCAAGTGCTCGCCCTTGTCATTCCGCATGTGACTCACTTGCACCGTACTCAGCAGGCTGGAAAGTTCTGCTGAGGTGCAACTCTGCGGCCAGTCTTCGATGGCTTTTAGAAGTGTGTCTCGGGCTTTGGAGGCGTCTGGAAGGTCTTGGGAGTCGGGGGAGGACAGAGAGGACTGGGAGGGTTGAGCGGCTCGCAGGTCCATTATGGGGTTAAGAAGTGGTATCTACGAAGACGTAGGGCTTGCTGAGGAGCGCCAGGTCTTTTTCTATCTGCGCAAGCTGCTGTTCACAGGACTCCTTCTTCCGCTTAAGTCCCTGCGTGTCCACCTTCGATATATGCGTAACGGTCTGATACTCGCGATTGACCGCCTCCCACTTCTTCTTGAGTCCCTCCTGCAACTGCTTGACCTCCTCCGCAGGCATCAAGTACCTTTTCTTCTCACTCTCCTCCTCCGCTTCCCGGTGCAATTGCTGCAAAGTCTCGTATTCTTGGTCGATTTCCTGCTTGATGGTATTTAAATACTTGGGCACGGCGCCGTAGTTTTTCTTAGTGAGGGGGTTTTCAGGCTCTGGGAGAGTCTTGGGCGGCTGCAGAATTACTTCAACGGCGTTGGCCACTACGTAGTTCTTTTCGGTTTTCAGGCCGAGGATCGGCCGTTCGGACTTTTGGGGGACGGGAGGCTTCTTGGGGACAGTGCGAGTGAACTTCTGGACCTCAGGCAGCTTCATAGTGCCAGTTCCCTTCTTCGAGAAGGTCTGCGGGTCAGGCTTGACAGCGCCCTTGGGCTTGCCGAAGGAGGCACTGAGGCTTTTGCTCCTGTGCGGGCCGTCGAAGTGCTGGTAGTCGCCTTGCACGTTGTTAACTACTTTGCTAGTAGTGCCCAATCTGAGTGGTGTTTACGCGAATGTGCTGGCTGTAGGCACGGTCTCTGCAGGGAACTTAGAGCGGTAACGCTTGGGCTTGGGCGGGGGCACGTATTCCTTGGGAATCAGGCTGTATATCGACTCTTCGCCGTCCATTTCAATAACTGCTGTCTAGCCAACACACCTAACATGGAGCTTTGCACTGCTTTAAACACCAATTCGCCAAATTTCCGCTTTCAGCGGGTCTCCGGGCTGATTTCGGCCCAAGCCTGGGCTTTTTACGAAGAAATCTACTGAAGTCTGCAGTAGTTTTCTCAGAATTCCTACTTTCTGCCTCTTCCCTAAAGACAAATACGCCTGCATTTTGAGTGATTCCCTATCAAACAGCCTGTAGTCCACTACAGCCGAGTCCTCGGCCATCAGTGCCTTACTAACAGATGTGGCCTGTCCTTATTTGCTTCCTTTTCGGCCTACTTGTAGGCTATTTCCTGTTTCGCCGCTCCCAGTCTAAAGCCCTTGCAGTGCAGTCGCCCCCTGCGCAGGGCCAAAGTCCCAAAGAGATCTGTGCCCTGGTGGTTCGGTCGGACCTGAAAATGGGAAAAGGGAAGACTGCGGCTCAGTGCTGTCATGCCTCTCTGGGCCTATGGACTGAGACCCCATCTCAAGTCTGGGCAGACAGCGACTACCCGCACTTGCTATACAAGGCTACAAGTGAAGACCAACTCCATGCAGTGGCTAAGAAGGCGCAGGCTGAAAAGGTGAATTGGTACTTGGTGGCGGACGCTGGCAGGACGCAAATTGACCCGGGGTCGAAGACTGTGCTGGGACTGGGGCCCTGTGGCAGGGAGAAACTGGAGAGGATTGCAGGCGATTTGCAGCTCTTTTGAGATAGCTGAGGACATAGAGTTAGGCAGAGTCGCGGGGGGATTCTTCTGCGTGGAGCAGTCCTTGTCTCTCCAACATGACTCGGAACTTGTCTCTCTGCACCTCTGCCTGCTCCAGCAGCGCTCTCAGTCTCGTGGTCTCCTTGCCCTCCACCACCTTTTTGGGGTCGTTTTTGATCACTTGGACTCGAGCACCGTAGAAAAGCGACATGGTAGTTTCTTGCCGGTTGTATACAGAGGGGGAAATGTTCACGAACATTAGGGTTTTCGCCTATGTGGAACTTACGTCTCCTCCCAGCGAGTCATTCATCAACATAGTCAGCTTATTATTGCGGTACGGGACGTGGTCACTACCAGTAGCCAGCGCCTCTATGACATTCCCCAGAGCCGACAGCGAAAGTGAAATACATTGTCCCTCTTTCAGCCTTTCCGCAGTTGCGCCAGTCTTCTTGACCCTTTCCGACCCTGCCAGGTCCACGAGAGAGAGTTTCCCCTGACGGTTTAGGTCGGTGTCAGGGTTGCTGATCTCGAGAAGGACGCTGAAGACTAGGTGGGACCGGGAACTGCTGTCGTTCATCCGAGTGTCACTCGTATGTCTCTTCTGATTGCCCAGACTAAATATGTCCTGCAGCTGCTTGGCCGAAGTAGCCCTCAGCACAGTAGCTTCAGGGATATACACCCTGCCAGTCGAGTCCTTGCGAATAGTCAAAGGCACCGGCTTGGCCTTCTTAGGCAGCAGCAAGTCTTCAAGCCTGTCCATATAGAGTTCCACCATGTAGCAAGCCACTTTGTAAGTGAATGGCGCAGGGAGTTGCTCCAGTAGAGAAAAGAGCTCCACTATAGCCCTAGGCGTGATCCCTGGATGCTCCTCATCCCCTAGTATCGTGTACGTCTTCCCGGACCCTGTCTGTCCATAGGCAAATATGCATACATTGAAGCCGTCCACAGCGCTTTGGACGAGTCTGCGAGTTTCATCGAAAACGGCCTCCTGCCCCGCGCCTTCCCCAAAGACAGCGTGGTAGTTGAAGGAACTCAGACTGCCGGGCTTCGTTTCGCAGGTCAGGGAGGTGTCGTCTTGGATGTTCACGATGCTGCCGGCTGCGGAGTGAGAGAGTTCGAAGGCGTTGAGAGGTCGTACTCTGCACACCACTCGTATATTCCCTCGCAAGTCCGTGAGTTGGTTGTACAAATCCCTGCGCTGCAGCATCGACAGCTTCAGTTCCTGCTCCTTACTCGACAGCACCCTCTTCAACTCCACCGCCGCCTCACTACTGTGCACAAGCTGGTCCTTTAGCGGCCTCAAAGACCCGATTTCTCTCTGCAAACCCTCAATTTCAGCCTCAATTTGCCCTCTTTCCTCCATCAGCCGGTCATTGTCAGCCTTCAAACTGTCCACTTCCTCCCTCGCCGTGTTGACTGCACTGGCAGTTCTGCCCTCCAAGTCTCTGATTTGCCGGGCAGCTTCGACCTCCACAGCCCTGACTCTTTCCTTGGCTCCCCGCAGTTCCCGCACTTCCTGCCCCATAGCCGTGTTCTCCGTTTCTAGCAGAGAAAGCCGGGCGTTGAGGGCGCTGTGGGCCTGAGAGAAGGCTTCGAGTTGGCTGGAAAGAGACTCGATTTCCTCCTTTGCAGAGTGGAGTTGGGCAAGTAGGGATTGCTGCTGGGAGGAATCGCCTGGAAACAGCGAAATTTGCTCCTTTAAACGAGCATTTTCAGCTTTTAATTCCTCGATTTCCCGCGTGTTTGGCTTTTTGCGCTCCTGCAGGACTAGGCGCTGCCTCATTGCGTCGATTTCCTGCTGGTACAAAGCGGAGTAGTCGGGCGCTTCTTGCAGTGCTCTGAGTCGAGTCTCGCTGAGTTGCTTGCTGAGGACTTCGACCTCAGCCTGCAGCTTTTTTACGTCCCTACTGGACGTTCCACTGATGATTTCCCCAGCATACACCACTCCCTGCACCTGAGAAACAGACCTGGGAGTCAGGCGTCCCTTCGGCCGGACCAGCTCGAGTTTGGGTCTATCCCGCACTTCAGTCTTGTCCCTGCCCTCCTCCTGGTCTGAGTCCAACTCCGCCCTGGACCGGTCCAAATCGCCTCTAGACCTGTCTAAATCGATATGAGTGGGAGTCCCACTATAGCTGTCCATCGAGGTGTTCAGCGCCAGACGAGGGCTCAGCGACCGAAGCCGTCTCGGAGTATCCGTCGCTGCCTTCATTTCCTCTATCGGCACTCCCTCTCGCAGTGCGGCCGCCCGCTGGTCCGCCAGCGCCTGCTTCGACAGCTCCAACTCCCGTTTCAGCCTTTGCACCTGGTAGTATTGCTGCTTCATCGGCTCTCTGTCAGCGTTCGTTTCACACTTCCGTCCGTGTTTCTGCTCGAACTCCACTAGGTAGGTTTTGATTCGTACACTGGAGATGTTGTACTGCTGGCGCAGTTTTTCGAAGCGGTCCTTTTCTTTGAGGTATTGGTCACGGAGTCGGGAGCGCTCGCTGGCTTGGAAGAGGAGGTTGGAAAGCATTAGGTCCAGTAGGTCTTGCTCGTTGCTGCGCTGTTCGGCGCGGGCTAGGTCTACCTCTCCTTCGTATCGCTTGGTGAGGTCCACAACTGCGTTTTCGTACTCAGCGACCCTTTCCACTAGCTGTTCATTCCTCTTCCCCAGCTCTATAGTCTCAGCCTGTGTCTCCTCCAGCCTTTGCCCCAGGTCCAGTCTCTCATCCGTCAAAGCATCAATTTGCTTCTCATACGTCAACTGCATGTTGCTAATCGCCTGCTCCTTGTCTCTTTCCTTCTGCGTCATGTCCTGGTTATACCGCTGCAGCAGTGAATTCTGCTCTTTCGTCAGCTTGCTCACTTTCTCCTGCAGCGCAGAAATCGTGTTTTCCGCATCTTCCCGCAGTGCGTTTTTCTCCGCAAGCGCAGAATCCAGCGCTGACTTGTACTGACCAATCCTCGTCCTGACCTGATTTTTCCACTTCGACAGGAACTCTATATACCGGTCGTGCATTTCTCGCTCGATGCTTGCGTAGTTCTGGTCCATTTCCTTGATCAGGGCGTAGTGCTTTTGCTGCATTTTGTGCATTTCCTTTTCCATCTTCTTGATTTGGGTCTTGGCCACGTCTGCGGAGAGGAAGGAGTCTTGCCGCAGACGGTGGGAGTCGGGCTCGCTGGGCTGGCCGGAGGTGGTGGGGGAGTAGTCGTAGGAGGCGGAGGAGTTCAGGTACAGGACACTGTGGGCCACAGGCCCCTGTTTCTGTTCTTCTTCCGACTCAGGCGTGAGTCCATGCCTCTGGCTCGGACTGCCCCGGGAAGACCTGGAAGTGCTGGACACCGAGTCCAAATCGCTCGAGGCCCGCTGAGACATTTTGATTTCAATTCCTACCTATTCGTCCCAATTACTCGAGAAACAGCAGGAACAGCAGCCGAAGCAGGGAGCTGAAAGGCGGTTTTGATAGAGAAATTAGCATATGAAGTCATAGAAAGGGAGAAAAGGCCCTGCCTGTTACCCTTCCATGTGACTCAGGCCGACTTTGGTAGTCCCGACTGCTTCTTTTGGACAGGCGAAAGGCACTGTGGAAGGAGGAATTCATCTGTTCTTCGTATTTCCTGGCTAAAGCCGCTGCTTCTTGAGTGTATTTCACTGCAAAGGCATCCGGCAACTGCTCGATTTTGCCTTGACGGGCCGATTTCCCTCGAGTTGCGTTGGGGTAGAAGCCTTTAGGAGTGGAACTGCGTCTGGATTTGCCGATAACGAAGCAGTTTTGAGGGGTGCAGGGGCGGGCCATGTCATTAAGTCGCACACTTCTCCACTTGGAAGCGTCCTGCATGGTTCTGAGACTTGCGGTGGTCTTTTCGAGTCGGAAGAGACTGCGAGGGTGGGGAGAGTTTGGGCTTTTGCTGTAGGACTGAGGAACAGGCGAGGAGGGGGTGGCTAAGTAGAGCAACAGCCTGTCTCTAGGCGACAAAGCAGGCGCAGGACCCACCGACTCAACAGGCGGTATTTCCAACTTGAAGCTTTCCAACGCCAAAATACGGCTTTCCAGCCACTTCCTCTCCACTTCATGTCTCACCCTGAGTCTCCTCATCATCTCCCCGTTCCCTATCCTCTTGAGGAAGTCCTACCTGCACCTTACAGCCCTGCTAATCACGTATAACACAGCTGTTGCAGAGGTGCAGGTGCAGGTGCAGAGACGAGGCGCTTTGCTTACTACTTCTCGGTCGCCAAACAGCTCTTTTCCGCCTTTTAGCAGGACTGGAGTCGCTTGGCCTCGAATTTGCCTGGAAAACTGACTATGTTTTTACTGTGATTTCGCCCTCAACTACCATAAAAACGGACTCGGGCGGGTCTCCTTCTCTATACAGAACGTGGTTCCGGCAGATGTTCACCAGTTGGCAGTAGTAAGAGAGACGGATAATTTGCGGACGTCTCCAGCGGGTAAAGGCGTCCAGAGAGTGAAGGAAGTCGACCTTGGCATTGAGGGCTCCGGAGAGAGAGACTTTGAGCACTCGGTTGAAATCCTGCTGGGAGAGGATCGCGAGGATGGAGGAAGTCAGGGCAACTATCGTCGCTGCTCTGGGCTGGTCATAGAGAAGTGATAGTTCCCCAAACGACGCCCCAGCACCCAAGCGACTAATTTCCACGAACTCCATCTCACTCCTGCCCTCCTCATTCTCCACCGCCTCCAAACTCGGCAGCACAATAATCGCTTCTGTCCTTCTACCGCTTTCCCCCAGCCCTGCCTTCGAAGCGACCACCTCCTTGCCTCTGCCTCTGGGCACTTGAATGGCGACTTGTCCTTCCAGTAGTATGTAGAAGTCGCTGCCTGGCTCTCCGTAGGTTATTATTTTCTCGGAGGCTTGGACCTGCCGGAGACTCATTACTCGGCAGCACTCACGGTGGACGTCCTTGGACTGATGTTGGAAGAAACTGACAGATTCTGTGCAGTTCAGCAGACGGTTGATGTCACTCGCTGTGCGACTGCTGGGAGGGATGGTGAGGAGACTTTGGAGAGACATTTTTGCAGAGTGCAGGCTGGTTTAGGTTTAAGCTGGCGAAAGAGCAAGGAAATGAGGTGGTGAGGCGGTTTAGGGTAATTTCAGTCCTTTATTTCTTTAAATTGTATGTTTATCCGCTTTCTAACAGCCTAAGGAGGCAGAAATGTACCAACTTCTGAGGAAATTCCTATCAAATCAAGTACCTTTCCTCATTCCCGCCCAAGTAGTGCTATTCCCAGTCCAAGCAACCTAAAAAGCTCCCATCAGACTAGCAAAGCCTGTTGCAGGCCCTACATAGCTACTGTCGCCCTAGTACTCCGGCCAGAGACACTCCCTCTGCCCGGCCTTGATTGGGCGTGAGGCCAGAATAGGCCTTGTAAAGGCTTCTTATAGCGCCAAAGGGGATAGAAGTCCTGTGAAGACCTTCCTCCGTCAAGCGCATTTCGGCCATATGCCGACTATAGAACCTATTTAAGGGCTTTGAGGGCGGACAGGTACTCAGTGGCTAGGGCTTGACGGCGGGCTTCCGCCTCGCTTTCAACTGTACTCCTCTCAATTTCCACTCGCAAAGCACTCGCCTGAACCCGCACTTGGTTGTCTTCTTGCAGGCGGGTAAGTGCGGATTGCAGGCTTTGGAGGAGGGAAAAGGTCTTTGGAAGGACTGGCAAAGCCTGAGAGCCGCTGGAAATTGCAGTAGACAGCAACTCACAGTCCTGCGAACTGCCTTCAAAGGCAGTTTTTAGGGCTTTTAGCCTGGTTGCGTGCTGCTGGTGCTTGGAAGCCAGCGCTTCCAGGCGTTTCCCGTGTCCCGCCACAGTGCTAAGGACCTCTTCCATATATACTAACTCGAAAGCCGGAAATACATGGGAACATGCTGCCACAGCAGACCAAAGCCCCTCCCCCCTCCCTCGCCTCTGTCCAAAAGTCCACCCAAGCGAGCCAAAGCCTCCACTCCAGTTATAAGCAAGTCTGTCCCTAGTCCTGCTACAGAACCCACTACTGAAGTCGCTGTTTTGAAGCCGGTGCAGTCCCTGTCTCCCGCGATACTGAGAGCACTGGAAGGCGCGGGACTGTACCAGGACCGAGACTACGGGCCTGAGGAGCTTTTAGGGCATTCAGAAGTATTGCAGTATGTGAATGCGGAAGTCAGCGAAAGGCGGATGTTAGCAGTTTCCAACTATTGCCTGTATGTACTGACTGAGGAAAGCCCGAGAGTCGCTTATGTGTGTGAAATATTGGAAATGAGGCTGATTACGTTGCAGCCAGACCGTCAGTCCTGTCTATTCCACCAGTCTACAGGAGACCTGTGGCTGCAGAGCACTGGACTTCCGGACTTGATAATGGTGGTCGAAGGCAGTTTCTACAGTAAGCGGAATAAATACATCCCTTGCACTACTGCGGAAAGCGCACACCTAGGGACTCTGTACAACCAGCGTTCTAAGGAAAACCTGGTTTCCTACCACTCCCCGGAGTACCAGGAAATCACGACAATCATCATTCAGCATGGCTGCATAGGCGAAAACCGCCTCTATTTCCGGAAAACTCGCAGCTGCTCAGGTGCCTACCCAGTCCTCAGGGACGTATACATACTAATAACCTCTCTACGGCTCTATATCCTTGCAGACGACTACGCACTTGTATCGAAAACTCTACTTGCGAAGGTATGGGAAGTCGCGATAGCTGAAGATGAGTCTTGCCAGATGCTGACTACTGGGATGGAAAGCAGACTTTTCTACTTAGACCGGAGCTTCAGGAGGCTGATGGAGGAAATTGTGAGTCGGAAAGGAGGGAAAGTGAGGGTAAAAACGAGACAAGAAATCGAAGGAAGGTTTCGGAAGACCTATATAGATGAGAAGAGGAGTTAACTGGGCTAGTAGGGGTAGGGGTAAGTGCCTGGGGGAGGCGGATAGGGGTAGGGCGCTGGGTAGGCCCCGGGCTGCGGATACATCATAGGCTGCGGAGGCGGATACATCATCGGCTGCGGGTACGCCATAGGCTGCGGGTACGCCATAGGCTGTTGAGGGTAGGGGTAGGCAGCAGGGTAAGCCGCATAGCCTGGATAAGCAGGCGGTGGGTAGGGACTATAAGCCTGAGGATAGCCTCCATACTGTCCCCCAGCAGCTACATTGGCGCTCTGCACGCCTACTCTCACCTCTCCTGCCCTCCTCCCCTTGAAACTCAGCTGCAGCCAGTCCTCGAAAGTCCCCATGCCCGCCATTCTCGCCAGTGGGAAAGTGGCCTCCCCCACCAAGTCATCCCTCCCAATATCATCATCCATCACAGCGATAACCAGTATATCCTCGACTGTGCGGGAAAAGACTAAGGACTCATTCCAATTGGGGAACTTCCCTGCACTGTGGCAGGTGCGGGTCCTTTGTCTCTGGCCGCCCAGGGTGACCACGCAGTAAGGGTCCATTTTGCTGAAGACTTCAGTGTCGTGAGTCAGCTTGGCGCAGATAGGACGGACGACTAGGCTGGATTGCATTATAAATGGTGTCTATGAGTACAGACAGGCCTATTTAGCTGTTGTAGTCCTCCAGCCAAGGGCCGAGACTTGAGACCTCTGCCGGGTTCTTGCAGGGGGAAGGACGGCATTCACTGATATGTCTGAGACGGTTGCAGGTGCGCTTGATGAGTGGAGGAGTGAGGGACTCCGGGAACGAGGGGGAGTTGGGGAAGGGAGTGGAGGATTTGAGGGGCAGTTTGGACAGGTAGACCAGGGGCAGTTGGTCCAGGTGCCGAGTCCTGCGTCGTTGAGGCCGGTAGCGGCCCGGCTCTAGGTCCAAAGTAATGAACGACACTTCCAGGCCTGCTTTGCTGCACTCGCTTTTGTTGCGGCTGGGCTCTGCACCCAGTCTCCCAAGCCGCTGCATATTTTCAAGTGGAGACAACGGCCTCAGTACTCCTTGCAGCCTGTGCCTCCAGTCCTCCCTAGAGGGCATCGAAGCCCTAATCGGACGCTTGGCGGAGTCGTAGTCACTGTCTCTGTTTCTCCGCTGGGTCCTCAGGTCCGCAAACAGCCGTGACAGACTGCGGGAGTAGCTGCAGCCGCTGGGACTGCACTGGAACAGCTTGCGCAGGGAAGAGGGAATGGCCTCTGGCAGCTTCAGTCTGCTGCCGTGTCTAGGCTGCCTGCGTCTCTCTTCCATTTATACAGCTTCGCAATATAGGGAGACAACTGCTATTTTCTCACCAGGCTCCTATTTATTAACCTGCCTCAATAGAAAGCCAAACTAGCAGTGCGGAAAGTGCCTTTTCAGCTGAAGCAACGAGCCACAGCCTGAAAATCGCTCAATTTACCCATCAACACAGCTTTTCTCCTAACAAAGGCCTAAAATACCAGCGCATACAGCTGTTCTTCCAAGTCTTTCTGCACTGCTTGCCACTTTGCATGCCGTTGGGACTTCTTTTTCACCTGAAAGCAAGACCTTCTCAACTGGCGAGTTCGAATGCAGCGAAATCCCCTCAGTCTTAGCCTAGGCTTGTCCTTTTCCAGCACCTTTCTGCTCAGTTCTATGAACTCAAGTCTCGACCTGCAGCAGTTCCTGCCCAGTCGCTTGAGCTCCCTATAGAGGAAGTCGAGGATATCATCTGAGTGGCTCGGGCAGGCGGACCAGTGGTACTGGAGGGAGCGCTGGTGGCTGCAGTGATGGACATACCGCACTGTCTGGTTGGTGCGCTGGCCTAGAGCCTTGCCTTCGCGTCTCATTATGGCTGTTAGGAGGCATTTGTGGGTTAGGAAGGAGAAATGTATTGGAATTTGAGGGAACCGGGTAGGCTAGAAGGGAAAACGGAGAAACTTGAACTATGAAAAACGTCCTTTTCCTTATTACTAGTTATGGACTTATATTGTCGCTGCTGACTAGCAAATATCCTGTCAATATCATTTCTAAACGGTTATTCAGGCAAATGATGCAATTGAGTGCAAATTAACAGTTTTCAGGAAGTTTGCTCCATCATACCAAAACCTTAGGAAAGCACTATCAGAACAGCATTTGGGCATTGCTTCTTCTCATACAATTGCAAAGGCAGCAGACTGGGAAGTGAACAGTGCAAGTTTGCCAGGACTCAAGCCTTTCTTTCTCTCATCAGGCTTTTGGGACATTTAGGAACTGTTTAGATACTCTTTCCTTTACCTCTGTCATTTTCCTTTGGCTCAGGTCCATATTTAGACCTCGTTGGTACTTCAAAGACTTCTCTACTTCCTCTAACTCGCCTTCAATATCCTGGCTTAAATGCACCTTTATAGCACTTGTGTCCCTGCAGCTTCACAGTGTCCTCAACTGTTTTGTACTTCTCCGCAGTAAAGCAGAGAGAGTGGTTGCCTAGGACTTAACTAGCAGGGCCGGGTCGGTCTAGTCTCGTAGTAGGCCTGAAGCTCAGGGGAAGTAGCGATCATCCGGTCATAATAGGCCTTTAGCACGGGAGTTGCGTTCAAGTAGTGAGCGAATTGCTCTCTTTCTGCACGGACGAAGTGGTCCCAAAGCAACTCAAACACGCCAATATCGGCAATTGTGGGCGTTTCCCCTACCAGCCACCCCGCTCCCTCCCGGTTCTGCTTGAGGCGAGTTTCAAGGAAGCCTAAGTAGCGCGGAGCGTTCTCAGCGTAGCACTTAGTCATGCCTTCCATGTCTGTGCAGCGCTTGAAAGGATTCAAAATGTTCCTGAATTCCTCACGGAGCTGAATGATGGAGTCCATTTGGTAGTGCAGAGCTGGGTCTGTGGGCACGTACCCCACTTTCGCACCCACATAGCGCAGCACAGCCAGAGTCTGCACCAGCTTGAGTCCATCCATCTCCACCACGGGCAGCTGTCTGAACTCAGAGAAGCCCGAGGCCTTCAGCTCCGGCCACTCCTCCCAGGACACGCGGTGGTCGACGTAGGGGGTTTTGCTGTGCACGAAGAGGATACGCAGCACTTCCGCCCGACCAAGGCAGTCGAAGTAGTGCAGCGTAGCCATTATAATGGTCGCGGAATTGAGGAAAGGGCAGGTTAGAAGGGATTTCTGCTTGCTGTAGCAGTGGAATCTACTACTTCTGGCTGTCCCTAGAACTGGCCTAATACTAGTAGGCCGGGTCCTTGGAATGGCGAAGTTGTCGTTCAGGCCGCTGATAGAGTCAATTGGTAGTATTGGACTGGGTCATTAGCCCAGCTTTACTGCAAATACCTCATTATTGTGTATAACTCGCTTGAGTACGTCCCCTGGCTGTATATGTGAAAACCAAGCAAACCCCTATTCCTACCAAGCAGTAATGGCTGAGGAGGATTTGAACCTGGCAGGCTTCTTCCTCAACACAGACTACCAGCTCCAGTGCGTCTCCATCCGCTCTACCCCTGTTCGCTACTACGCTTTGAAGGCTGCGTCCACTGATTTCGACCTCACAGGGCAGGTCTTATGGCCGGCCGCGGTTTCCCTGAGCGAGTATATTGCAGATCACCCTGATTTGGTGAGGGAGGAAGACTGCTTGGAACTGGGCAGTGGCGCGGGAGTGCTGGGACTCTATGTCTCAGGCCTAGCACACTCAGTAGTGCTCACAGACGGGCAAGACACAGTCCTCGACCTACTCCGCTCCAACGTCCAATTCGCCCTGGGAAAGGCAGTTCCCTGCAAGGTGGACTGGACAGAGAGCCGCCCCACTGCTGGCCTGGCAGCCGCTGGCCTGCCGACCCAGTACAAAGTGCTGATTGGGGCGGATATTGTGCATTGGCCGACTTTGCTTGCGCCGCTTATGAGGACTGTGGCTTTGCTTATGAGTCCTGGGGGCTATTTCCTGCTGGGATATACAGTACGCTCGCTTGCGACGTCGAAACAGCTGGAAGACACTCTAACTGCCCAGGGACTGACTCTCACCACTCTATACCAAGAAGGATCCTGCCTGATCCTACGTATACAACATAGCTGAAAAGTCCACTAATAGCCCATTAGCCTTCCTCCCATCCACATTCCTACTATATACATACAGTATGGCTCTCAGTCCCAAGCCAAACGCATACAGCCAAGCCAAACGCCTGCAACTCGAACAGGAAGCCGAGCGACTCCAGCACTCCCGCGCCCAAAGGATCCTCGCCGACAACTCCCGCCTGGTCGAATTAGCACAAGAAAAGGCCAAAAGACAGCAACGACTGCTGCGTGAAGTCCTGCCCAGACCCACTCACTCCTCCCTGTGCCAGCGAAGACGAGCGAAAAGGACAGTGAGTGAGTCGGAGGCGCTGGGCAGTCCGCTGGCTGTGAGGACTGTGGACAGAGTCGCTAGGAAGAGCGGAAGTCCCTTTAAAGAGGTGGAGGCCAGGTCGAATGTGTATGAAGCGGAGCTGCTGAAGGAGTTGGGGGAGTTGGAGAGTTCGGAGGAGATGGATGGATTTGTGGGCTTCAAGGGAAAGATAGGGGAAGACAGAGCCAATGCACCCAGGAAATCTGCTAGTCTGAGGCCTGGGCCAAGCCACTACTCTCCCAGTCCTTTTCACATCCACAAGACCAATCAATCACCCAATCGACTCGTCTTATCCCCTCAGTCCCTTCCTCCAAACAAGGGGGAATCTCAGCTTCCACCCACTCTCAAAGCACTAAATCGCTCCGGACAGGCGATTTCCATCACTGTTAGGGACAGACGCCAAGAGCGCCTGGAGAAGTCCATCCACGACCTGAACCTGAAACTCGAGAAGCTGAAAACCTCTCGAGTGAAACGAAGCCAGGGCCCTAGGATTAGACATGTGTCGCTGCCGGGGATGGAGCTGCCTGCTGCCAGGAAGCGTCTGGCGTTGTAATAGTAATGTTGAAAAGCCTGTAAATTGGCTGTTAGGGAAATAATTAGTAGTTCCATACGAAACAGTAGCAGAGCAATGTTTAGGGAAGTACGAAAATGCATTAATGGCACTTTTCTGTTTCTGTGCAAAGGGGAAATTCCGGATTCCCATACATACCAAGTGCAACCAAACGATGAAGAAATTCCTCCTTACTACCTAATCTCCTCCTCCTTGGTTCCCAATCATCTTGGATGTAGACGGGAAGTACCCAGTATCCTTGTTCGCCACCATTTCCTTCACGTACTTCTCCAGTCCGCTGCAATCCGCTACATCTAACTTCTGCAGGTACACTAAGAAGGACAGGTATGCGAAGGGGGAGTGGATGCTCATGAAGTGCTGCATCCACCCTTCACCCCGGAGGTCGATGATGTTGCGGTCTTGACCGCAGATAAAGCAGACGTTGTTAATGTCTTCCTCAGCTTCGCGTTTGCGGTCTCGAAGGTCTCCGAAAGTATCGATAATGATACCAAAGACGATGTTGAGCATTATGACGATAATGACAATGTAGAAGAACATATCATAAATCATTCTCGTCCAGTAGTCCCTCGGGTCTGCCTGCACCAGGAAGTCCCCAATCCCTCCTCCAGCCCTGATCCCAAAGTAAACCGTCGAGAAAAAGCAATGCAGCAAATCGTCACAAAACATATTCGCCTCCGCATCATAATAGGCCTGGAAGTAGATAAACGACACAGTCGTGAATATGAAAATGACCACAATTGCGAAGAACCCAGTCAGTAGTAAAGTCTTCGCATTGAGAGTGATAGCCTTTAGAATGGTCATTAGACTGGTGAACTGGTACACCACGTCGATCAGCAAAATCGGGTACAGCTTGTAGTTGAACACGGCAGTGATCATGAAGACGTAGTAAATGTAGTTGTAGAGGTAGAAACTGGCCTGCATCATTCCACCCAGGTTCTCAGCGCCGTCTGCGCCGCCGGACAGTAAGGAACTGTACCGAGTGCTGATGTATTGCGAGTCCTTGTCACTCATCCGGTAGTAGTCCGTGATGTTGATTTCCACCTTTTTCCGGAAAATCGTCTCCACATGCGGCCAATACTCCACCAAAAAGCCCACTCCCGCAGACCCCTTCAGCGCCACTTGCAACAAAGCGAAGTAAAAGACCACAGTGGACGCACCCTCATCTAACACCAGCAGTCCATCCTTGTACCCATGTGTGAAGCACAGCAGCATGATGTTGATAATCACTACCAGCATGAAGGACAGAGTGGAGCACATTTCCCAGTTCTGGGTCAGAGTCTTGAGCTTGGGGAAGCGGCTGATGTACTGCTGGTGCACCATTTCTTGGGTGCAGCTGCCCAGTTTGCTGATGAAGGAGTCGATTTTGTCCTGCTGGGAAGTTCTTCGAGCGTTTTCTATCAATAAACCTTCGGTCATTAGAGTCAGGAACTTGGCTTCGAAGGGTATAGGGTAGTACAGCTCGAAGATAGCCGGGTTGTCTGGGTCTGTGCCTGCTTTCGCGATTTCCACATACCCGATGAACCGCAGGTAGAAGTTGATGCAAGGGTCGTTGCCTTGCAAGGCCTCGCTCAGTCCTTTGTCGCCTGCGATTTTCTCCAGACGGACGAGCAAAATGCACTGCAAAATGCCGATTTTTAGCGTTTCTTCCTTCGCTAGGCTCTCTGGCGCTCCTGAAATCGCCATTTTTTCGTATTCAGGCGAACCCACGCATACCTCATAAATATTCTTAATGCCCTCATAGAGAGTTTCCCACCTCGGATGCTTCAACATCTGGTCACTCGCTGAGTTCAGCGTCTTCCACATGACTCTTTTGAAGTAATCCGGCGGCTGGTCGTTAGTTTCCAACAGTGCTTTGAACAGGTTCAAGCAGCCTGTATGCAACTCCTGCGAAGCATCGTCCTGGTTCGCCTGCACCACACTCAAAATTTTGTGCAGTGCTGTATAAGTCCTGGAATTCGCGCCTACAATAGTCTGATTTTCGATATTCGGCCCTGATACCGACTCACTGAGCGCTTCGATAGTCTCTGTCAGGACTGGCATAGCCTCTAAATCTGCTGAGTTATCAGTAATACTGCCAGAGTTCCCGAACAGGGAAGTGGACTCCGACAGGAAAAGCGTCAAGTGGGAAATCATGTTGATCGTGAGTCCGGAGTAACTCTCCTGAACCCGCAGTAAGTTCTGGAAACTGGTGAAGCAGACGTCACTCATAGCCCTGTAGAACTGCAGAAACAGCGTTAAGGTCTTCACACTTTGAGTTCCTTCGCTTTGAGATTCAGAGGATTTGGAGGTGGCTTTAGGTGAGAGGACTGATAGGGCGGAGAGTTGGGACTTTTTGCGGTGTTTTAGCATCATGGCGTAGTCCTCTTTGAACTTGTCTAGGAGTTCGACGCTTTTGCCGAAGAATGGGTAGAAGCGGTCGGCTTCTTTTAGGAAGAAGACGATTTTTTCGCGGAATTCGTAGTTTTCATTCCTTACAAAGGTATTAAGCAACTGCAAGGCCGAGCTCTTAATCCTCATATCCGGGTCAAACACAATCGCTTTATAAGCATGCTCAATCACCCCAAACTCCCAAAAGCACTCCTTCACCCGAACCGGCACCGCTTTCTCCGCGTCCGAAGGGTTGGCAGGCAGTACCAGCACCTCCTTAAGCAAACTATCCAGCAAATCGAACACGAAAGTGGTCCTCGACCCGAAAAGGAAGGAACTGCAGCAGGCGCGGATGAAGGTTTTGAACTGTTTGCCTCTGGCGCTTTTGGGATTTTGGGCTGCGACGATGCCTCGCTTGAACTTCTCCACGATGGCTTGGTGCATTTTCTCGTTGTAGGACGTTTTGATGTTCATGAACTTGAAGCCGATGCGGATTTTGGGCAGAAAGCCGACCTTCGCATCCGTCTGGTCACTCATATGTCTATGCAGGTCCAACACATCGTCCTCAGCCTCATACCCCACCAGGCCTCCCAGCCGCTCCATCTTCATCCTCCTGGCGTGCTCCAAGTTGCCTGCCAGCATGTCTTTCAGCTGAGCGTAGCTTTCGTCCCCTAAAGCAACGCGAGCGCTTACATCCGAAGTCGTCTGTTCGAATATCTTCCTAGTTTGGTCGCTTCCGGATAGGAGACTTATCGCCAAAAACATCACATTTTCGCATATTTCCTGCTGCAACGGCATTTGCGAAGACAGCAATTCATCAATAATCTGCCTCAACACATTCGCAATGAGCAGTTCCAACTGCACCTGGTCCTCGTCCCTCTCCAGCCACACCAGGATGAACTTCAAAATGTGGGTGGAGAGCTCTGTGTCAGTGAAATAGACTGCGGATTTGATCAGGTGGAGAAGGTTTTCGGAGCCGAGGAAGGTGGCGAAGCCCACTGCTTTCATGAGGTCGTGGAATTCGTTGTAGAGGCCGAAGAACAGCTTCCAGTCCATGGAGCGCAGGAAGAGGCGGGTGTTCTTGGGGTTGTTTGCCACGTAAAACTTGCTCAGAGCCATCAGTCGGGACACAATTTTCTTGACATCCTCGTCCGTAGAGTTCCTATTTTCATAGCACAGGCGCCAGTAGATCCGCAGCACCTGCCCTACATTCATTTTCCTCAAAATCACCTGCAGGTGCGTAAACTGGTCCATGCGAGTGCTCATTGCATTACTCATTATTCCACATAGACTCAAAAGTCTCTGGTTCACCTGTGACTTCTCCTCCACTAGAGCCGAGGAACTCGCTAGTTCCAGTAACACCTCCACAGACCTGCTGATTACTTTGTGAAAATCGTCGCTCATGGGCTCTAGAGCCTGGAGAATGTCCATGATTTCACTGGACTGGCTGTTTTGCGACTTCACCAGCTTCAGCATCAAGTTGTTGTCCTCCAAAAAGGGCGATTTCGAAGCCATCATTTCGACGAGCAGCGCCACAAAGTCCAATTTCATGTCTTTCAGCCTACGGATGTATTTTGTACTCCTTTCAGTCAGTTGGTCGTCTCCCAGCAGTCGGTCTACGTCGAAGTTGAGGGCAATGTAGCGGGAAATGTCCTCCAACACCCAGTTGCGGTCGATTATTTCGCGGGTTAGACGCACGCTTTCGCTATCTTTGGCGGTGCCGCAGGTTACGAGGATTTCAGCCACTTTCCGCATTTTGGTTTTCTCTATGAGTTGACACAGAATCGTAATAAACAGTCCATACGCAGACTGCAACTTGAACCTCAGTCCTTCCGCCTGCATCCTACTCTTCAAACTCGCAAACAAACTGCTAGTCCAATGAGTCGACACAGGGAAATCAGACCCTATCGTGGTATCCAGTCCCACCAGTCCCACCAAAGCATCACTAATTGCCTGGAATATACAGGCCAGGTAGAACTTCTGTATATAGCCCCGCAGCAGCAGGTCCTGCACGACCTCTAAGTGAGCGATGATGTAGTTGAGGAAGTGGTCGGAGCCCTTGGCGATGTCGGAAATGACGGCTGGCGGGATGGTTTCGCTGACCCAGAACTCCAGTTCTATCCTTTTCAGCACTTCCACCCGCGCAAGTGACTGATTCTCTATCTGCGAAGAGTCCTGGAACAGCGTGAACATCAAATCTTCATAGCTAGGAGTGGCCTCATAGTGGTACAGCCAGCAGTTCTTCTCCAACTGTGACTCGTGCACAGCCTGGGGGGTGGAGTCAACCACGGAAATCACTCTCAGCAGGCAAATCAGCAGGGAACGCAGGTGGAAACTGACTTTGGGCTGGCTTGCTAGCTTTATGA
>Ga0247837_1002655_pt1 | contig 33141 bp, 23 predicted proteins | sample LaCtaG_2_FD_187115 | JGI IMG/M metagenome (GOLD analysis project Ga0247837, IMG submission 187115) | Freshwater microbial communities from meromictic Lake La Cruz, Castile-La Mancha, Spain - LaCruzMarch2015_14.5m | ecosystem: Environmental > Aquatic > Freshwater > Lake | place: Spain: Castile-La...
TCTTCTAAAGCCTCAACTGTTGTAGAGGTGATTTCCGCAGTGAGAGAAACACTACGATTCCGAGGACTATGAACATTCTCCACATTCGGCATCATAACTGCTACGATGAGTTCACTCTAAATTGCTCTTGCAACATACTATTAATTGTTTTGGTTAGTTGAGGAAAGGTTTATCACTACAAGAATTATGGAAAGTATGAAAAATATATTTATTCACATATCCAATGATATCTGCATGCTGGCCTAGTTGCAAATCGGGAATCAAAAAGACCGTGGATCCTTTCTTCCACAATACCTTTGTAACAGTTGCACAACTATCAGCGGGAGTTACTAGATCGACTTTGATAATTCGAGAAAGTACAGGCGGCACGCAGCTATGAATGACGCGAGGCTAAATGTCCCACAGCAGCTTATTTCCGCAAGCAGCTGATTCTGCCTGGCAAAAGCAGCGCAGTGGATGATGGGTTGAAGTGGAAACTCGACTAATCTATCCAGGTATTGCTGAGAAATTAGCAGATTGCTGCAAAAACGGCCGTCTGTGAATAGAAGAATGCGAGTGACAGAATTTCTGAATCTCCTCTACAGCTCGGCTCATTCCGAATCCTTCATACAAGGAAGATTTCGCTGAGTTTTGGATAGTGTTAATGCAGTGGGATAATCTGCACTTTCATTCAGCCGTGCAGCATATAAGAGGGCCTTCTTTACCACCACCATCTGAGAGACTGATAGGACTGAGTCAATAAGGCAGATATAGTCACTTGCAATTTCTGCAGCTTGCCGCGGCGAGGAACTCTCGCAAGGGAATTGCTCGCTATTTCCACGTCCAATCAGGCATTCACTTCTCATCAACATCCATAGCAAACTACATTTCCATTGGTTTGTATAGTCGACCATGCTAGTGACCTGTTCTTCCAGGTGTACTGTCAGAAAATTCAGCCAGCTCCAGTCGTGACAGAGATAACATCGCAATGCCCACAGAGAACACATCTGACTTGAAAGGGGCGAAGATCTGTCCATTCACAGCGAAACGCTTTCTGTAGTGCTGGACAGAAATACGCAACATTCCCTGTGACAGAGTGTCTTCGTTCGAAAACCCTCTTCGACTACTGAAATCACAAAATATGTGACCTTCCTTATCCATCAATATATGACTCAGCTTGACATTTCTATAGGCAACGCCAGCTTTCTGTTTCAAGCTTGCCAGCACTTCAGACAATATCCTCGTCAGAGTTGCTTCGCTGTATGGTCTTCTGGGCTGTGCACTTCTTCTTATCAGCAAGTCCCAGTCTAGGATCTTATGAAGGAGATATACGTACCTTGCTCCTTCGAAATTCGCTTCCTCGACCCACCCAAAGCACGTAGCGAGGCACCTTTGAGGATAGTCGAGTGGTATCTGTGCCTCGGCTTTGTTAATATTCAGAGTTCCGCACCTTAATTTGCTTGATGCAGAGTGGGCCATGGGTAGTAGCTGTTGGTTCTTTGGGAGAATCTGGCGTGAAAACTCGCAGGGGGTGTAGCAGGGACAATCTAGATGCATTTTATTAATAAGGCGGAATCTACGTAGTGTTGATTACTAGGACTGGCAGGAGACCAGTGCACGCCTCTGCCAGTTTGGGGTTGTTGCTTCGTACTTCCGCCACTCCTGCGCCAAATTGATCCGTAGAGAAGCGCAGAAAGAGCACCGAGGCGTCCTTCCGTCCACAAGCCAAGAAGGCTGTTTCCAGCTCTGGCACTTCCCTGCGAGACAGCACTTGGAAGCTGCAGGTCAGAGCCTCTGCAAGCACCGGCACTGACTCACACCGCAGACTTTTGAACCGGAGCGGCATAGAAGAGGCTTCTAGGCTGGCCCAGATCGCCCAGACTTGCGCAGGATCCGCCTGTGGAGAAGTCAAAAAGCGCAGCATTGGCACAGGCAAAGTCACTAGTGCCCGCACTTCTCTCCTTTCCACTGTGCACTTCACTCTCAGCTTGGGAAGGCCCGCATAGAACTCACTGAAAGTGAACTGGAGCATGCGGTCTGCCTTGGACCTAGGAGCCACAGGCACTGCTTCTTCCTCCTTGTCTACTGAGGCTTCCAGGCCCTCGCAGTGCTCCAATGTAGTCATGAGGTGGTCGAGGGAGGCAGAGGACTTGTTGCCCACGTAAAGCATGACACGGACTTGGTTGCCTTGCACTAGCATTTTGAAGCCTACTTGCAGGCGGGGACAGTCCAGCAGCTTGCCTCGGTCTGTGTACCAGACGGCAGGCAGTTCAGCCTCGTTGGAGAAGGTTTCTTCAGTGGAGAAGGAAGCACTGGCACTGAGACGTAGGGGAGTTGTGTCTGGCTGTGCTTTCAGTCTCCGTGCTTCCGCCTTCATGTCTTCCACAGTAGCCCTCAGCACTCGTATTTCTGCGTCTTTCGCCTGTCCAGCTTCTTCCAACTGCCTTAGGTCCTCTGTGTACCTACTCTCCACCTCTGCCAAGCGCCCTTCGTACTTCTTCTGCAGTCTCTCCATATCACTCTGGTGCTGTCTCACCTGTTCCTGCAGCCGCACCAGTTCTACCCGCGGGTCACTTTCCCTAGGTGAAGGCAGTGGACGCTCTTGCCATTCCTGCGCAGAAGTGGAGGGCCTGAGGGACAGGAAAGGGTTGCGTGGGTTGAGAGCACTGGCTTCTGTGCGGAAGTCAGAGGCCTTGGGGGGGTCGAAGTCCAGCAGCGAGTTGGACTGTTTGGGTCGCTGCGGCAGTGAGATGCTGGCTCTCGTCTTGGTCCGGTCGTACTGCTCCAGTGCTTCTCTGGCCGTGTCATTGGCCTCCAGCATAGCCTGGATTTCGGCTTCTTGCTGTGGCAGCGCTGCTTGGTTGCCAATTTGCACTTCCAGCTGGGTGACCTGTGTCCGAAGAGTGTCAGCTAAGTCATCCAGAGTGTCTTTCTCAGAGTGCCCGGAAGCAAGCATTTCCTTCATCAAGGCAGCAGAACTGCGCACTGCGTCTAGTTCCTTCCTGCCCTCCGCAGGTCTGGGTCTCCTCCTGTCTTCCTGGAAGGGCAAGTTTCCTCGAGGAGAAATCATAGACGGCTGCGAGCTCCTGCGCCCTTTCCCTTCGCTCTCAGGGAACCGCACTCCCTCTCTCTCCAGCGTTTTATACGCCTTTAGAAAAGGCGAAGGCTGGCCGTCAGGTCCTTGGCCAAACTGCTGGGCCCAGATTTTCATGTACGCAAGCAGAGATCGAAGGAAGTCAGCAGAGGCCTGCATATGTTCAGTGGAGCCAGTGCTTTGGGGACCAAAGAGGTCCGCCCCCCGGTTGTCGTCAATAGATTGGCGTTTGTACCTGCCCAGGATAGTGAAGCGCTGCATGAGTTTCTTGGAAGCGAAGATGAGGAACTCGTTGTTGCCTGTGAGCATGCAGGCATGCAGGAGGTTGAGAGCCCGCAGCTTGGCAGGCGGGGGACAGCCTTTGCTCTTTATCTCGCGCTTTATCAGAGTTATCACCTCCCTGCACACTGACATCGGCGCCGCACGCATTGTGTTGACGAAGCGGCCATACTCACTGCGTCCACTCGCCTCCGTGGAAGCTATGAGGCTCATCGCCATGCTGGTGTAGGCCATTGTATCTGCATACTTTAGCTAGGTGTTGATAAATGGCCCGAGTCGTGGTGACTTGCGCCTCCAAACCCAGTCTGCAGTTCGCTACACACCCAATCACCTTCGTTCATTTGCTGGACGAAGTGCAGCAGGCCTACAGTCTGCAGCCTGACAACTTCGACCTCACCTATTCTGATGGAGAAACTGCAGATCTGCTGGTGTACTCAGAAGCTTCCTATCAGTCAGCGCTAGTGCTTTGTCCACTGACTCTGTCTGTGGCTGTGAGCCTGTCTGCAGACTTAGGAGACCTGGGAGCGCCAGTGGCGAGCTCCTATCAAGGGGAAAAAGTGAACGGAGTGCCACATGGTCAGGGCAGTCTAGTCACTTCCAAGGGAATCCACTACGATGGGGCTTTCTTCAACGGCAAGCCCCACGGAAGGGGAACGATGCTCTGGCCGAGCGGAATGTCCTACCAGGGCGACTGGCAAGCTGGCAAAATGCACGGCCAGGCCCGCTACCAGTTAGCGAGTGGAATCCTATATGAAGGCCAAATGCAGAATAGTCGCTATCATGGACAAGGCACCATGACTTGGCCGAATGGAAATAGATACATAGGAGAGTTCAAGAACTCCCGTCTGGACGGACCTGGCGTGATGCTGCTGAACACAGGCAACAAACACGAAGGTCTCTTTGTGAATGGGCGCTATGAGGGGCCGGGCCGCTTCTACAGTCTTGACGGCAAGGTCTATGAGGGACTGTGGCGAGGGGGACACAGAGATGGTCCCGGGACAATCATCTATCCGAATGGAAAGAGAGTGCCAATGCAGTACAGCAACGGGCAGGTAGTGAAACCAGCATAAATGGCAGCAAGAAGGCCTAGGACAGGCGAGGCACAGACTGTGGAGCGCTTGTCACAGGTAGTCAGAAGACTCCTAGCGAGAGTAATCAGACAGCACATGAAGCGTGCCTTGCAGTTGACCTGGACTCAGTGGAGGCTCGCAGGGTCTGCGTGCAGGCAGAGACGTCCCACTACTCAGCAGGCACTGGCGAGGAAGTTGGGACTCAAGAGTTCGGGTGGGTCCCCCACTATGAGACTGTTGCGGCCAGAAGGAAGTGCAGTGAAGAAGGGGTACCATCCGTTGGTGTCTCCGCGGGCTTCAAAGCGTCCTATCAGCGTTTCCCCTTGCGACAGTCCCAAGGCCACTGCTTCCTTCCAGCTAGGTCCTGTACCCAAGTCTGCCCTAGACGTGGGAACTCGCCTCTACCAGAAGGCCCAGGAGATAGAAAACAAACTGGACGCGATGCGCAAGGCTCAAGAGCCCGAGTACACCTTCACCCCCAGTCTCGCCCGCAACACAGATAGATGGCTGAACCAAAAGTCCGCCAAATCCACGCCCAAGAAGCAGCGGGCTCCGGAAGAGGACGTTGCAGTGGTATCCAGTGCGGCCGTTTCACTGCTGAGTAGACTGGCAGACTACAGTGGACAGGTACGCAAAGTCTCTCCTCCTGAAGAGCCCTCCAACTATGTGCTGGTGGACTTCACTGGCGACGACTCCCTTAGTCCCTAGCTACTTGTCATATAGCTTCATTACATGTCTCGCCAAGTGAACTGTCACCGTGAGCAATCTAAATATGGCATACAGAAAACTCAGCATTATCAGAATATCTCCTTCGAGGTGAGACTCCTTGCGACTCTCCGCTGACTCATGAGGACAGAGGTAGACAGTGCCAGGACCTTTCAGCTCGAGAACCAGCCAATTGCGTGTCAAGAAGGACCACCAGGAGTTGCCAGATCTGCTCTTCACTAAGCCCACTGAGGCGCCGTAGGCCACTAAGGAAAGGTAGGGAGCCTGGATCTCCTCTCCCTCGGCCAGGCTTTTCTCTATGATTTGGGATGCACCTTGTAGAAGCACCAGCCCTGGCCCTTTCAGGAAGCGCACTTCTCGATCCCACAGGAACTCCCGGTCACGACTGAGTAGAGACTACTCTGAGTAGATGGTGGAGAGGTTGGAAGTGCACAGGAGGTGAGTGTCTCTGACGAACAGTCCCTCTGCACACACAAGGACAGGGTTGAGAGCCAGGATAGGACCAGCACTGGGCTGGCCCATGCCCACGTATTCCAAGTGGCCTGACCCACTGGTCAGCACTCTCCGAGCTGTCTTGCCTCTCCTGCCTCTGGCCTGCTTCACCTCGTTCTGAGACTGTTCCTGCTCGAACTGAATGCCTGCACTGCAGTACAGGAAGTACTGCAAGTCGAGAGTGAGGGTTTGGGAAGGCGGAAGCAGGACTTGAGCTGTGTTTTGCTTGGGCCCCAAGAGACTAAGTTGGACTTCTGGAGTGCAAACGAGCTCTTCCATTAACTTACTACAGACCTTGGCTGTCCAGGCCTAGTGCCTGCTGCAGCACTGCCAAGCACAGCATCACTATGACCAGCGAGGCTATGGCCCTCACGTCTGCTGAGGTGAGTTCCAACTTCCTTCCCTCCCTTTCCTCCGCAGCCATGTACACCACTCCCGGCCCTGTGCACTGCAGCACACTCCACTTGCTGGGCCTCAGAGCCCAGTCCAGACTCTGCTTCTCCGGCTTCTCCACCTTTGTACTTGCTGTGTACGCCACTAAGCAGCGGCTGTTTACAAGCATGCACTCTCCTGCCCCCAGAGTTTTCTCAATGATTAAGCTGGACTGTTGGAGCACAGCTGTCCCAGTAGTGCCTTTGAATCCAAGGTAGCCGGACAAAGGAGCTGCTGTCGACTCGAGTTGGAAGACGCACAGGAGAGCGGATTGGAGGACTATAAGTTCGTCACAGAGGCTGGAAGGGCTGAGGGCGAGAATAGAAGAGCTGAAAGGCCGAGAGAGCCCAAGGTACTGGAGGGAGGACGAGGACACTGAGGCAGTGAGGAGGGTCCGTGCAGAGGCCCAAGCCCGGGACGGAGACAGGACGAGGTGCGGACTCGAGTAAAGCACACTGTCACTGAAGGTGAGGAGGCTTTGGCCAGGCAGCAGCACGACTTGCGCCACTTCTTGCGAGTCGCCCAGAAGAGTCAAGTGAAGGCGGTCTAACACGTGGAGACACTCCAATTGCTCCATTATTAGTCTAAGGGGCTCAACCCCGCAGCCGCATTAATGACTGCCACCATCTCCTCCACACTGCACAAGTACTGGAAACTCGGCACACTCAGGCTCGGCTCTTGCACTTCTCGGGCTGTAGTGAAGATAGAGCTCCTCTGTAGCTGCTTAGCGGATTCCAGGTAAGTCTGCATGACTAGGAAGTAGCGACGCTTGCACTTGACAATGTAGGCGTCCAGCACCTCACTTCTATTCAATGCCGCATATTTCTGTTCATTGACCTTTGCCTTCTTCCCACTTTTCTTGCCTTCCAGTGGAGCAGTCTGGAGCACACCCATAGCCTCATTCCAAAGCCTGACCAAGGCCTGCATCCTCTGTGTGCGCACAGCCCTGTAGCGCTTCCACCGCCTCTGCAGCTTCACCACTGTCTAGCACTTACTGTGTTGGTACCAAGCCAGCACTTGGTTCTTCACTCCGTTGGACCGCACTCCGCCTCGTATTGCGGCCAGCACCATTTCCTTCCCTTCTGCCCGGACTACCTCTCCGAACATCCCTTTGTACAGCATCAAGTGGTGCAGGAGCAATTCCTTGGTCTTGCGCTTGGGGTTCACAAACAGCCTCACACGTCTGTAGCACCTTTGGATGATGCTGGCAGCTGAGAGCTTCCTCAACACATCTTCCTTAGCCTGCTTCGCTTTGAACCAGTGAGCGTGGAGTGAGCTAGAGACGTGCACGAAGCTTGAAAGCCCTAGCCAAAGGCGCTGCAGATGCTCGTGCTGAAGCCTGGCTTGCAGGGTGAGCCGGGCAGTGGCTTCGGCTTCGCGGCGGAGCTCTTGCCTCTGGATGTTGGCGATGGCTCGGGCTTTGCGAGAGTGTAGATGTGCGCGCTTGCGCTGGAGTGCCTCGAACCTCCTCTGCACCTGTTCCCCTCTCCACCTGTCCCTTTCCTCCAGCCCTTCCTCCCCCTTGTTCTTCCTCACGAAGTCCACTTCACTGCTTTTCCATCTGTCCTTCCTCCGCTCCAGAGCCTCCTTTACCTTCCGATCCAACTCCTTCCTCTTGTCCTCGTCTCTGCGCAGTTCCTCCAGGTCCTCAAATACACCGGGTCTGCCTCCCACCTGCCGTTTCTTGGTCCTATGTACGTACCCGAACTTGAGAGTGACAGTGAAGGTGGCTTCTTCCAGGCACTTAATGCCTAGGTACATCCAGGGCGACTTGAAGCGGAGGCCTGGCTCTGAGAGGAGGAAGTCGTCGGTGGAGTGCACTTCGTCATAGAAGAAGTCAGTGGGTTCAGAGATTGTGCGAGAGAGGTAGCAAATCAAACGGCCTTTGGAGCGGTGCAGCGACACTTTCGCAGGAATCTGAAGTCCTTGCAGTTTCACTTTCAGGTACTGCCACTCGTTTTCGTCCAGAGCGAGGTCCGTTGGCTTGGACTCACTGATAGTCATGCACTTGAAGGACAGTGCAGACCCATGGATGATCTTATCCAGTCGGTTGATCATTCGCTTGTAGTCTCTGTCCGAAGGCAGCGGAGACTTCAAGTGTGCAGCGGAAATAGAGCGGGAGCGAGGCCGATACATCAGGTCGGAGGCGAGGATGGGAGAGAGGGAAGGGACTCTGTGCTTGTGCAGGTTTCTCCGTGAAGACAGTGCGGGGATGGAGGGACTGCTCAGCCTTTCTGTCCCCACTGTAGCTCGGAGCAGCTGTTTGAAGCTCTCAGTACGGCTGTGGGAAAGCGTGTAGCGAAGGGCGCTCGAGCTGGAGAGCGCCTCAATGTTGGCACAAGGAGAAACTTGGAACTTCGGGCTTTCTGGAGTGGCTAGTGGCGGTAGCAAGTTGTAGCGACTCAACTCAGACTTCGCCATATCACTATGCAGCCTACCATTCTTTCCATGAAGCAGTAAGTCCTCCGAGACTACGAGTTATCTATAATAACCCGCTCAATCTCACCACAGCTTCCCTGTGTGTGGTGTGGCTTCTGTTGGAAGAAACAGCCGAAGTCTCCCACTTTGAACAGTCCTGATTTTCCATGAAGATGTTCTGTGGCTTCACATCCCTGTGAGCAATTCCCTGCCTAGCGCTTATCTTGTTGTGCGCATATGCTACAGCCTGGCCGTCCAGCAGGAACCCTTCAATTCAGATTCTGTCACCACAGATAAAAGTCGTGGAATTTGACGGCTACTGGGAGTTTATTGTGACGCAGGGAAACTGCGTGATGAACGAACATTGTCCTTTGCGAAAAAGGGCGAGGACGTGACGTCATATCCTTCAATTACAAGGCACTGTTAGCTGGTAAAGGGAGTCCTGCAGAGCTGTAGTGTAAATGGAAGGTGGCTGCTGGTCCTACTGCACCCTCCTGTCTGCCTGCGGCTGCATCCTGCTCGTAGCCCCTACGTAGGCTGGCTGCGGACTTGCTGTGAAGGCTGACTACCAGTTCCTTCCGATACGGAAGAATGCTGAACTGGGCGATACTTCACTCATTGCAGCGGGAATCTACCTAGCCCTTTGCTTGATGTCGCTCGCCATAGCGCTGTGGAAGAGAAGATCTGCACCCACTGGAGCCCTGGAGCTCCCTGCAGGCCCAGTGAAGTCCACTGTGGAACTGACTGAAAGTGAGGTGTAAGCAGCGTACCGAGCCCCCAACCCTGAGTTCGCCCAAGCCAATGCGACTAGCAGACTTCTGGCCTAATAGTAACTCTGCCTGTCCGCAGTACTCAATTACAAGCACTAGTCCAGCCACCTGATCCTCTTGCCTTCCTGCCAGTAGCCTCGCTGCATCACTCCGCTTTGGTGCGTGTACTCGCCCTCACCGTGCTGTTTGCCGCCCTTCCACATGCCTTTGTAGCGCCGTCCATCAGCCCAAATGTACTCCCCGAAGCCGTGCTTCTTGTCATACTCGTACTGCCCTTCGTAGCAACGTCCGTCACTCCAGGAGTAAATGCCTTTCCCGTGCATGTTGTTGCTTTTCCAGTGGCCTTTGTAGCAGCGTCCGTCCGGCCAAGTATAAACGCCCCACCCTGCTATTTTGTTATCCAGCCAGTTGCCGATGTACCGAGACCCGTCCATCCACACATACACCCCAAAGCCATGCTTCTTTCCACTCGCATAGAAGCCCTCGTACCGACTTCCGTCGCTCCACACCTCCATGCCAAACCCCTCCTGTATGTCCTCTTTCCAGTCGCCCTGGTAACTCGCCCCTGAGGAGTGCTCGTACGTCCCTTTCCCATTCGCCTTGTCTTCCTGCCAGTTCCCTTCGAACACGTCTCCATCAACATGCAGGAACTTCCCATGACCCTGCGCTTTGTTTTCCTTCCAATATCCTTCGTACTTCGCTCCATCTGGCCAACTCTGCACTCCGTACCCATGTCTAGCAGCGCCTTTCCACTGGCCGTTATAAGTAGCCCCGTTTAGAAGAGTCACAGCAGGGCGTGCCTCATTGTCCAGTCCCCCCTTTCTCACAGGCTTTTGGCTTTGGAAGTAGTGGGAGGAGGGAGAAGTCTGCTTGAGCAGGTGAGTGGACTGCTTGCGGACTTGGTGGCCCCGCCACACTGCCTGGATTTTGATGATACAGTGAAGGTTACTCTTAGCTACTTGCAACAGAGATAAGGTCTCCGATGAAATGAGGTCAAGTGCTTGGACAGAGGTGGAGAGTTGGTTCTCTGCAGACTCCTTGCAGTCCAGTTCTATGCGCTGTTCTCCTTCGCGGTTAGTGCAGTTACAATTAGAGCAGTTGGCTTGTCCCATATTACCACGGGTGTATTGACAGCGAGGAGGTCGCGAGTTCTAAGCTGTTGGACTGCACTTACAGAGTAATAATCTCCACCTTATGGTTGAATTCTCTCCGCGACATTCCATCACAAAGGCAAATCAACCATCCGTCCTGATTTACGCGTCTAGGCAAGCTTGTGAGTGCAAAGTCCTGCAGAGCTTGCAGTGGGTGTGGCCTTCTGAGTTGCTGTGATAATAATGGACCCGCTGACTGCGTTCCGCCGGAAGTACTTCAAGCTGCCCGACTGCAAGAAGTCCCTTGGCATAATGCTGGGGATCATGGTCCTAGACAAGTTCTACCTGGACAGCTATGTGCAGCACCACGTCTTCGGGAGAGACGGCAAGGGCGGCCCTATCCTGCTGATGAAGGGACGCATCGACCACCACGAGCAGGAGTACCGGGAGGCGAGGAAGAAGTGGTACTGGCACCAGCGCGTTGCCAAGTTCTACATGCCTGTGGACCACAACTTCAATGACAAGATTGACCTGAAGGAACTCACGTACAGCAACTCTCACTTCAACACTTTCCTTGACCCCAAGAACCTGCCTCGGCACCATGACCCTGAAGGGTTCTACTTCAACATCCTCACCCCCGAAGACTTCTATAAGCAGTAGCTAAGCTTCGACCGCAGCTGTATTTAATGGTTGTCGATAACTCGAAAAAGTCCTTAGGCCTCTTACCCAACATGCTGACGGGGGGAGTGGCTGGTTCCATTGCCGAATTAGTCACACTGCCACTCGACACCGCGAAGATGCGCATGCAGACCCAAGGTGTGGATGTAGCTGCAGGGGGAAAGCCTAAGTACAACAACACCTTCCACTGCATCCGCACTCTCGCTAAGGAAGAAGGACCGCTTGCCCTGTGGAAGGGCCTGTCGCCCGGGATACAGAGACAGATGGTCAATGCGTCTCTGCGGATTGGACTGTATGACCCTGTGAAGAAATTCTATGCTGGAAATGATCCTGAGCAGCAGAAGAATCCGAGTCTATGGAAGAAGATCTGTGCTGGACTCACCACTGGAGCTATCGGCATCACTGTAGCTAACCCCACAGACCTGGTCAAAATTCGTCTCCAGGGAGACCGCATCCTTGCTCCAGGCCAATCTCCCAGATACCGAGGCTCATTTGACGCTTACCAGAAAATCGTGGCAACTGAGGGAGTCGCAGGTCTGTGGACTGGCTGGGGTCCCAACGTAGTGCGGAACTCCGTTATCAACGCAGCTGAGTTGGCTGCGTATGACCAATTCAAGTACCTAATTCATGACAAGTACAAACTCTTGGGGGACAACATCTGGTGTCACTTCGCCTGCGGGGCTCTGGCTGGCTTCGCAGCAGTGCTCGTTGGAAGTCCAGTTGACGTCATGAAGACTCGCATAATGAATGCAAAGAAAGGCACAGCTCAAGCATACTCCAGTGTCTTCGACTGCTTCTTCAAAACGCTACGAAATGAAGGGCCACTGGCCTTCTACTCAGGCTTCACTCTCAACTGTCTGAGAATTGTGTCGTGGAACATTGTGATGTTCGTGATGCTGGAGAGAGTGCGTAACATCTACCGGGTTTCCGTACTGGGGGAGAAGTTATAGTTACTTAGCCTTTAGATACACAGTTTTCTCTGCCATCCGAAGCTTTGGTCGGTGATAAATAGCACCCGACAGATGTCTTGACTCCTGAACACCCCTATAATCAGCAGAGCTAAGCTTCGACCGCAGCTGTATTTAATGGTTGTCGATAACTCGAAAAAGCCTTTAGGCCTCTTACCCAACATGCTGACGGGGGGAGTGGCTGCTTCCATTGCCGAGTTAGTCACACTGCCTTTCGACACCGCGAAGATGCGCATGCAGACTCAAGGTGTGGATGTAGCTGCAGGGGGCAAGCCTAAGTACAACAACACCTTCCACTGCATCAGTACTCTCGCTAAGGAGGAGGGACCGCTTGCCCTGTGGAAGGGCCTGTCGCCCGGGATACAGAGACAAATGGTTTTTGCATCTCTGCGGATTGGACTGTATGACCCTGTGAAGAAGTTCTATGCTGGAAGTGATCCTGAGCAGCAGAAGAATCCGAGTCTATGGAAAAAGATCTGTGCTGGACTCACCACTGGAGCTATCGGCATCACTGTAGCTAACCCCACAGACCTGGTCAAAATTCGTCTCCAGGGAGACCGCATCCTTGCTCCCGGCCAATCTCCCAGATACCGAGGCTCATTTGACGCTTACCAGAAAATCGTGGCAACTGAGGGAGTCGCAGGTCTGTGGACTGGCTGGGGTCCCAATGTAGTGCGGAACTCCGTTATCAACGCAGCTGAGTTGGCTGCGTATGACCAATTCAAGTACCTAATTCATGACAAGTACAAGCTCCTGGGGGATAACATCTGGTGTCACTTCGCCTGCGGGGCTCTGGCTGGCTTCACTGCAGTGCTCTGTGGCAGTCCAATGGACGTCATGAAGACTCGCATAATGAATGCAAAGAAAGGCTCAGCTCAAGCGTACTCCAGTGTCTTCGACTGCTTCGTCAAGACGCTACGAAATGAAGGGCCACTGGCCTTCTACTCAGGCTTCACTCTCAACTGTCTGAGAATTGTGTCGTGGAACATTGTGATGTTCGTGATGCTGGAGAGAGTGCGTAACATCTACCGGGTCTCCGTACTGGGGGAGAAGTAAAAACTAAGTTAGAGTAGGCAGTCTGATTTAGCCTTTGAAGACGTTATTATTGAACTGTCCGTCCTTGGTCTCCCTCCCGTCTGAAAAGGTCATAATGCCCCTGCCGTGCTGTATGCCCGCCTTCCACTCGCCCCTGTACATGGACCCGTCACTCCACTTCATTTCCCCCTTGCCCTCCCTCTTGTCATCGAAGAAGTACCCAAGGTACTGATTGCCCGAGGGCCACTTGAAGAACCCTTTGCCGTGCTTCTTGTTGCCTGCGAACTCTCCCTTGTAGAAGTGGCCGTTGGCCATAGCGAGAATGCCAGTGCCGTGCTTGACTCCGTCTAGGAAGTAGCCCTTATACATAGTGCCATTCGACTGCTGGTAGTGGCCGTATCCATTGGGCTTGCCATCACTGAAGTCGCCCTTGTACTCGTCCCCAGTGTCTGCGTACTTCTCTATGCCTACGCCCTGCTTCACACAGTTGACCCAGTCCCCTTCGTAGAAGTCTCCGTTCGCCCAGATGTGCTTGCCCCAGCCATTTGCTACGGAGTTGGACCAGTTCCCGATGTAGTAGTCTCCATTCGCTCCTCTCCAAATGCCCCGGCCTTCCTTAGTCCCGTTCTTCCACTCGCCCTCGTAGACCTCTCCATTGCTCCAGCGGTACACACCGAATCCCTCGGCCTTGCCTTCCCTGAAGTTGCCCATGTACTTGTTTCCATTGGCGTAGTACTCAATTCCCCGGCCGTCCCGCAAGTCACTCCTCCACTCTCCGTAGTAAGTCCTACCATTAGTGTAGGTCATGCGGCCCAGTCCATGTCTATCCTCCTCCCTCATGTCTCCCTCATAGACACTGTCCGAATATTGCTTCTTCCCATTCTTCTTGATGGCAGCTTGGTCCCCCCGCGTCAGTTTGCCCCAGTAGTCGCCCTCTATCTGCTCCTCGAAGTTCTCCAGCTGGGGAAAGACGAAGGTGGTGATGATGGGCTTGATGGCTTCAGTGCGCTGAGATTCTGCTTGGTGTTTGCGTTCGATTTCCTGGATTTCCGCATCCGTCACGAAGCCGGAATCACCTGTCAAAGTCGCCATACTCAAATGATTATTACCGGCTTAGGTAGGCTGTGGACTAATAATGGTTTCAAAGCGTGAAGTGGAGAAGCTGCTGCGGTCGGAAAAGAACTTGAGCGAGTTCGTGGACGCCCTGTTTAAGAACTTCGACACAGATGGGGGAGGCACGGTAGGCAGTGAGGAGCTGTTTAATGCACTGCAGGAAAGTGCAAAAGAGCTGGGAGTCGACATGCTCTCTATGGACGAAATAACGGAAGTAACGAGGGAACTGGGCGCCTCCAGCACCGGCTCCTTCACTATCGCCGAGTTCAAAGGACTGGTGATTGTGGCCCTGCAGTTCATCGCCATGTCAGAACACTGGAACACCAGCAAATAGCCCTAGAACTGGACTTAGATAACATTACTAGGAGACTGGGTCTTCCTGGCTGAATGCGAAGCCAGAATGTCCTCTGGAAATCACGCCTGTATAGCGACTAAACCGCTCCTTGTTGAGCAGCAAGGGGTCGTCTTCAGAGTCTGTTTCTGCGCCTGGCGGGGAGATTTGAGACGACCGCTTTCGGAAGATGTCAATGAGGTCAGTAGTGTACTGGACAATTGGGTAGAACATGAAGCACAGTGCAATTAGGAGGACTGCCACACTGTATGCGTTCGGGTTGAGGAACAGCTTGTAAGTGGCGCCCCGCATGTCGTAGTTGTCCAGCCACCCTGCTATGGGCAGCCACTCTGTCATCAGGAAGTGAGAGAGGAAGAAGGACCCCACACTGGCCAGCCAAAACAGTACAAAGATCCAGTTTATCATGTAGGAAAAGCGCAGCACGTATAGATTGGCAATGAGTACAATTATACAGTACATAGCAATCCCGCCATGCCATATATTGGGGTCTTTCCCATTGGACTCGTCCCCTGTGTAGTAGCAAAGACTGAAGAAGGTAAGGAAGCAGATGATAACGGACTTCAACGCAGCCTCCCCAATGCCTTTCCAGAACACCCACTTGTTGAAGCCTTCTTCCTCCTTCCCAGGCCGGTAGTACTTGGGGTTCGCCTCCAGTTCCTCGAGGGGCATTTCCTTGTCGAACAGTGCGTACAGGAAGATGGGAAAGAAGGCGTAACTCATATTGTAAAGGTTGTAAGTCCACATGTTGTACAAGATTTGCCCACTGAAGGCAGACATGGTTCCGTACCAGAACAGGGGTAGGACCAGCAGCATGTTCTTGTAGAAGTTGTACCACACCACCACTGCATTGCGTCTATAGCACTCCCGTCCATGCACGAATAACAGTCGCTTCAGGAACCTGAACTGCGCAATAGAGAAATCTGAAGCTCGCACTGCCTCTGTGCCTTCCAGTCCTGCTATTCCCACTCCAATGTGGGCGGCTGTTATCATGTTCACGTCGTTGGCTCCGTCGCCGATGGCCAGTGCTCGCATTCGAGTGTTGTAACGAATGGCGGATGTGACTATTAAGGCTTTGAGGTGGGGAGTGATGCGGCAGCAAAGCACTGTTTCGCACTTTTCCGCGATTTTGATGAGGTCTTTGAGGTCGGGCTGGAGAACTTCGAGAGCATCGCCTGTGACAATGAGCACGAACGGAGTGCTGGAGGACTTCGAGACGAAGCGAGCTTGAGTCAACTGTGCCCTGACTTCCCTCTTCGTCTTCCCATCCACTCTCACCATTTCCATATGTGGGGTCAACATTGAGCAGGCGAAACCCACATTCACGGCTGTCTCCACTTTATCCCCTGTCAACATCCACACACTGATTCCCGCCTTTTTCAGAGCCGCTATTGACGTGGGTACTCCGTCTTGAAGGCGGTCTTCGATGGCTGTGGCCCCGCTGAGGCGGAGGCCTGCTTCCGCTTCATTGGCTAGCTGAGATTTCAGTACGTCACGGTCGGAAATGCTGAGGAGGGCAGAGTCCCACTGCTGCTTCCAGGAGTCATAACTGGCCCTGTCCCATTCTTTCTCAGCCACCATCAATGTCCTCAGCCCTTCATTAGCGAAATCCTCCAAATGTCTCTCAGTCTGCTCCACATTTCCCATGTCCTCCAGCCTCTCCTTTATCTCCGCATCAGAGCCCTTGCACATCAGTTTTACAGTCCCGTCTTCCATCTCCACTATCACAGACATGCGCTTGCGGTCGCTGGTGAACTCCAGGACCTGGAGAAGAGTGATAGTTTCGGACTGGCCGTTTACCTCGAGGTGGATTTGGTGGTCTTCGGTCCGGCCGAGAAACCGCACCCCGAAGTACTTGGCAGCTTCCACTAGTGCTAGTTCGTCTGGAGAAGCCGCTCTATAGACAGCCTCGTCCCCTGCATTTGCGCCCGCCTCAGCAGTCACAGTATGACACACTGCCAAAATCCGCATGAAATCCAGGATTTCCGGCGAAGAGCGGTACTCCGGGTCCACGAAGTCGAGACTGGGAAGTCGAGGAGTCATGTGTTGGGATGTGCCGTAGGCCCTGCCGTTGGCTGAGAACTTGCGGAAGACCATTTCATTGGCTGTGAGCGTGCCTGTTTTGTCTGTGAAGATATGAGTGATTTGTCCGAGTTCCTCGTTCAAGTTGGAAGTCTGCACTGTGGCAGGAGTGTCTGTTTCCTCGTAGTACAGTCCCAAGTCCCAGGCAATGAACAGACCTTGGAAGTATTTCACCATTTCCAAAGTGACGATCAAAGATATCGGCACAAAGCTGGTAAAGATAAGCATCCACGTGCCAAAGGCAATAAAGAACTGCGCCCACAGGTTGTTGTGACTACTGTCCAGGTCCAAGTACTGCTCAGTGTCGTCCTCAGTCTGCCAAAACCACAGAGTGTAGTAACTTGCACAGACGACGCACACAGCGACTTGCAGCAGGACAATTATGACGATGTACTGAGTGAGTTGGTCCTCCATGTGTGAGTATTTGAAGCGGACCTGGGTGGAGCTTTGCAGCATCTTGGTGTCGTGGCCTGTATACACCACGATCCCGGTCACCCAGCCGGTGTGTCGCAGGGAACTGCCCCGCAGTAGCATTTGCTCTTGGTCTAGAGGATAGGCTGCATCGCCGATTTCGATTTTCCCCTGGAACCTGTAGATCTTGTCGTTAGGAGCATCGCAGGTGATAGTGGACGCGAGAGCAAAGAGTTGTTCGTCAGAGTAGTAAGCGGCCTGGAGAGGCGGAAGTGCAGCTTTGTGCTTCAAGTTGGTCTCTCCGTCTATATTCTTGGTCTCCACGTAGCAGATTCCCTTTTCTTCCTGGGTGGCGACGAGCACCAAGTCCGCAGGGAAGTATTGGCCTTCCTTGACTCGCACTACAGTGCCCACTTGCACTTCTCTCCACTCCCGTTCTTCCCACCCTGCTGCCCCGCTCACTTCCACCTTCTTCGCATTCTCCTCAGAGTCAGATTTCCACCTCCTGTAGTCCTCAACGAAGTCGCGCACAGCGCTGAGAGTGAGAAGGAAGAGTAGGGGCAGAGTGACAGTGGGGATACTGTCCGAGACGGAAATCATTGGGATAACTTGAAGGATGGCGTTGAAAAGGAAGTACAGGTTCGAGACCTTGTGAAATTGCTCATAGAGGTTTTTGGGCAGGAAGGACCAATAGGTGTACTTGCTAGTTCTGATCCGGTTGGCAGGGAAGGAAGAGGGCTGGACTGCAGGGGTGGGCACTACGCGTTCAGGCGGAGCAGGTGCGACTGGAACTGGATCCATTAGGGATTTTTATAGAAACGCATAGCAAGAGCCACAGCAAGACTGCGCAGGAAGAAGCCGATTTAGTGCATAGAAGAAGCCATTGCGGGAAAGAAGAGTTTTTAAGGGAATTCATTAGTTTACTATAGAAAAGACTGCGATTTGGCCTTTTAATAGGCTTGTATTCGAGTGATTTCCCATGGCTTGGGCCTAGACAGCAGCCTAGTTTAGGGCTCAGAGACTATGGGGTCGTACTCCACGATGGACAGGTTTTGACTGTCGCAGTCCTCTGAGTACCGCTTGCTGAGGGTTCCTTCGTCCTCTGTAGCCTTCATCTTCAGTACATTGGTGCAGAGAATGGGGATGAGAGGCTTGCCTTTGGGCGTGGAGAAGACCAGCGGGCCTCTGGCTTCCTTCGTTGTGTTGCTGTTGAGGAAGCTCAGGGCAGCGGAACTGGACACCACAGCCACCTCATCCTGCTGCGGCTTGCCTCCCTTCATGCCTTTGTGCAGCAGCCACTTCTCAGTGCTCTGCGCAATCTGCGGTGTGAAGGAGTACTCCGGCTCCATGGACTTGCGCATCACTTCCCTCCTCTTCTCCATCTCTTGCGCTTGTTGGTAGAGGCGCTGGCCGATGCACTCGGAGTCGCACTGGGAGTGTTTGGCCACTTTGTTCCTGGCTTCGGCCTGCACCTTGGTCAGAAGACTGTCTTCCGCCTGTCTTTTGGGCGGCACACTGATAGGCCGCTTCATGCGGACTTCCTTTACTTCTGTGGCTTTCGGTATATCCGTCCTTTCGTTTTCTTTATCCTTCGATATGGACCTGCCTCTGTGTCGCTCCTCACTGAGCTTCTCAGTAGCGACCCGAGGCACTGGAATTCTGGACTCTGTAGTGCGAGCAGACTTGATTTCCACCTTCACTCGCTGACTTTCCTTGATTTCCCTAGTCAGTTTGACAGCATAAGTCCGCAGTTTGCGGTACTGCAGGGCCGCAGCCGCCAGTCCACTCTGTGCCTTCCACTTCCCTAACTCTCTCGACAGGCGAGAGCCGGTATAGTGCCGTACGAGTCTGACGGCTTCTTGCCGCATATAGGTGCGGGCTCTGTTTCTGACTTGGAGCGCCAGGTCTGGGTAGCCAATACCGTCGTGGCCGAGCTGAGAGAGTAGTGAGGAAAGGGAGTTGTCGTCTTGCTGGGAGAGACCCTGGGTAGAGAGTACGAGCCAGCTGGAGAAGGGCTTCATTTGAATAATGAAATGGTAGTTTGGAGGGTTAGCTAAGAGGAGCGGGAGGGACTGCAGGGGGCTTAAAGGAGACAAGTACGTCTTTGACCTTCTTCGCAGTCTCAGGACTCGTGAACCTGAGCGCCAGGCGTTCCTCCGTCTCCCCCACTCGCGCAGTAAAGCTCCAGCCTCTATCACTGCCAGACTGCGGCAGCAGCACACAGAGCGGGTCCGGACCCACCGGGAACTCCAAAACCGGTCCTTTGTCGTTCAACACCGTCACTTTCCCTGCAGAGATACACACCTGTCCCGAAACTGTGAGTGTCCATCGAGACTCGCCCCAGCGGTACAAGTCTCCCGGAACTTGCAGGGAAATGCTCTGTGCAGCCTCCATATCACTACCACTCTCCGTTCCTAGCTTAGCTCTAACTCAGACCACAAGTCAGCCATCAGGCCTAAGTGTCCGGAGGAGGCTTCCGCGGTGACTAGCGCCTTGGCTTGTGTTTGCGCCTGGGCTTGGAGTTGGTGCATTAGGCGGAGTTCGGAACTGGCTTCGGTGGCGAGGTCGCGGGTGAGTTTGCGCAGGAGAGTGCGCAGGTCGCAGAGTTGGGTGCAGAGCTGGTTGCGCTCGCTGGTCAGCTGGCCTACTTCGGACTCAAGGTGAGTGACTGCGGCTTGCAGAGCAGGGCAGGGAGCAGCTGTCTTGCCACCTGGAGCCGAGTGGAAAGCTGAGGCCTGGGCGGACAGCGAGACAGACAGCGAGTCGAGGGAATAGGTGTCCAGGCCCAGCATTATAGAATAGAATTCGCGGGAGATTTCTACCTAAACCATCTAGAGATATGGAATTACCCACTGCTAGACAGGTAGTTCTGACACTGTGGGCAGTACCAGTGGCCGCTATAGACCTGCAGGGAAGTCGCACACACAGGGCAAACGCAGAGAGAGCAGGAAGTGCCTTCGTGACCTGCACACGCCCAGTGGCTTTGGCAGCACAGGAGGCCGCCTGAACTCGCAGCTCCGCAGTTGTAGCAGAGTAGAGAGAGGTAGGGGTTGAGCTGCAGAGGCAGGGACAGGGCGGATTTCAGCACTTCCGTAGCTGTGGAGTCTGACAGTTGGGAAAACTGGAGAAGTTGTGCTTGGAGGTAGGGCGACAGAGTGTTGGCTGGCTTGATATAGGCGGAAAATGCGTCAGTGTCCCGCTCCATTTCCCCCATCAAAGTCTCGAAATCAGGCCTGTCCCGCTCCTCAATCCTTATCATCAGCACTAAGTACTTCATGAGGCGCCAAGTGTACCGCCCTGCCACGTTATGCACGATTTTGCCCACTTCCCGGTCCATTTCCTCTATATTCATCAGCCCCGTGGGGACGTTCAGTAGGCAGAGAAAGATGAAGGTGACGCCCAGGGAAAACACGTCTGACTTGTATATGTGGTCGTTGATATGGGTAGTGCCGGTCTGCAGCAGTTCGCGGTAGGCGCGCTTCAGCAGGGGACTCAGGTACAGGGGAGACCCTTGCAAAGACTCGTGGGCGCGGGAGGAAATATCGATTTTGCAGCTTCCGAAATCGCTGATTTTGAAGGTTCCATCCATCGCAATGAAGAGGTTTTGCGGCTTAATGTCTCTATGACAAAACCCTTTCCTCTGCATGAATCTAAGCGCATCCACGAACTGCCACAGCATTTCCAGCAGTTCCCTCTCACTGTAAAACCGCCCTGCCGCCAAGCGCTGCTGCGCGTCTTTCTCCAGGTCACACTTGAGTCTCTCCATGACAATGAGGATTTTGGAAGTCGCATCACTAGGAAAGTGGTGAATGCAGTAGCCGTACACCTCGCAAATGCTCCTATGTCGGGAGTTGGACAAGGACAGTTCCTCGAGTGCTTGGGCGGACTCGTCCTTGCCGTTGAAGGCAATGGCCTTGACTACGACTTCTTGGTGGCTCACTTCTGAGTCCCGCTGGACCTTCAGCCGGGCGAGGAGCACTTTTACTCGGCCGGACTGGTCGCTGTAGATGCACTCGCGGAAGGTTAGGGCGGAGACGTCGATCATTTGGAAAGTTATGGAGGGATTTGAGAGCCTTTACGGGGAGTTGCTAGATAGGGAGCCGCTGATAGAGTCTAGTCCTAGTCCTGCTCTAGCGAAGTCTTGATAACGTGCAGTTCCTCCTCCCTCAGTCCTTCCTTCTCCTCCTCCTGCGGCGGCGACCTGGGCGTCACAGTGAAATCCGAGTCCAAAGCGTCCTGCTGCAGCAAGTTGCTCATATGACTCATATACACACTTTTCATGTCGATGCTGGAAACTGCTCGCAACTTCTCGTTCCTATCCATAGAGCCAATTGTGCCCTGTCTGCGGAGGATCGTTTCGGGGTTGGTTTGGCGAATAAAGGTGAATACGTCCTGTCGGCCGAGTTTATATACGAATGGGTTAATGTAGCGTTCGTTTATTGCAGTGTCGACTTCCAGGCCGTCTAGTTCTGGTAGCATTCTTATCTTCTTGACCCAGGGCACACTTTTGGTCAGCATGGACAGGCCGACATCCATCATGCACCGGACCCAAAGGATAAGGAAGTAGGCGTTCGACACGACAATTAGAGCGAAGAAGAAGATCTTCGCGCCCTCACTCAGGTCGCCTGTGAGGTAGAACAGTCCGCAGTAGATAGTCACTGTGGCCACCATGATAGAACGTAGCTCCATCAAGTTGAGTTCCGGAGAGACATAGGGCCGGTGCACAGACTGCATGTAGAGGAACACCACAAGCACTAACAGCACTGTGAGGGCCTGCACGGGCACTGAAATGGTCGACAGGAACACACTGCAGGAAATTATTGCGATTTTCCGGTACAAAATCACGAACTCCCAGTAAAACCGGTCCAGTTCGTACCCATTGTACAGGAATCCGAAGCGCAACTTCATGTGCAACTTGCTCAGAAGCAGTCTATTCTTCCAAATCAGTGCCAAACAACCAGTGGGCACTCCAATTCCCCATATCAAAATGCCAGGCAGCGCTATGGTCATGGAGTAAAACACGTGGTTATTGTCGAAACAGCGGATGGACAGGTCGCTCACGAGCCAGTACTGGCCTGGGTCGATTTGCTGGCAGCTGAAAGCGCTGAATAGGGCTTTTATGATGTTGGGGTGCACGAGGAAGAAGAGAATTACGAAGGTGCCGACGAATTCGTTCTTTATAAAAGTGTAATTGTGCCGATACACCGAATAAAACATCCAAAAAGCCAACGCCAACGCCAGTAAAATGACCGGAATGATCACAAAAACGACCAATTTGGTGTAAAAAACCTTGCTGTCCGCCTTGCCATTGCTCGATATATAGCAATCCACTGAAAATACCTGGTCTGTGACAGTGCCTGCAGCCTGTTGGTAGGAAAATATCTCCAAAACCACGTCTGGCCACTCGAGATTGAAGGAAGCTGTCAGCATGACAAGTTGCAAGTAGTTCATGAATATCTTTATATAGATAGAGTGAATAGCCTTCGGACGGTACACGGAATTGAGACTGGTTTTGACCATTACAACAACCACAATAACCACCAGCATCATAATTCCAAATAGTCTTGCAGAGTTAACTGCCAAGTCAGGACAACTCCCACACTTATTAGTGCCTGAACGGGAATATCCGCCCATACAGGACTGACACTTGTTCCCGGAGTAGCCTTCGGCGCAGTAGCCTGTGTAGGACAGGTTGTATCCGTCTGGGGAGCCGATACAGGCGGCGGAGTAGGGACAGGCCCAGAACACGTCGGTGAGGTAACTGGTGCGCCAGTACCCAGGCTGCGGGACCATGGTGTAGTTCCCGTAGCAAATTGCTTCAGAAGGACAAGAGTTGCAGTTCCCCTTAGGGTCCAGGGAGTACTTCCCTGAGTCACAGACAATACATGAGGTCTTCACCTCGCTTTCTCCGATAGTGCAGCTCCGCAGCGACACACTGACTCCCACATCTGAGTAATAACTAGCATTGTCCTTGGATACTAACTTCAGCGAAGGGTCAATCACTGAGGAAGACACTGAAATACTAACAGTAGTATTGGGACTGGCGGATACTGTAAAGGCAGAAAAATTGAAAATGCCTTTAAGCGCTGTGACTTTGGTAGTGCCTGAAAGCTCGATATCAGTGCTGGGCGTTTCCAACTCCCCAGGACTGGAACTATCGGTTTTCACGATGTTCCCCAAGTGGTCCACTAGAGCTAGAAGAAGAGACATTGTGACGGGCTGGCCTGGGGCGACGTTCTCTAGACTGGCAGCCTGTGTAGTGGTCGTCAAGACTCTGCTTTGCGTATATCCCAGCAGCGTGCCATTGCTATCCACCCCTTTAATAGCCACCGGGTAAGACGCCACACTAGGCGCATAATTAGCCATATTCCTGCCAAAAACAGTCCCAGTCATGTTAGGCATTATCTTCCTCCAGTATATCCCGCCTCCGTTCCCCACTGCAGAGTTGCCTTCGAAGTAAGAGTTTGTGAGGTTGTAAGCGCAGGTGGAAAAGTCCAGGCAGTCTAGCAGGATGCCGCCTGCGTTCCCGGTGATAGCGGAGCTGGCCACTGTGGCGGGAGTGCCTGTGGCGGTGTTTGACAGGAAGTAGCTTTGATTAATGTTCACAGAGACGCCATTGACATAGACAGCGCCCGCTCCCAAAGCCGTATTTCCGCTGTAAGTGTTATTCAGCAGACTATACACATTGGCAATAGGGTAGTCCGGGTTAGTCTCCAGGTACAACGCGCCTCCCGTCGTAGTGGCGGAGTTCCCTGTGAAAGTCGACTGCACAATACTCAGCACCAAACAGCGCGTAATGAGCAAAGCGCCTCCCGAGCTATTCGACCCGTTGAGGAAATTTGCCTTTGAAATTGATATAGCGTCCATCTTATCAGCGGTTATTGCGCCGTAGGCAAAACCACTGAAACTGCCGCCTGTCATTGTGACTGAGCCTTGAAAGCCGTATACTCCGCCTCCGGAGACTGTGGCTGTGGTTGAGGAGAAGGACACAGAGTTGAGGGTCAGTACGCACTGCACAATAGCACTGATAGCGCCTCCTATAGGCGCAGATAGCGAGTCAAAGGTAGAACTTGTTACAGCGATAGTGGAAGTTATGGCAAAAATCGCTCCTCCGCTGAGTTTCGCCTTTCCGTTCGTGAATTGCGTATTCGTGATTTGAATGGCTCCGTTAGTTGTAGTCTGCAGAAAGCCTCCATTGGTGCCGGTCTGGTCCCTGAACACACTATCGCTAATTATAAGTGTGGACATCGTCATGGAAATGCCCGCTGTATCCCCTGGTGCAGTGTTTAGGTACATTTTGGACTTTGCGAATTCAAGTGCAGAGGCGAGCATCATAATCGTGGCAGTCACAGAGGCTTGATTAGCGTCCAGTTGACAGTTGGTGAAAAGGGAAGTGGACTGCAGACAGCCGACGAAGTAAAAGGCAGAGCCCTGACCACCGGTGTTCTGCGATACAGTGCTAGAGTCCAGCTTAATGTAAGAGTTTTGCTCCATGTAGCCTGCGCCTCCGTGGACTGAAGCCGAGTTGGACAGTAGACTGCAGCGAACACAGGTAAAGCGGCTGGTCTGGGCTATATGCACTGCGCCTCCATATGATCCTTTGTTAGTCCTTATCGTAGCATCGGAAACCGTCAAAACGGAACTTCCAGTAACGTAAATAGCACCACTAGGGTCCCCTGTATTGCTGCTATACGTCCCACTACTGTCAGTCCAGGTGACCTTTTCCCCTTTCACACATACTCCAGTGTTACTCACGCAGCTTGTTCCGCTGCTGCTAAATTCCTTATTAAAGGTCGAGTCTGCTAGCGTTACCATTGAGTCGGAAGCATTATTGGTCATTGTCACTTTCGCAAATACGAGTTGGGAGTTCATGTGAGCGGTATAAACACATGCAGCAATTTTGCTTTTATTGGACGTAAAAGTGACAGTGTCCAGTTTGAGAGTGCCTGCGGAAAAGGCTGTATATACAGTGCCGCGGGCTGCGGCTTGGTTGGACGTAAAGCTCGTAGTGGATATAACTGAAGAACTGGAAAGCATCGTACCAGACTCGATAAATATAGCAGAACCGTCCAAATTACATATGTTGCTTTCGAAAGTGCTCCCGGATATACTTAAAGTCATAGGCGTAGCCACTGAATTGGTGTTTTCGATCGATAAACCGCCGCCATCAGTCGCGGAATCGTTACTTTTGAAGTTACAAGCAGTGATAGTGAGAGATGGAACAGTGGCTCCGCTTCTTGGAGCATAGTAAATGGCAGCTCCTTCATAGTCCGTAGTCAAATTACTGGTGAAAGTGGAGGAGGAAATAGTCACACTTTCCCCGTTGCTAGTCATGAAGCCACTCCCTTTGGAGCTGGAGTTGCCAGTAAATGTGCAACTCGTTATAGTCACTGAGGCTGTGGCTTTTTGACTTTGTATTCCCACTGTGCCACCTCCGGAAGCCATTCGGTTGAAGTTGCCTGTGAAAATGCAAGTGGTGAGAGCGAAGGTAGAAGCCCCTGTGCCCATTATGACTGAGCCAATAGCCGAGGACCCTTCATTGGATGTAAAGGTACTAGACACTAAGGACACGAAGCCTGACATTCCCTGCATATCTAATCCTCCACACCCGTTCAAACACTTATTTGACGTCGCAATCATCCCACTCCCAGCAAAGGAATAGGTGTTTTCCAAGTAAATCACAGAACTGCAAGAGCCTTGCGAAGTCGTATAGGCGGCCTTTACATAGGAATCATTGTTGTCCACAAACAAAGCCACAGTGACGGTCTGTGCAGTCACAGGAGTGGCAGAGCTGGTTTGTCCATTCATCGTAAAAGTCACTGTTTGAAACACGACATTCGCCCAATTCGACACAAACACAACTCCGTTTTTCGATGTTAAATTGTCAGAAAAAGTTGTGGTTTTAAGTCGAAAATAGCGCGCTGGGAAAACAACCCCATCCACCCTCTTGCCGCTCACTTGTAGAGTAGCCGTTTTACCGTTCGTGAACTCCTCTCGCATACTGCCCTGGTAATTGACCTTGATGATGCCAGAGCCTTCCACTATGTTATCAGAGAAAGTGCAGCCTGAAATCAGGATGTTTTGCAGGTCTTTCGCATGTGCGATTGATATTAGTCCTCCGTCCTGCGTTCCGGAGTTTTGGGTAAAGGTGCAGTCTTGGATAACGATGTGGTCAATTACGTAGTCTACCAGTACATTGGTGGCGCTCAAAGTCTCTTCCAGGTTGAGTTCGAGAGCTTGTATGTTAATGAGCGACCCCGAAGGTCCAAAATTGGTAGTAAATGTGCAATCATCGAAGGTGACTTGTTTGAACCTCTTCAAGTAGAAGAGTGACGATGCACTGTTTTTGGTAAACAGGTTATAACTGAAAGTCACACTTGTGATAATTGCAGTGGCCCAGCCGTCCGCAAACACGAAGCCGCGAGTTTGCAGAGAATCTGTGAGTTCATAGCCGTTATTCATCAGCGTAACCGACCCTCCTGTGTATGTAAACCGTCCACAAGCGTAGTTACTACTGCACGTGCTTTGCATAATCACGGCGTTATTGTTGCCTTTAGGAAACATGAAATTCGAGTTAAAGTCCACATCCACCAGAGAGATAATTCCGCCTGAGGAGGAAATAAGCGATAAAAACTGCTGTTGGAAGTTGGTGATGAGTACGTTTGTGAATATAAGCGTGCCAGCGCTGCTCACAGTGAATAAACTCAGTGATTGGAACTTGTTACACTCATTTGTTGGGTAAGCCACTGTCACCTGGTTCCCATGCTCGTCATATTTGTCTCCGTATATATCTGTTTCTATGGTCGGACAGTAGTGGCAGTTCGCAAAATTACAAGAGGCGATTAACTCGTATTTCCCACTGATAACTACATTAATGAATTCAAGCGGAGTGGTCACTGTGAAGAGCGGCAAAGGGGAAGCCGTGTTCTTGTAAATTAGGGTGGCTCTGCTGCCTGTACTCACACATTGTGGGTGGGGTGCAGGGCTGGGGTCGTCATCACACAAAAAAGAGGTGATTTTGGTATATAAACGAGTTACTCCGCCTGTAGTAGACATCAGGTCATCAGTAGTGGACTGACCCTGCGGATTTCCATTGGTGGAAGTATGACTTCGAACCCCGTAGTAATCAGACGAACTGGCCAATGGCTCAATGTAATGATTCCCAGCTAATAGGTAAATTGTCACATATTTCAGCTGGGCGGCCGCCAATGCAGTTGCAATTGAGTTAAACGGATTCGCATAAGTCCCTTCCCAAGGTCCAGGGTGAGTGGAAGAAACGTATAGTTTTGCAGGACTGGCGTCTGATGAATGATCAGTATTTGGGTAGCACAAACTTGTCATCACAGGGTGGGTCGCATAAAAGGCAGGGCAGGTGTCGACACAAGATGTAAAAAACTGCAGTTTGGGCGCTTTACAGGACAGGCAGTTGTCCACACTGTTCCCATAGCATATTTCGCAAAAGCTTGTAGTGCAGGCTGAATTTTGAGGGGTTGTGAGGCTTGAGCTTGGAGGCGGGCCTTGGATGACCATGAAGCAGAAGCCGAGGCTCATGGAGCAATCCTTGTTGTTGCAGGCTTGCGCACACTTGGACTCCTTGGCTGCAGTTTTCAGAACTTCATAGGTGCAGCCAGGTTGCTTCTGTGTGCACGTGGCCATGTTGAAGGGCGTGTCGAAGTCTTTTTGCAGCAGTTGGTAGTACTTGGCAGCTTTGGTAATCGTGTTATCGTCAATACAGACGTAATTCGGATTCCCGCATACGGCAACCGGGCATTTATTGTACCCGCAAGCAGGCACTGAGCACTCTTTACTGCAAGGAGCACTCTCCGTACATCCATCAGAGCAGCCACCACATGCTCCATTGTCATAATCACACCCCTCATTGTTGCACACTGTGTCGCACGCCTTATTGCTCAGCATATCTGTGTAGCAGTTCATTGCACAATCACCCTACATGTCGCTTACACATTTGTGATCATCCCATTGGCAGGCCGCTGAGGCGCATTCTACATCACATAGAGTATTGTGTTGTTTCTCATAGGTACAGCCAGGCGCACAGTTGCAATCTCCACCGTCCCAATTCGCCTCCTGGATATAACACTCAGAGTTGCATTGACCATTGCCCATCATTACTGTGAAACAAGTCGAGTTAACGACCACTGGCTGACAGGCAGGCATGTCATACTTGCATTCCTCTGTGAGACAGGCCAAGTCACAGACACTATCCAGAGTCATAGCTTTAGTACAGCCAGATGCACACCAGCCCATATCCCCACCATCGAAGTTGCACTGTGAGTTGTCACAGGCTGCCTGCGGCTTTAAGTCTCCCAGCATTACCCTCACACAGCCGTCTGCGCAGTAACTGCAATCGCCCATATCGAAACCGCATTCGTACGTGTTGCATTCTGAGTGGAAAGTACGGCTATCGCAATTATGGTCCCCTAGCAAAGAAGTGTCACAGCCTGTATATATGCAGTTCCACTTACAGTCGCTCGTTTCGAAGATGCCGTCCTCCGAGTCCCAGCCACAGAAAGGCGTCATACAGTACCAGTCACAGACTCCATCTCCAATCTGTCTAGTTCCTACCCAGCCGTCTCGACAGAAGCTGGTCATACAGCGCCCTACGTAGGGGGTATACGTCCCTCCTGTTCCGCCCGCTCCTCCCGTACCTGCTGACTCAGTGGTGCGGAGCAAAGTCCAAAGCAGCGTGACGAGTGCCATTAATATTACAACGGTTTCAGGTTTGTCGGACTAGGAAAAGCTGCTAGGAAAGAGGCTTGAGTGGGTTCGGCACACTCATGCCTTCTGTCACGCTTTCCACGTAGCCGCAGTGCACGCAGAAGGGCACACTGACTGTCTGCACAGGCTGGTGGCAGCGCCCACACTTGTCCTCTTCCAGCACCACGAACTCCTGCAACCCCTGAGACTCGTGGAAGTAAGGACAGTTGGGGGCGAAACTGCAGGTCGGGATGAATTTGCACGCCACTCCTTGGAACTTGATTTCCGCCTTGATTTCCTCTATCTTCTTCGTCAACTCTTGCAGTAGATTTGCTTGCTGAGCGACGGGACTGGCTTCCAACTCATTGGTCATGTTGCCGATAAGCTCTATCATTGGCGCCAGACGCTGGTTGTCCGGGACGACCACGTGATCCCGGAGGTCGCCACAAATCTGACATTGCAAAGGACTCTGATAGCAGTCGACACAGCCCAAGTGTCTGCAGTACAGGACTTGCGGCTTTTTCTGGCTGCAAAGACGCTGAAAGCAGTTGAGACAGTAGAGCTCTAAGACCTGCACTTCCATGTATAAGGCTAGGTGAATAGTAGCTTTAGCAGTGCAAAAGCGCCGCTCAGACCCAGTGCGAGCAACTTGTTCACCAAGTTTTGGTCTATGGTGAAGCCGATAATTGTGACTGGTCTGAGTTCTTGGTCCAATTCCAGCTTCCGCACAGTCCATTGGAGAGCTTCGAGAGCTGCTTTCTCAGAAGTCTGCAGTCTGGAAGCAGCCTCCTGCAGCAAGTCACTATGCACTTCAAAGCTGTGATTGAGTGCCACCGCCTCCAGTATCATCCGCACAATCACCACATCAAATGCAATACTGAGGAACAGCGGACAGATCAGTTCCCAGTTGTAGGCACGACTCAGCACTCCGATTACTTGAAGCAGAATGAACACCACTGCGCATAGTAAAATCGGCAAAATTGCACTTGCGTATATGTGAACTCGGTTGGAAAAGCGACGGCCGAAGTCGAGGAATGCTCTCCGAGTGTAGTACCAGCCGTATATGCTGCGAATCTCGCCCAAATCCACCTTCGGCAGGTTTTCCAGCAGCAAGATTCGATCAAAGTCGCTGATGAGTGCAGAGCATTGCGACATCAGCCACCTTTTCCGCTGGAAGTCCACGATACCCACGACAATAAAGCTGACCATCGCCCAGACCATGAACCCGTTGCACAGGAGAGTTATAGGAGTCAGGATAATTTCCGCTGCATCGAAGTGGTAAGTTGAGGGGCCTAACAGGTACAGCCGAAGTATATGCGGAGCTAGTGAATAGACCAGGGCCGCTAGATAGGCAAACCACTTCCCGAAATTATCATGCTGATTGATAGCGCCTTCCAGCAGTAAGCGGGCAGTGAAGAAGGCGGACTCGTACTTCTCTGGGTCAACGTCCAAAGGACAGAAGAAGCCTTCGGTGCCTTTGCTCTGCAGGTCCCAGAGACGTGCGCGGGTGTCCGGTTTCAGAGGGGCGCGAAAGATAAGGTGGAGGTTGCTGACTGGTAGGGGCAAGCGTCCAAACGCGTTTTTCAGTTCACATGTTGCGACTTCTTCAGGTACTCGAAGCCACGCGAATATTATCAGTGTATTCACTAATTCGCCTGACGGCACGATACCCTCTTTCAGCCTTTTCCACCATCTCTTCGTCAAAGTCCCATACTTCAGACAGATGATAGTGGTGCGGAGGCACACCGCAGTCAGTGTGGCTATCGCAACTATCCGGAAGTCCTCAGTTCGAGCAGGGTAGAAGACGAAAAGCAGCGTGATCATTAGTACAAGCATATGCGACAGAAAGTCAGCAATATACAAACGAAGCACAATTATGCCCATGTTGGAGACGAGACTCCGGCCGAATACCGCCCAAATGAGAGGCACGCAGACCGGCCCTCCACAGAGATGCAGGAAGTGAATAGCCACGGCAGTGAAGAACTGCCAATAGTGGAATTCCACATCGTACGCGTCCGTTTCCTCATCCATCGACTCAGAAACACCCAGGTCGGAGGGAGTCGGTAGATTCCTGTCGACTGAAACCCTGGGGTTTGGTTGGACTTTGGACATATTTTAGACTAGTCAAAGAGACGACGCAGTTTGCGGACTGAGGGGGGAGTGAAGGGAGTGCGGGAGGACTTGGCTCCGCGCAGGAGGAGGGACTGGCAGGACTCGGCATCTTGAAAGCGCGCTAGCTGTTGGAGTTCGCAGGAAATGCGGTCGATTAGAGGGTTGCGGGAGTTGTGGTCGGAGGGAGGGTAGCTGAGCAGTAGTCTGGAAAGGTGAGTAATGGCCTGAGATTTATCGTTCAAATGAGTGTCAGAAAGGGAACTCAAGCGGTGCTGCAACTGCCTTACAATCGGCAAATACGGCGTATAAGGATAGCACAAAGCTTCCGCCTTCAGACACCACTGCAAACAGGCTTCCTCCTGTTTCCCCGCACTACAAGTCTCTGCCTGGGTCCAAAGTGCAGACAGCACTGCAGAAGTATATGCGAATTCCTGAGTGCTCAGGGTAAAAAGAGCATCAAAGGCTCCAGGCACGTCCAAACGACTCAGGCAAACATACGTATTCAGCCGAGCCGCGGAATCCGCAAAGTAGCGGTCGTAATAGCCCTGAATCGCCATTAGCTTTTCCGTCTCCAGGACGGAATGATCGCGTACCGATTCCCCGAATTCCTTGGTGGAGGAAGAGCGGAATTGCAGCTCTGCTGCTGGTAAGCTGGGGAAGTAGTCCACTTCTAGGTGCAGTGCGGAGATTTCGCGGGCTGAGTTGGTGGCTTTGGCGTCGGGGTGCACTTTTTTCTGGCATCTGGTGCGGTGGAGCATCAAAGCGACTTCCACATCCGCCGGCCGAACAGCTACATACTGCCTCAACTCTATCTCCGCGTACTCCAGTCCCCTGCCCAGCCTTCGCTCAGCAGTCGCTAACAGCCCTCTCGCGAACTCCGGCTGAACGCCCAGTGCCTCCGCCTGCAAGCAGTACTCCAACGCCACTCCCAAGGCCTCAACTCGGTCCTGCTCCTGCAGGATTCTGCTTGCGGACTCAAAAAGACTTTCAGCCTTTTGTTGTCTCCAAGTGGGCCGCTGACACAGTTGCAGGTACTCAGCTAAATTGTCCTCTGCAGCGATTTGGAAGGTTCTGAGGACGGCTTGAGCGACTTCGACGGAGTTCGGCAGGACTAGGACTCCGAGCAGTCTCGGCTTGCAGCTGATGGGCTTGGAAGCCTCTTCGCAGCTTTCCAGGTCCTTTAGAACACTAGTGTGGTGCGAGAGCAGCTGTCTGTGCATTGAGACGAAGACAGCTGAAACCGTGGCTTCAGTCTGGCTTTTCACTGCTTCTAGCTGGCGAAGGGCGGTTGTAAGCTCAGTCTGCAGGGAGAGACGCAGTTCCTCGGCCCAGTGCCTGCTTTCCAAGCACTTTCCTGGGCCTTGGCCAACGTGTTGGGGGCAGAACCAGCGTTTCAGCACCTTTGAGCAGGCCAGCTGCCCGCACACATCACAGTAGTCCATCTCTTACAAGGGAAAAGCTAGATTCTACTCACTAATCAACCCAAAATATGAACTTCTAGGCTAAAAATAGCTAAGTTAAGGCAATTGCGATTCTTGCATGTAGACCCAACGTTTTGCCATGTTCTTCTATGGGTAAACCCTCAATTCTTCATCAAAATGCGCCTTTTTCTCCTCATCCAACCCTGCATACACCCTAGAGAGCAGCGGGTTGCGCACAGAGCTGAACAGGGTCGAGGGTTGGGACGTGGAACAGTTCCTCAAGTCCAATAATACGGTAAGATTGTCTAATTCTGGCTTAAAACTGACCAATTTGTGCTAATTTATCTTTATTATTGTCGTTTTCAGCTCGCTTTTTCTCAGAGCTAGTTGAAACTATACAAAAACTGCCTTATCTCCTATGAACAATTATCTTAAGTCAGTCTATTTCCACACCAACAGGTGAAATCAGCAGTTTTGAGCTCCTCTCTGAAGCTGGAGTCTGTGAGGTAGAAAGGACTGCGGTAACTCTGCCCTTTTTCGTACTTTTCCAAGAGCTGCAGAGTGATGTTTGCCCCATTTTGTCAGGGAACCGAGAGAATGTTGGCGAAGCAGCGGTTCACTACGCCGTCTGCATAGGGAAGGCCTCGTTGACTGCCTTCCCTACTCCCACATTAGGCAGTCACTTGGCCTGAACCATCTCCACAAACCTTGAGATATGTCTTTCGCAGCAGCTGTTCCCTCAATAGACCCACTCCATTGCCGGCCCACCACTATATAGCTGTAAGTCCTTCTTTCGCCACAGAGATGAGACGTGAGCACGAGGACAAAACAGGCACTATACTTCTCGCAAAGAGCAAGAACAGAGAGCTGAGAGGTAGACGGACTGCTGACCTGATTGTATATGCA
>Ga0247837_1002660_pt1 | contig 33113 bp, 35 predicted proteins | sample LaCtaG_2_FD_187115 | JGI IMG/M metagenome (GOLD analysis project Ga0247837, IMG submission 187115) | Freshwater microbial communities from meromictic Lake La Cruz, Castile-La Mancha, Spain - LaCruzMarch2015_14.5m | ecosystem: Environmental > Aquatic > Freshwater > Lake | place: Spain: Castile-La...
CTCTATGCAGCCTTCATCTTTTCGTTCATTACGTAAGATCTGCATGAGCTAGTCTTTGTTCTATGAGATATCCATCGATAAGATAAGATTTATATGATAGAATAGGCAGATTCGCATTAACCGCCAGCAAATCTATGAATCGATTCACTCATATCTGTAAAAGCTTGTCATAACAATACATATTTAGAAATGAACGTGAAGATTTTCTCTGCATGAGAGACCCTTCTACGGATTTTCTCTTGAGAAAGGCCAGATAGTTTGCTATGCTGTGAACATTAGTAAGAGGGCACACTATTCAGCTATCTACTAGGAACAGCCAATAGTCCAAAAGCATTAAGAGGCTGCTGTCTGCTTCCTATCATTGATGGTTAGAAATCTTACATATAAGGTGGCTTGTTCCACATCATATATCTCCAATTAGTGTTTAATAAGGTCTTAGTGAGGTGCAGATGAGCTATTTGAAAGCTACCACTGAATTATGAGTCTGCCCTCACAAGGGGAGAGTCGTTGGTCTCCGACAGACAACTGCATCCTGAAAGTCCCCAAATTGAGCAGATATTTACCTTAGTTTGCAAGATGTAGTCCAGTACTTCTTTGTAAGGCTGTTCCTTTATACTTGTAGCAGTCTCTGAGTTAGATGGACAAATAGACCTGGTCAAGGCCACATACAGAGTGCTCCCTGCAAATACCTAGCAAGTTTGGTTTTGAGCCCTTCCATGGATGTATCTCGCTTATAAACCTGCTCATCCCTCTGTCTATAATGGAGTCAGACGACTCAATCACTCATCAAGCCAGTCTGTCTCCATCACAGCTGGATTCTAGATGCATACCTCCCTCTTCCCTGCCCACTCCCTTGTTCACACTCTCCGCTTTGAAGTCTCATGCCTGCACCATTACAACTCGTTCAGAGGCTGGGGCTCCCTCCGAGACTGTGGAGAAAGGTGTGGAAAAGGCTATCTTGGCCCTCTATGGACCAACTCAACGAGGCCATTATCTACTGCGAGAATCTCTCCTCGTCACCCCAGCATCGCGGAATCAGCGGAAATTGAATTAGCCGCATAGAGGAGTTTTCCGTGGTTGGTGCCCTCCTCCTGGGCTAACATTGCCTGCAGCAACAGAAGGGCACATAGGTCCCAGTACCTCACATAAGCCCTCCTACCTCTAGCAACAGCCTTTGCAGAACCCTACACAGTGCTATAGTCTGGGTATAGAAGCAGAAAGTGTTTAGATAACAAGTCCCCCAACCCGGAATCGAACCGGGGACATTGAGACATCTGCGGCATTTACAGTCTCTACTAACTGAGCTATTGGAGGGGTATAGCTCCCACATGTCCTACCTATATACTCCCAGACGTGCTAGAAGTGTACTTCTTCCTGAAGATCCAGCTCCCTCAGCTTCACTTCGGCTTCAATGTACGAGAAGCTGGAAAAGTGCCTGTGGGTGCGGTGATATATGGCCCTGAAAAGGCTGACTATAGAGCCATTCCTGCATATACGAGTCTTTTATGTCCCAAGTAAAGAGACTTTTCAGGCTGAATTTCGGATTTTTGCGAGGGCACTGCCAATTTCATCAGTATATTGTGTGTGCGGCAAAGCATATAACCCTCTTATAGGTTCCAACTAGCAGAAATATATACCCATAGTCCACTTGGCTAGGAATTCCTGCTTGGTAGGAGGACATACTCCTACTACTTCTGTCATTTAGAGCGAGTAGGTACGCTTTTAATATGCGAGGGTGGTGGTAGCCAGGTAATTAAGTCCAACACTTCGCTCTGCAGGATTAGGAGAGAGAAGGAAATACCCACACCCAGGTAATGTATCATAGGGGTTTCAGTAGAAAACTTAATAATAAGAGGATGCTAAGATCCGCAGGCTGTGAAGGAATTATAGGTGAGTCCATTGCTAAAGCCACCCTACAGTGTCTTTTAGTCAACAGCGATAATATAGAAATGGACTCTCTGAGTGATTTCGGCTGCTTCGCCTACTACTTCAACTCTCTTATTCAAGGTACAGGAATGTGGCCAAGGCAATTCCAACATTTCCCTCTAATCAGCACGATTCTCGTACTCCTGGGAGGGGGCTTGTCCTTGCTGGCTTCCAAGCTGTTGCTGAGGACTATTGACCTGCACTTCTCAGAGGTAGTGGGAGAGGAGGGCAGAGAGCAGTTGTTGGAAACACCCCCTGAGAAGCGTTCCAGTGTACTCAATTTGCCTGCACTGCTACAGCGCTGTCTGCCCCGTACCTGGTGGGGAGACACTCTCTATGTGGTGCTAATGGCTTGCCTTGTGATAGCTCTAGTGCGAGAGTTGCTATCTTTCGGATTTATTCTATATAGATTAATGCGGTATGGTGATGTGTATGGATGGGGAGGACTATTTGTGTTGTTTGTGGGGGGAATATTCATGGGATCCTCACTGAGTTTGCAGACAATGGAGGGAGTACAGATAGGCTGTATCCTACTTAACGCTACATTCGCGTTATCATACAATTTTACAATTTCGGTTACTGCTCAGACTCCTCCTGAGAACATTTGGGAGGTAGTTACGCATCTATACAACCCTTGTTTCCTATCAAATCACATACTAATTCCCACTGTTTTGGCTGCTTCTAAGGCGCCCTCGCAGCGGCATTTGGTCCTCATTACCTGGGCTTTGATTTTTGTTTTAGCAATTCAACTACCACCAAGTCTGCTTATTGGAGTATATACACCAATATTCGACCCCAAAATAGCCAACATCGCTTTTAGAATTTGAGTATTGCTTCTAATAATACCTGTGGTATTTTCCAGCCTTCACTTACAAATGAGGACTCTGGCAGACATAGTGATTGCATGGCGTTATGGCCTAAACTTAGTTATGGCAAGAAGAACCTATCCTCTGAGAATTAAGGCAGTGCAAATTCTCATACCCCTATTTATTTATGTCCCAACCTTCATGTGTGCATACTTCGAATACGATCTCGCTATAGAAATTGGCAATTCTGAATTTGGTTACATACTTGCAGTGAGTACCATGTATTTCATAATTCCCATCTGCTACTACTTCACAGTGCAGCAGATGGGAGAGAGGGTGGTGGGGAGGACTCCAGCCTGGTGGACCTACTCTCTCTATGCAGCCTGTGCCTTCTCCTTCACTCACCCCAACATCACACAATCATCGGAAATTGAATTAGCCGCATAGAGGAGTTTTCCGGTTTGGTGCCTCTATAAGTAAGGCCCTCCGCTTTCCACCTACCTTTAACCGAAGAAGTCTTCAGCCCGTCCTCGGACCCAGGCACTTGAGAATGTTAGAAAAACCTGAAACTGGGCAAACCCGCCTCAGAGCTATCGGCTAACGAGGCTTTGGAGGACTTGGGCTTTTCTGAGTATTTCGAAGGCGTTTCCGTGGCTCCTCGGAGAGAATAGGCCCAACTCTTAGTCGCTTGAGCCAGAAATGGCATCATTAGCTCTTGCTTTCCCTGCCGATTGCCCTTCAGTCCGTCTCCGCCTTTCCCCTTTTCTCTGCCGAAATAGGGACTTCCAGCCCTTTCCAGTCCTTTCCCTTGGTCCTTATAGGCCTCTGGGTACCTGTTACGAGTTCAGTTTCGAGCCTTTTTACCAGTTCTCTGGTGTTCGTCTCGACTTGTATCGAGTCCTGGACCTCTGCACGCAGCGCTTCCAGGTCTTCCCGAAGTCTGGAGACCTCCGCTTCCTTGGCTGCTAGCAGCTCTATGAGTTCCTGGTTCCTTTGCAAAGCCCGTTCCAGTTCAAACCCAGCTGTTTTGTACCGCTCCTGCCAGGCTATTCCCCGTCTTTCAGGTCTTTTCCCCCCTTTCTCAGTCACAGATTCATAGGGATTTTCGAGTTCTTCCCCAAAGCTGCTCCCTCGGAAGTGGTGGGTGGAGTCCTGGTCTGTGTCTAGGGAGGGCTGGAAGGGCTCTGAGCCGCTGGAGTTGATTTCCGGGTCCCAAGAGGCGGCTTCGCTGCCGGAACGCTTTAGCTCTTTGGCTGGACTGAAGGGCGTGAAGTCGGGATCCATTATGTGTGACTGGGTAGGGAATAGGTATTTAGGGCACTTAGAAAGTGGCTTTGGCTATGAGGGATGTAGAGGCAGAATTAGGAGACTATATGTGCACATCTAATAGTCGGGTTTGAAGGTATTTCCCTATTTATGTACTAAATTCGCCCTACATTTAGCCACGGAAAACCCTTCTTTCCCCTCATCTCCCAGTTCTCCCTTCACCATTTCTCGGCGGTACTCTATATTCAAATGACCAGGAAGCGACAAAGAGGCCGTAACCCGCCCAGTCCAGCCCCGGCCTCCAGCAGCCGCCGCTCCCTCAGCTCCGGCGCCCGTCCCTCCACCGCCTCCGTCTACTACGACCGCTTCGCAGAGCGGGCTTTACAGGCTTTAGAGACTGCGAAAGGGAAGAAACCCGCCTCAGTGGAGAGAGGGAAAAGGCACAGTGGAGGCCGGAATCAGTCTGGAAGTATGGAAAAAAGGCCGAATTCCGCAATTGCCATAGTGACTAAGCCGAAGCGGGCGAGAGCTCCAATCCCCCCTCCCACCTCCTTCCAAAACATCGTGCTTTACCTGAACAAGGAAGGGCAGGTCATCACCCGGGAGGCAGTTGAGGACATAAGCGGACTTCCGCTGGCTAAGCGCAGGAAAAGGAATGTGGCGATGGAGGATGATATACTGGCGAGTTGCGTGCTTCTAGACCCGGTTACGCTGGAGGAGGAGGAAGTCTGGACTCGTAATTTCCACCTAGGCGTCTTTATGCCCAAAGGGATGCTGACGTATAAGGAGGAGAATGCAGGGTTCCGAGTGGCGAACATATGTGCGAATCCGAGTCTGAAGGCAGTGTGTGTGTCGTTGGCGAAGAAGGCGGCGAGTCCTTTGATTGTGGTGGATAAGAAGCGGATTGTGGCGACTGTGCTCTACACTGAGCGGCAGAAAGTGGCGGTGAAGTGGAATAGGCAGCAGGTCTTGCTGTCGCAGTGGGACGTATTCCAGCTAGATGAAGGCCAAGAATTCATCCTCGCCAACCTCTCCGAGAAGACAGTCGCCCGGGTTCAGATCTACGAAATATGTTAACTAGTCTTCCACCCAACACCTCTCCCTATAGTCCTCATACACAAATCCCATCAAGTAGGTCTTCAAAGTCGCCCAGGGACAGGGATTCGAAGTGCAAGGAAATGGCAGAGACAGGGGAAAGTCGTTATAAGTGATTTTTACCGTGTGGTTGGAGAGAAGTTCGAATAAAAGGACTGAGGCGAAGGGAGGGACTGTGGCCTGGGAGGCTTGAAAAAGGGTCAAAAGGCCGGTTAGCATAGTATCGTGACTTGAGAAAAAGGTGAATTTCGGGCCTTTGGCCTGAATTGCATCAGTTAATATACGCATTAGTTCCAGTAGAAACCCGGAAAAGGACAGTTTCACTGCTTCAGGGTGGGCGAAAGGCACAGTAAAGCGGTAAAATCCGTGCACTTCTTTGACCTTTTGGAGCAAATCCAGGGTGAAATTGGGCGGAAGTCCATGTCCGGCTGCAAAATCGCACTCTAAAGCCGAACTAATCTTCTGTGCCTGCTTAATACTATTCACCGAGAACCCCAAAGCCTGCGAAAGCAGCGGAAATAGGCTTATTTTCAACTCGTTTTCCTTCGATATGTAAAAATCTCCATTGACTACCTCCTTTTCATACATATCCAACTTCGGACATGTACTGCCGCTATACCCTTTCAGCACATAATCCCGGTCATTTGAATGGGTAAAGATCGGCACTGTCTGCCAGCTGTATGGCAACGCAGCCTTCCCTAGTGCTTTCTGTACATGTCCAAAGTCATGTATGTATAGAGGCGGAGTGACATGTGTCTGATTAGCACTGAGCTCTGGTCCTAGGCCATACGGGTACAGTCCTAGCACTTGGCAATAAGCACTGGAAAGGGTCCTGTTGGAGTCGGTGGAGTGGATGGTGAATTCAGAGGGCTGGAAAGAGGCATTGAGGAGTTGGGAGTGCAGGATATAGCGCTGGCGGAACTCTGTTCCTAGTAGGTAGTGCTGGCGCATGCCTACGCCTGTGAGTTCGTCTAGGTCCTTTGCTTGCCAATATTTGCGGTTGAAGGGGTAAATCTGGCCTGGACCTCGGGCTCCGTGCCGGGATATTTCCACTACAGCCCGCACATCCCCGGCAGACCCCAGAATCCAGCATACCGTCGCTAGCACCGCATAAAGTCCTACCATTACTCTTTAGATGTATGGTCTTCTCGGATGTGTCTGGTGCAGTCTGCAGGGAAGGACTGCGGGTCGGACCAGTCCTGCATCCAAAGATGCATGTCTTCGTCCTCAGGAGGCTCTCTGTCCTCTTCCTTGGAGTAGTCAGGGTAGTCATCGTCCTCCTCAAAAGGCACCGCCTCCATATCCTATTACCTACTCCATGTCAACTGCGAACCGCCAACTGCGTTCGAATGTCATTAACAGCTTCCAGCACAGACTGAATTGTGCCTCCCAGCTGCACCACACTGGCCTTGGTGTCCTTCATGTCCTGCTCCAGTCCTGTAATCCTGCCTAAGCCTTACTTCCGCATGCACTCCTCGGCTGTGAACTCGTCTTCCTCCTTGATTTCCTGCACTGTCAGGACTCTTTCCCGCCCTGCAATGTCCACCAAAGACCCTAGCTGCTTCTTCAGCTTTAGCAGCTCCACGGTTTCTAGTAGGGCTTGGCGGTGTCTGCGAAAGCGCTCCACTGCCATTTTCCGTATGTCTTTAGCTTCCACAGGAAAATCCTCCAAAGCAGCTAAAAACTCCTGCTTAGATACAGCCAAAAACTCCGAATCTCCAAACACTTGCGCGTTATCTATGCGCTTTAACGCCTTCACCAGCTCAATTTCACCTATATACGACCCGCGCAGGTAAGACTTATACGTGATTTCCCTCGGAAACAGGACTAAATTCACTCTTCCCTTCGATATAAAGAACATTTCGTCTGCGTAGTCGCCTTCTTTGTAGAGATATTCGCCGTTGGAGTACTTTACAGGCTTGAGGATGGGCATGAAGTAGAGGATGAAGGACCTGCCCTTGTCGGTGAAGAACTGCAAGTCCTTGATAACGCCTCCATACATACTGAGCGCCACTTCATACTGCAGTGTCCTCGGAATTTCATTGAACAAAGAGTGCTTATCCGACCACACACTACCCATTTTCCACGTATAATACCTCACCGCGTCCCTAATCCTGCCCTTCACATCACTACTAATGCACGTTTCCTTCGCAAACTCCTGCAGTGCCGCCATTTTCGTGGTCAGCAAGGAGTCCCTTGTATCAATAGACGTCAAAAAGGAACTCAACGAGCCTACAGTGAACGAGTAAAACCCAACTCCTATGAACATCCACATGATAGCGAGGACCATTTCCAGCTGAGTCCTGGCTGTAATGTCTCCATAGCCCACTGTAACTGTAGTAGTGACAGTCCAGTAGACAGCCGCGAGGTACTGGTAGCCGGTGCTTTCGTCGAGGAAGTTGCAGCGGACAACCCAGGAGTCGGGTTCGAAGTCGCTCAGCCGGGCGCTGAAGAACCAGAGACAGCCCATGAAGTGAACACAGAAAAAGACGATTATAAGGAACTTCGCCAGTTTCACCAGTCTCGAGTTTATCTGCAGACAGTCCTGCACCTTCTCCATATACGCCACATTCCTATAATGTCCCAAAGCCTTAAACACCTTCACCAAGCGAAACAGCCTATACAGCCTCGGCAGCCTAGCCAGACGCATAGCACTATTGTACCCCGACCCTTCCCCGTCATCACTTGCAATTGCAAGCTCAATTACGTTGTAGGGTATGCTGGATATCAGGTCGATAAGGAACCAGGAAGCAAAATAGGTCTTCGCGATTTGCCAGCGGTGGTCTTCGATAGAGCCGTCTTCTCTGATGTAGGCACTATTGAAGTTTATTAGCATGTCTGCGAGGAATAAGCCGTTTAGGACCAAATCCGTGGTTGTTAGCCCGTCGAAGAAGACATCTTCCATGAAGGCCATACGGTATGGAGACACGACAGCGACATATATCATGACAATAGTCATAAAGGCAGTCCAGCCCTCCTTAAAGCGGCCTTTTGGGTAGAAAAGTCCCTTTTCTGAGTTGTAGCCGTGTCTTTCCTCTGAATGGATAGTGCGGAATAACTCTCTTTTCTGTACTTTCCGCTCTAGCAGTTCGTCTAAGTTGGTTTTGTACTTCTTGTCGCCGTCCATCAACTCATTCGTGCCGAAGTTCAGGATGCCGGCGTTTACCCGCTCGACAGCCTTCTTGCTGCGCAGCTTGAATAGAGCTCGTTTCCACAGTCTCTTGGCTCGAGTCCAGCCTACTGTCACCTTCTCCGGGCCTACTAAGGTCTGGTTGCAAGTGTCTGTGGGGAGGTTTTCACTGGGAGTGGAGAAGGGTAAGTCTTCGGATATCGAAGGCTGCTTGACTAGGGAAGGGTGGCGGGGGCGGGTGGGTAGGGAGCTGTAGGCCTTAGAGGCCATTGTGACTATAAGCGATGTCCGACTTTGATTCGAGGAAGGGTTAAAATGACCATAAAGTCCGCTCATGAGAACTTTCTAGTGGGGAAAGCAGGCACTGGGGTAGATCTGGTAGAGGGCGGGATAGAGCTGTAGTGGACTGGGAGGAATGCTTGGACTAGTAAAATGGTAGAAGCCGGGGTTTGCAGTCACTTCTTCCACATCAAGTCCAGCAAACTCCGCACTGATCTCGCCAAATCCCGGCCCTTCGGCATCTGCCAATCCTGCCGCAGCGACAAAGACTCCTGGGTGTGTCTGAACTGCTCCGAAGTCTACTGCGGCCGGGACACTCAAGGCCACATGCTCGAGCACTCCACTGCGAAAAGCCACCCAATTGTGGCTTCCTTGGCCAGTGGGCAGATTTGGTGCTATGTCTGTGATGAGGACTTCGATGTACTGGTAGAGAAGTTGAGTACTGAGAAAACAAGGGAAAAGGCGGAAGAGGTGGCCAGTAGTGTCCGGGCAGTACTGCAAGGAAGACTGAAAAAGGACAATAAAGCAGTTCCTATGGGGAAAATCACCTCAGTCCCGATTTCCAAGCCAGGCCCTGAGCCTTCCTCAGTCTCTATCCCTCTTAAAGGCTTGTGCAACATGGGCAACACCTGCTTCTTCAACTCCACTCTCCAGTGTCTAAGCGCCACCACCCCCTTAGTAGACCAGGCGAACAGGCTGCAAGCAGGCCCTGTCGGTCTGGCTTTTAACAGAACAATGCAGGCCCTTAGGAGCAAATCCGGCCGAGACTTCCGTCCATCCGAAATCCACTCTGAAGTCACAAGGAGATACAGGCAGTTTAAGGGCTTTGGACAGCATGACTCGCATGAACTATTGAGATGCTTGGTGGACGCTATGGCGACTGAGGAGACCAAAGCGAAGGTGAGGCCTGCAGTGGTGGAGGGCGTCTTTGGAGGGGAGCTGCTGAGTACTGTTTTATGTGAGAACTGCATTAGGGCTGGTAGTGGCCGGGCTATTAGTCGCTCAGTGGACCCAATAATGGACATCAGCCTGGAAATGTCGCGAAAAGCAGGGAAACAGCCCACGGATATGGCGGATTTGATAGGAAACTACAGGCTGGATATAGAGCCTGAAGACTTCTCAAGCACAGCCAAGCAGTTCACAGGTCTGGAGCCTGCACTGAATCAGGACTTGGGCAGTTTGGCAGGGGTGGAAAGCTGCTTGACTGCCTTCACTCGCTGTGAGTCGATGGCGGATACTGACAATTTGTACGATTGCAGTCGGTGTAGAGGGAAATCAAGGGCGATTCGAAGGCTGTTGATAGCAAGGCCGCCTGAAGTGCTGGTTTTGCACTTAAAGCGGTTTTCAAGCTCAGGCCGCAGTGCTATCAAACTGACCTCCTTCGTATCCTACCCGCCCACCCTCGACATCTCGCCTTTCTGCATACAGACTCCAGGCGTGCACATCCCTGCATACCGCCTCTATGCCCTTTCCGTCCACTCTGGAGGCCTGAACGGAGGCCACTACGTCGCCTACGTCCAGCAGCAGGGCGGGGACTGGTACTACTGCAGCGACAGCCACGTTTCCAAGGTGAAAGACAGCGAAGTCCTCAGACAGCAGGCCTACGTCCTTTTCTACCAAGCCCAAAGTCCCCTAACACCCACTCTGCCTACGTCCCCCAGTACTGAGCAGCCTGAAGAACATATGGAGCGGGAGTAGCATTCAGTCCTTTGGTAGGTAGGTAGATAATCATATGAGTACAGGACTAGGTGTGCAGAGACGGAGAAGGAGGTCGCCACTGCCCCTCAGTCTGGCAGTCTACATGGAAAGTCCTGTATCCCCGGGCAGAAGACCACTGACACCTGGAGGAAGCGGCAAAAACCACATGCCTAGGAAGCGATTTGAAGAGGGGAATATAGGCAGAAAGGAAGGAATTCGAAGGCGGCAAAGAGGCTCTATGGAGAGTTCTAGGCCTGTTAGTGACTTGGCCGTAGCCCTGGACGATGATATATTAAGGGCGAAAGTTGGCTCTATTCAAGGCAGAATTGAGGATCTACAGAGACGAAATTCGGCTGTTCTCAGGGAAAACTTGCAATTAAGGGTGGGAAACACTAGGAGTGCGGCTGGAGGGGAGATTTGGGACAGGGAAAGTATGGTTAATGAGGTGGAAGAGCTGCATTTGCTGCTTTCCAATGCGCATAAAGGCATAAACTCCCTGCAAATGCAGCAAAAAGGCGCAATTTTGGAGGTCACGAAGGTCAGCAAAGAGCTGGGAATGCTGAAATACCGGCTCGAACTGGGCGAAAACACCAAAGAGGTCAAATCCGGCCTACTCATCGAAGCGATTTCCAAGCGATTCGACGAACACACGGCTTTAAACCGAACTATCCACGAATTACGCACAGAATGCACAGCAACCGACCACGAAATCTGCGATTTCCAACAAATGAACTCCCAACTTTGCCTGCAACTACAAGGCTTGGAGCAGCGTTCTGACCCTGAAACCCTCAATATTGCGCATCTTTATGGGAAACTGGGCATTGCTACGGCGCTGCTGGAGAAGGCGGGGGAGCGGGTGGCGGCCTGCCAAGCCTTCGTCGCCCTGCACAGTCCTGTTTCATAGTCTCTCTACAGTTCCTCTATATAAATCGCTTCTCGAGAGGCCTTGGGCGAGCCCACTTGATGCTTCTGCAGCAGTTCCAGGTGCAGTCTCGGCACAAACTGCGGCTTCTTGAAAGGCTTGGGCGGGCCCTTGACCAGCGGCTCCACTTCAATACTGCTCAAACTACTCACCGAGTCCTTCCTTGCATGCTTCGCCCCCCAAGCCGCCATCCTTTCCGTATTCTCCGCCTGCGCTTTGGGACTATGCAGCGTCGGACGAGGCGGCGGAGAGGTCTCTTTCGGCCTTTTCAGCAGTGCGTTTTCATACACAAGTGAGTCCAATCGCTTCATTAGCAGCTTTTTCTCTTCCTGCTGTTTGACGAGTTCTGTCTGAATTGTGGTCGTTTCGCTGGATTGGCGGGAAATTAGTTCCTCGTAGCGGTTTTGGATGGCTTCCAGGACGCCTTTGAACTCTTGGGAACGGTCCATCACTGCTTGGAAGACGCGCCGGATGGCGGACACTTCGCTGCTCAAGCTCATCTTCTTGGCGCTTTTCAGGTCCTCTTCCAGCAGGACTTCCAAAGCTTTCCCTCGGGTATATTCAGGCTTAGGCTTGGGAATTTCCCCCGACTTAACCCTGGACAAAGTGCTGGATAGCTTCGGGGAAACGGCAGGCGGCCGCGACTTGTGGACAGGACTGGTCTTCGGCGACTCCTTGCGAGCCTTGTGTCCAATGAGGAGTTGGTCACACGGAGACTGCGCACTCTTCCGCAGTGCATGCGAAGACGTAAGTCCCAACGCACTCCTCTGATTCCTCATAGTAGTATGGCCCAACCCACTCACTTCCTGTCCCTGCGTCTACAGCGTTCCACCACATCCCACAGTTCCATGGAAAGTCTCAGTGAGGCAGTCCAACGCAAGCGATCTCCGACCCTTATCACGACCACCAGTACCTTTAAACTGAAGAGTCTGAATACAGGCGAGGAAATCGACATCAGAGACGAAAACAATACTGGCTTCGTGTCCAAACTCGCTCGAATGCTGACCCTGGACGGAGGCTCAGCAACCGGCCTGCAGACTTACTTGTAGGCTTTAGACAGTGAAGAGCGCAGACAGGCCAATCACCGTCTCTGGGAAGCCGCGGAAAGAGGCGACTTGGAGACTTGCTTGGAAGCGCTGAGCACTGCGCAGACCAATTCCAAGGGACTGAACGACTGGACAGCTCTGCACTTAGCAGCGCAGATGGGACATGTATCTGTATGTCTGATGCTTTTGCACCCTCAGTACTGCACGGATGTGAATGCGCTGACTTCTTTGCACCGCACTCCGATGCACTTGGCAGCGATCAATGGGCATTTTGAAGTCGCGGAAAGCCTGCTGGCCAATAGCGGAAATGGGGATATACAGGATAAAGACGGATGGACGGCTTTACACCATGCTGCCAATATGAGTCACTTGAAGGTCGTAGAGCTGCTTATTAAGGCGGGAGTGGACGAAACCCTATCAGACCATCAGGGCAAAACAGCCTTTGAAGTCTCTGGAGGCTCGGAAGTTGCGAAGTTGCTGAGTTCCGCGTCTACGCATCACTATGCGAGGACAGTGTTTAACGGAGTTCTGATCAGGAACTCGAGGGAAGACAGAGTGACGGGCTTGCTGCGGCAGTCTAGTGAAAAGAGACTAGGAGTGAGACGAGACTCAGTCCCTGGAAATCACAGAGAAATGGGCAAGCCGAGGAGCAGTTTAGACCTGGACACGTACCCTTCCACCCTAGACGACTGCCTGCACCGCCTCAACCCCCACGACTTCCAACCTATCTGTCTCCTCGGCAAAGGCTCCTTCGGCGAGGTCTACTACTGCAAGCGAGGCGAGGAAGAATTCGCCCTCAAAGTCCTCAACAAGTCCCAAGTCCTAGGGAAAAACGTACTCAGATACACTCAAACTGAGCGAGAAGTGCTTTGTTCGGTCCGACATCCCTTTATAGTAGAGCTCAAGTACGCCTTTCAGACCTGTGAAAAGCTTGTTCTTGCACTCGAGTACTGTCCTGGAGGAGACTTGGGCTACCACCTTTCTAGAGAAAAGCGGTTTAGTGAGGAACGGGCGAGGATTTACCTCAGTGAAGTACTCCTGGCGTTGGAAGAACTGCACTCCAACCACATTATATACAGAGATTTGAAGCCGGATAATGTGGTTTTGGACGCTGGAGGACATGCGAAATTGGCGGATTTCGGCCTGGCGAAGATCAGTAAAACGGGAGAAGCGAGGTCTTTTTGCGGGTCGGTAGCCTATTTGGCGCCGGAATTGATACAGAGGCAGGTGTATGGCGCCCAAGTGGACTGGTACTTGTTGGGAGTGCTGCTTTATGAGATGCTGGTGGGCATTCCGCCCTTCTTTTCCTGCAATAAAGACCTGTTATTCGAAAACATCCAAAAAGCCCGGCTAAAATTCCCTAAACTGGTCTCTCCCCTGGCTCAAAGTCTAATAAGTCGCCTAATGGACCGCAACCCAAAGCAGCGTCTCGGCTCCAACGGCCCAGAAGAGGTCAAACAACACCCTTTTTTCGCCTCCATCGACTGGAGAGCCGCTCTAAACCGGCGTTTACGGCCTCCAAGTACCATCAGAATCCCAAGGAAGCCGGACATACTGCCCATTGAGCAGGTTTTCGGAGATATTCGGAAGGCGGACACGAATGTGTTGGAGGACTGGACGTACCCGACTAGTTCTTAGGGAGTAAATAGCGACTGCATATGCGAAATAGCAGATTTCTCATAATCGTTTATTATGCTGAAAACGGACTTTTACAGTCGAAATTACTCTTAATTAGCTCATATATAGACTATTATATGGGGGATGTCTGGGTGAGTTTGACTCCTGGATCGCAGGCTTTAGTGGTAAGAAAAAGAGAGGTAGTGAGTCAGATGGACTGGAAATATGGGAAATACCTGCTGTGAAGGTAGAGCCAACAAGGCGAATCCGCCTGTTTTGGTGCGGAAACCCACTCTGATCAGCAGTAAACTGAAACGAGAGCGGGGCACCCCCTACAAGCGCTCTGCCTCCACTGTAGTTCGCACCTCCCAATCTCCTCTCCTGCGCACCACCACATCTCCTAGCGCCAGACACCCCAAAAAGCGAGAAACCACCCAAGTCCCAGCCCCCGAGCAGTCCCAAGACCCCGCCCCCCTCAACTCCCTGCCTACAGAGCCCCTATATACCCCTCCGCTCCTACCTGAACTGCCTCCGCTCCCTGCTGAAGACTTAGAGGAAGAGAGTTTAGGCCTGAGTTACACGCTGCAAGGGGGAAGGGACTGTTCGTATGCCCAACAGAAGCAGTTACTTGGGTTGTTTGATAGTGATGAGGAGCTGGACAGTCTGGCTCCAGTGTCCCTGCACCACGCCAAGGACGCCTTCGACGTCCTAGTGCTCGCTATCAGCTCCAAATGCCTGTATTTGCTGGAAGCCACCGACTACAGTGACGTGAAAAGCAAGATTTACCTGAACTGTCTCCGTCTACTATGTGTGAACTCAGACAGATCAGCAGTCGCAGTGGTGTACCAAAGGGGTGTGGACGGGCTTGAAAAAGTCCTACTATCCAGCACTCGCTTCGAATCACTACTAAAAGCCATCATTTCCGTGCACTTTGAGGAAGAAGGGAGACTAGTGCCTGCCCTCACCCAACCCACTATGTCAGATGCATTGGTGTTCATTGCTGCTGTGACTCCTGCTTCTTTGGCGGAAATGACTACTAGGGAAGCTTTGCGTGTGCAGAAGCTGTTTGCTACGCAGGGGTTGGTGGGGGAAAATAAACTGCTGATGGTGCAGTGTTTGAAGGAAGTGCAGGGGAAGGATAGGGCGGTGCAGTTGCTGGTTTCGGACAGAGCGCTTTACACCCTCAGTTACTCCTTCTTCCTCCTCGACCGAGTAGCTCTCGAAAACGTGCGAGCAGTCCGATTCGAAGACAACTGCCACGTGTGCATCGAAGCCGACAAAGAGCACCGCTTCAACCTGCCCAACCAGCAAGGCCAAGACCTCGAGCGGACCATCACCGCCTTCCTGCAGCGCTCAGTGACCGTCTAGCTCCGCCACTTGTATGACATTAAAGCCAGATATAGTCATATTGGCGGATGTATTGCTTCAGTGCTATAGGCCGGGCGGTGATTTCCGCTTGTTATGACCCTGCGGCGCACAATACGCTGCCGCCGGTGGGATTGAAGCCTGACCCTGCCAGGTTGCAGGTGCCTGAAGCCTCGCCCCCGCCGCCTGCCTTCCCTGATAAGCCGGTGGAAGTGGCTAAAGTGCCGGCCAAGGTGCGGCTGCAGCAGGAAGAAGACGCCTTAATGAAGGAGTTGGAGCCGACCTACAAGGCCCCCAGGCGAGTCGGCGCAGTGGTGCTGAGCGGCGGCAAGGAAGCCACCAAGTCCGGGCGGTTCACTATGGAAGAACACACGGACTCCGCATGGGACACGGACCTATGATAAGCGAGAAATACACCTAGGAAAGGTTATCACTGTTGCCACCCTCCGGAGACACTGTCGTAGTCTTGCAGTCTCCAGCAGTTTTCCCTTCACTGGACATCAGAGGCAGGGGCATTATGGGGTTGGTGCGAAGGTGGCCTCGGACTAGAGGGACTTGCGACATGGAGAGGTGCTGGTCTGCTTCGTTTTGGTTGACTGTGGAGCCGTCTTTGTACTTGGCGGCGGCTTTGCGCTGCATGACGATGTATTCGTAGGTGGTCATGTGTTTGATTTGCCGGAGCCAGAAGTTGAGGATTATCAAGTTGGTGACGCCGATGACGATCAAGAGAGCCAGGATAAAGGCGAGGCCGGTAAAGGTTAGGATTAGTCCTGAGGACTGCCAGCCGGTGTAGTCTGCGCAGTGACTATCGAAATCCTCGTTTCGGGCTTCGCTAAAGAACACGCAGCAATAAACCAAAAATACCAACTCTGATACGTCTAGCAAGGAAATGAGCCACAGAAACATCGTATAGTTCTCCTCCCCGATGCAGTTATTGAGCCACTTGCAGTGGTGGTCAAAGCGATGCACGCACCGGTTGCAAAAGCCGCAGTGCTTGGACTTCCCATGCACACTAGTCTTGCAAATAGTGCACAAAGACGGGTACTTGGACGTGTCGAAGAATTGGCTGTATGTCTGTTACCTAAGCGCTATGGCTTTGCGGTGGGCGTATACAGCGGGATCCGTAGGGTCTGACTTAGTAGTAAAAAACCCCAATACAGCCACTGCACCCTGAAATAGCCCACAAATCACCATAAAGTGAATGCGTGTCTCAGGGCCAAACACTGGCCCCATGCACAAGTAAGTGACCAGCAGCTGGTACCCGAGGACCAAGTAAGCCGCAACTTGCAGTAGATGCGGGGGCCAGTAGAACCCGTTCTTCTTCACTCTCTTTCTCTCCAGTTCCGGGTAAGTCCTCATGGTTTTTATGCGCCATGTGCTACCTAGCAGATTTCCATTTGGGTCTGGACCACTTCCTGGGTGAGGTTCTTGAGCACGTCTAGCCGTAGCGTGTGCAGCTCCGCACAGGGCACGTGGACAGTGTCGAGGATCCAAGTCATCAGATCCAGCACTCGATAAGCGTCTCTTAGACGTAGAACTGCTTGGTGCGCCCAGGCGTTTCTGATGCTTTTCACCACTGTAAAGGCTGCCTTCGGGAAATCCCCTCCGAACTTCCGCTCTGTGTAGTGCCTACGAAACACCTCAGTCCAGTGGTCGTGCATAATTCCACAAAGCATACCGATATCCCACTGATCCGGCGTTCTTCTCGGCGTCATCTAGCCTATCTCCTACCATCGTGTCTCTTGAAGGCGGGGAAAGCGCGCATTCCTGCCACTTCTCTTGGTAGTGTCCCTGCAAGCAACTTACCACGAAGTCTCTCAGTTGACCCCGGAACAGCTCCAGCCCTCGGCCGATGGCTTCCTTGCAGTAGTCCAAATCCATATATAATGCAGCAGGTGATGTACGCTATCTCCAGGGTGGAAACCAACCTGCCCGAGGACGGCACTGCAAGCAGACTGCGGAATGTAGTGGAAAACGAGTATTGGCGGCCTGGAGTCACTGAGGCGACTGTATATGTGACATTTGAAGAAACGAGTATATGTGAAGCGCAATTGGGGATAGTGTCTGACCTCGCCTTTACGCTGTGGGGCTACAATGAGGAAAGCGGGGTAGACGAGATGTTGATTGGGGAGAAAAGTGAGAAAGCTGCGAGTAAGGGATTTCGCCTGTGCAGGTGTCTGAATGCGGATGTAAGAGGTAGCCAGTTCAGAGATATGAAGTTCACGAAGGCGAAATTGGCCTTGGCGAGTGAGAAAAACCTGGAATTGGCCTTCTTTAGCCTGTTCCGGAAAGAGGAAACAGCCCCGGTTCCCGCCATTATTCCCCCTGGATACAACCTAAAGCGGCGGGCAGAGGAAAGTCCTCTCATCATCCCACACCCCAAAAAGCCCAAAAAGTCCTCTCCCACTCGCATTTCCCCCTCCCATACAGTCTCAATCCCCAAGATCCCCTCTTCCTCAGCCCATGCTACCAAGCCTATCCGCATCCTTCGCAAGGGTCCTATCGTCTCCACAGACCCTGCGGAAACCAGCTATTCCGGCCTTTTGGCGGACTGCGTAGTCACCTGCCTCGCTAGTTCTGAACATATTCAGAAGCTTTGTGAGTGCCTGGGGGCCTGCTTTTTGGACCACTTGGAGGCCAGTACGACACATGTGGTGCTGCCTGCTAGTTTGGAGTATGACGAGGAAATGCTGAGAAAGACGGAAGCGAAGCTAGTGTCTGTGAAGTGGCTGGAGAAGTGCTTGGGGGAAAAGCGGAGGCAGAGGGAGGAGGACTTCCAAGTACTGTAGTAAGCCACAGTAGAAACTTCCCTATATACCTATATATAGATCTGGTAATGTGATGTCAGTCGTGTTCAATGTCGACCTTTCCCGAGTGGAATTTCCCTCTGAGTCTCTAAAGGAAAACTCCCCCTACTTCGCAGTCTCCCTGTGTACCCTCCCTCCCTGTCCAGAGTACCAAATTACCCTACCTCCCTGGGTCACTCTGGACTCTTTGCTTTCAGTTTTACACTACTTCGAGACTGGACTGATTGAGTATGCGGACGTATTCTCTGCACTTAGAGTTTTGTGGGTGGTGGAGTTGTTTGAGTGTGCGGAAATGAGGGATAAGCTGATTGAAAGAGTGATTTCGCCGCAGGTTGAGAGGGAAAACGTACTATTATTCCTACAACAAGCCTACGAGAAAGAAGCAGTTGGAACTTGGAGCCTACTTAGGCAGAAATGTGGGGAAATTGCAGAGGCAAATGCAGATTACTTGTACCAATACTATGGAAAAGCGATGCAAAGGCTGCCTTCTAGCCTAGTGACAAGTGTGATTAAAGGCTATTTCCGACTTAAAGGCTACAAAGTCGCAGAAGACTGCTCTCAACTGCTTATATGTCTATTAAAAGCCTCCGAATATACCCATTTCCTCGACCTTTTAGCCTCTGAAAGGGCCTCTTCCCTATCCCCCCAGTCTCCCCCCCTCCTCCAAACCCTCCCAGTCCCCATCCTCCCCAACGAAGAATCCACCTACTCCTCACCCGCCTTCCTCCTAGGCAGCAGTCGCTGGAATCTCAGTGCAGTCGTATCAGCAGTGGCAGGCACTCTACAAGTCCTATTGCAGCGGGTAGGGCCGGAGGGAGCGGCGGACAGGATTGAGGCGGTGGCTGTTTGGGGGGAAGTGGAGGGTAGGGGGAAGTCGAAGGGGGAAATGGTGATTGTTAGTGGGAAAAAGAGAGGGGAGAATTGGCTTTTGGTGGAAATTGATATAGGGGAAAAGGACGAAGATTCCACGTTAATTGTCAATTTGTGGGGGGGTTTCGCAGGACTTTATAGTGCCTTACTCACACATATCGGGAAATCCGCGCAGCTTTTACTACTGAATGAGCCGCTTGCCCGCCTTCCCAGCCGCGACCTTGCAGTCCTCCTGCAGTACCGCTATTTATCAGTCGAATCCGAAGATATAGTCCTAACAGTCCTCGCAAAGTGGAGCTCCGAAGCTCCTTTTAGTCCCAATTTGGCTCAATTTCTGTACTATGTTCGTTGGACTTACGTCACTACCCCCACCCTAATCACCATTTTTATGTACTTTCCAGGCCTTAAAAGCAGCATTCCCTGGCGAAACAGCCTTCAAAGGGAAATCGAACAGCGGGCTTTAGGCCCCAGGCTAAGCGACGAAGTTCCCTATAAGAAGGCTGGAAAGCCCAGGAAATGCTACTCTGATAGGACTGTGGGTCAGACATATGGGCAAATGACTGAGTTTCTGAGGGAAGTGGAGGAGACTTTGTGGACTTCGGGGACTTTCAGGAGTGGCTTTGAAGGGAAATTTGTGGGCTTTATGCGGGAAAGGGAGGCAAAAGAAGCGAAAGTGGAGCAACTTCGCGAGCAGATGGGAAAACTGACAAAAAACGTCCCAATATAGGCCTAAAGTTCTTAAAAAGGTCATTAGTTTCCGCAAAAATAACCTCTTTTTGGCGAGATTGTCTGTAATTCCCATATATCTACAATGCCATGTCTACAACTAGCTGCATTGCCCCACTTCCAAGGCAAGTATAAGCCCACATACCAAGGCTTAAGCCAGTTAGTCCCTATAAATGTGGCTAAGTCTGCTCTTCCCGCTGATTTCAGCCCTAGAAATCCCTCTCCAGCCTGTGCACTCCCCCCTCCGATCTCCCCCCTCTGCCCACCTCCGCTCCTACCAAAGCTCCAACCAGACCTACGACCTCGCCCTCTCCAACTACATCAATGTACCTTCCAAACAGCTGCAATACAGCGGGGCTTTCTACATCGGCACTCCCCTCCGGCCCTTCACTCTCATCTTCGACACTGGGTCGTCATGGACCTGGGTGAATGACGTGAAGTGTGGGAACAAGTGTCATTCTGGGCAGATGTTTGACAGAAACAGCTCGAGTTCGTATGAGTCGGCAGGGACGAATGTGAGTTTGTCGTATGGGATAGGGGGTGGAAGGGCGGAGCGGGGAAGGGAGACTGTGGCTTTAGGGCCGGAAGGCCAGGGACTGGTGGAGAAGCAGGGGATTCTGCTGATGCAGGAAAGTAGAGATTTCTCAGGCATGCAGGCGGATGGAATACTGGTGAGATACATACAGGGCCTGGGCTTTAGTCAACTTTCCGACAATGAGCCGACAATTATAGACAACTTAAAGACTGTGAATGCGATTGCTAGGTCAGTTTTCGCTATATATCTAAGCGACTTGGATATGACGTATCAGCGAACCTCCCCATACGAGTCCGTCATTACCATCGGCGGGTGGAACCGCAAGTACGCCCACACCGACTTCACCTGGGTAAGGGTTTTCCCCACTATTGGCCACTGGGTCGTCCGTGTAGACAGTGTTGCCCTCGGCAGCTCCAGCCTTTCCACGCGCTTCCAGCCCGCTATCGTAGACTCCGGGACCAGTCTCCTAATCGCCCCAAGTGCCCAGTATATGGGCCTATTGGATGCAATCTGCAAGGAACATACCTGTGTAAACCTCGGCTTTCTCGTGGGAGTACTGTGTCCTAACGGACCAGCGGAGTTCCCAGATCTCGTATTTACCATAGATGGGAAGGAGTTTACCCTACCAGGGACTGCTTATTTGGCGCAAATGGGCTCCACATGCGTCATACTCATTGACGAGATGCAGGGAATGGAGCTGTGGATACTTGGAATGGTGTTCATGCGGACGTACTATACGGTTTTCGACATGGAGAAGCCGCAGATTGGGTTCGCGTGGTCGGTGAATATGCCGGAGCAAAGCAGCTCGATGGGGGTAGTACTGCTATTGACTCTAGTGTGTGGAGGGATTGGACTGTTCCTGGGGGTGTATTTCTGCCTCATTAGGTCGAGGAAGAGGAATGCTAGGACTGAGCCATTGATCCCGAGGCAGTACGGACTTTAATAGCTAAAGCAGATAGAGCCACTTTCCCTGCTGATCACTAAGGGGATAGCTGAAAGCATGGGAGTACTAGCTGCGCTCCTCCGTCTTTTGCTAGTTTCCGCCTTCGAAATCCCTAAAGATCTACAAGAATGTATATCTAGGCAGAGTCTGTACCAAGGCACTCTCTACTTCGGCACTCCACCACTGTCTTTCCACTGGGCTGATTTGGGACTTAGGGTGGTTGTAGCTGTATGGTGTCTCCAGGGTCGCCAGCAAGCCTGCAGAGACAAATACTCTGATGGAGCCTTTAATCAGTAATAACGATAACTGAGTTCTAAGCAATTCCACTGACTTCTCTGCTAATTGTGGAAATTCCAGCAGTAAAAGTCTCCTTTCCAACACTAGGCACTGCCCTGGTGCAATATCGTTGGTGCATAGCAAAATGAAAGCAGTGGGTGTGCTCTTTGGCCTGGCTTTAGCCTGCGCCTTTGAAATCCCTCTCCATCTCCGCGAAAGCCCCAATTCCCGCCGAGTCTCGCCTATCGCCATAAAGAACTACAAGAATGTATATCTAGGCAGATTCTGTACCAAGGCACTCTCTACTTCGGCACTCCGCCCCAGCCCTTCACTACTGTCTTCTCCACAATGGAGACGTGGACTTGGCTTTATGACGTTTCCTGTGAGGAATGTGTCCCTGCTTCGGAAGCGTTCAATGCGTCTGAGTCGAACACCTATGAAATGACTGGTGAGACTGAGGAGTTGGAGATTGGGTATGCTTCCATAGTGGGATTCGTTGGTTTTGATACTGTGCGTCTGGGTCCGGAGAGAGGCGCTGTGTTCAGACAGCCCCTTCTCCTTTTGTTTTCAGCTGACGGACTGGAAGATTTCAGAACCGACGGACACACTGTAAGCAGACAAGTAGGGTCTAGCCTTCCGCAGTGACACCCTGCTCGACAACATGAAGCGACAGGAAGTTATCAGTGAAAGAGTGTTCGCTTTCTACCTGTCCAGCTATAACGACCCCAAATTACCCTCCTCCCTGTCTTTCGGCTCTTATGACTTGGAGAAATATGCACTTGAGGACTTTTCCTATGTGCCAGTCGAGCGGACTACAGGGCTGTGGACTGTCCCTCTCCAGCGCATTTCCATCGGTCTGGAGGTCTTGGAAGAGTCCAGAAACGCGGTTTTCAACACTGATAGCAGCCTTATATCCATTTCAGCCGCAGCTTTCGACCAATATCGCGCAGTCCTGTGCGGCTTAGTAGCGTGCAATTCGATAGATTTATCCTTCCCGTGCGAGAATGGAGAAGATGCGAAACTGCCCATGCTGACCTTTACTATGGGAGAACAAGAGTTCCCTATAGCACCTGAACACTATGTATGGAGGGTCGACCAGCAGTGCTATTCTCTGGTAGTGTCGACTGACTCTAGCGAGGATGAACTGGGACATCCCTTTATGCTGGCGTATTACACGCTTTTTGATGCTGAAAATTACCGTATTGGCTTGGCTCGCTCTGTGAGCAACCCCTTCCCTGCCAGTAATTGGTACATTTGGCTGGGAATCGGAGTGATTGGGGTCGTTGTGGTGGCTGTGGCGGTGTAGTGGCTGCGAATTCTCTCGAAAAAGAAGGAGCAACCCATTGATCTGATGGAGCCCTTGATCCGTAGTAGTGAGGACTAGGCTAGTTAAGGTGGATTTCTCTAGTGAGCTATGTCTGTCTTAATGTACAGACTATTGTAGGTCTCCTTGGCAGCTGATACAGGATAAATATGGGGCTAGTTTCCCTTTTCCTAAGCCTAACCTGCACCTTTGCCTTTGAAATCCCTCTCCTGCTCCAGACTGTGCCCTCTACCCAACCCCTCCCTCTCCAGAACTACGAGAATGTATCTCTAGGCAGGTCCAGTACTACGGCACTCTCTACTTCGGCACTCCGCCCCAGCCCTTCACCACTGTCTTCTCTACTGCGGAGACCTGGACTTGGCTGAACGACGTCTCTTGCAGAAGCTTCTGCCACAACTCTTCAGCGGCTTTCAATACTTCCGAGTCGAGCACTTATGTGTCGCAAAGAGAGTCGAAAGAGGTGAGTTTGGGCTCGAAAGGGAGTGGAATAGTCTCGTTGGGGCTGGAAACTGTGAGATTCAGTCCTGAGGAAAGCGGAATTCAGGACCAAGGCTTCTTTCTCGTCCTTCAGTCTAGTGGACTGGATGGTCTCAAAGCCGATGGCTATGCGGTAAAGTGCATGCAGGGACTTACCCTTCCCAAACAGAGTGCAGGGTCCAATTCCCTGCTAGCCAATATGAAGAGCCAGCAACTAATTGCGCAAGCTGTGTTTGCCTTGCACCTCGCAGACTGTACAGCTGCGAAGTTACCCCTTCTTCGCTTTCCTTCGGCTCGTACGACTTAGCCAAATACGCACTTTCCGACTTCTCCTATGTGCCGGTAGACCTAAATAAGCAGCTCTGGACTGTCTCTCTCCAGCATATTTCCTTCGGAACTGAGTCTGTGGAGGAGAACAGAGAGGCAGTTTTCAACACAGACATAGGTGTCATTCCTATCTCCAATGCGGCTTATACCAAGCTGTATCGCACTATCTGTCGAATCGTAGAATGCGATATCACGTATGTGGACATCGTGTTTGATTGCTCAAATGGGGAAGAGACAGCACTGCCGGACATTACCTTCACACTGGGAGGACAACCCTTCGCCCTGAGCTGGAAGCACTATATAGCCCGAGAGAAACAGAACTGCTTTTCACTTGTAGTTCCTACGAACTCTGAGACTGATATATTGGGACTACCATTTCTGCGGGCGTACTACACGCTGTTCGATGCGGAAAACTACCAGGTTGGCTTAGCGCAGTCGATTAACATGCAACAACCCTCAAGTGTATGGTACATTTGCTTGGGAGTAGGCGTTGTAGGAGTGGTTGTAGGAGTGGTTTGGTGCTTGTATCGTGGCCGGAAGAGGAGTGAGCGGCCCACTGATTTGATGGAGCCTCTCATTCGCACTGACGACTAACTAGGTAGTAACTTCCTCTAGGAGGGCGAAGCCTAGCAAGGTCTACACATGCATTTTCGATATAGCGCTCCTTCCTTTTCCTCTGATTGCAAGGGGATAGCTGAAAAACATGGGAGTACTAGCTGCGCTCCTATGTCTTTTGCTAGTTTCCGCCTTCGAAATCCCTCTATCCCACCGCGAAGCTCCCAGCCGTGCAGTATCCAGCAGAACTGCTGTGGCGGACATCAAGAACTCCCAAAATGTATATCTATGCAGATGGAGTACTACGGCACTCTCTTCTTCGGCACTCCGTCCCAGTCCTTCACGGTTGCCTTCTCTACAGGGCAGGCCTGGACCTGGCTTAATGACATTTCCTGCGGCAAGTGGGACTGCCATCCCTCCAAGCAGTTTAATCGGTCAGAGTCCAGCACATATCAAGAAACAGCCTTAGAAGAGGAAAGCGTAGCGTCTGCATATGGTGATTACGGAGTGGCAGAACTCGGGTATGACACTGTGCAACTCAGTCCTGGGACAGAGGCAGTTCTCAAACAGCCTTTCCTTCTTATGATGTCGGAGGGATTGAACGACCTATCAACTGACGGCATAGCTGTGAGCTGTATCTAGGGTCTGGCCTTTAATGGGCTTTCCAAAAGGTACGAAACTATACTTGATAAATTGAAAAGGCAGAAAGTAATCAACGAAGCGATATTTGCAGTGTACCTTTCTGACTTCAATTCCCCGGAATTGCCGTCTTCCTCTATCTCTTTCGGCTCGTACGATTTAGAGAAATACGCAGTGTCCAATTTCTCCTATGTGCCTGTCGACTGGGCTGAAGGGGTGTGGTATATCCCTCTCAAGCATCTTTCTTTGGGAAAAGAAGTACTGGAAAAGTACCGAAACGTGCTGATAGATCCCTTATCCAGCCTGATTCATCTGTCTCCACCTGCATATGAAGCTATCCGAAACACCACTTGCAAACTAGTGAACTGCGAAGCTAAGTACAATGAGATTATTGTATTCGACTGTGAAAAGGGGGAAGAGGCCGCATTGCCAACACTCACATTTCGCCTAGGAGAACACGATTATCCCTTATCTGCCCAGCACTATATAGGGCATATAGACCAATTTTGCTATTTGCAGTTAGTGCCGACTGTATTGGATTTCGATGTATTAGGAAGTCCGTTCATGCGGGCTTATTATACCTTATTTGATGCTGAAAGTTACAGGATTGGGCTGGCTCGGTCTCTGAATAACCCTTTTGTATCCAGCCGTTGGTATGTTTGGCTGGGAATTGGGCTACTTGGGGTGGGTCTGGTGGGAGCTGTGGGGTGGTATTTGTGTCGGTCGAAGAAGACGGAGGAGACGACAGTGGGGTTGATGGAGCCTTTGATCCGCAATAATGACGATTAGGGACTAATAAAGGCAAATCAGATAGGCAATTGAAATGCAGACTGATCAGTTTAGTGTCTTGATATAGGAAATAGACCCGTAGAAAGACACTTGCCTTAGAATCTGTATATAAGCATTAGTGATTTGGGCATTTCGCGGCCTTTCTGTCTATTGTGTGTATATGGACTGACGGTAATCATGGGAATCGCCTCTGTCCTCCTCAGCCTACTCCTAGTTTCCGCCTTCGAAATCCCCCTCTATCTCCAAGCAACCCCCTCAATTCCGCACAGAGCCCACCGCACTGCTCTCCAGAACTACGAAAATGTATCTCTAGGCAGATGCAGTACTACGGCACTCTCTACTTCGGCACTCCGCCCCAGCCCTTCACTACTGTCTTCTCCACAGAACAGGCCTGGACCTGGCTTAATGACGTTTCCTGTGGGGAGAAGTGCCATCCCGCTGTGCATGCTTTCAATAGCTCTGAGTCCAGTACCTTTGAGGGCACAACTGAGAGTAAGGAAGTGGAGTCGGGGTCGAAGGGACAGGGAACTGCGCTATTAGCCTTTGAAACTGTGAGACTTAGTCCGAAGAGAGGGGTGGTGGCAGGGCAGGCTTTTCTGCTGATGCAGGAGTCTGCAGGCTTGACAGCGCTATCAGCTGACGGCTACACAGTGAGCTATACGCAGGGTCTAGCCTTCTCCAAGCTTTCCGAATGGCACGACACTTTCCTCGGCAGTCTGAAAAAGCAAGGACTAATCTCCCAGGCCCAATTCGCCTTCTACCTCTCTAACTCCACCTCTCCCAATGCAGCGCAGTCCTCCCTGTCTTTCGGCTCCTACGACTTAGACAAATACGCCCTGGGCAATTTCTCATACATCCCCATCGACTCCGAAGCCGGGCTGTGGAATGTTCCTCTTCAAAGCCTGTCCTATGGGAGAAACCCTGTGGAAAATGATAGAGAAGCAGTTGTTAGCTCCGGCGCAAGCTTCATTTCCATATCCACCGCGGCCTATAAAAAGGTTCAAACTGTCATATGTCAACTGGTACAATGCGATACCCACTATTCAGATATCGTATTTGACTGTGGGAAAGGGGAAGAAAGCGTATTGCCGGAAATGGTGTTTCGCCTTGGAGGGCAGGATTTCCCGCTAGGCCAGAAATACTATATAGGCCGGGATGATGCAAAGTGCTATACACTGCTAGTTCCCACTGAATCAAGCAGGGATGTATTGGGATATCCGTTTCTGCGGGCTTATTATACGCTTTTTGATGCTGAAAACTACCGTATAGGCTTGGCTCCCGCTCGTCCCATACCCTTAAAGCATAAAAACGCCCCTGTTCCCTCCAATTCTGGGTATATTTGGCTCGGATTGGGCGTTTTTGCGGTTATTTCCGTATTACTCGCGGTTTGGTGCCTATATAGCCCCAAAAAGACGGAGCAGACTACAAGTCTAATGGAGCCTTTGGTCCGCAATAATGACGATTAGGGACTAATAAAGGGCAATTCCTTAGTTAGATTTCTCTCTTCTATTGCCAGAATTGACTGCAATTTGCGACTTTGCCGTTCAGAAGTATGAAATTTTGTACTTAAACAAGTGAACTAAGTAAGAATTAACTAGGCTTTTATAGCTTTTGCATTAGCGGCTGCAAGTTCTCCTCAGTTCTCCTCTTTTCCCTGCGATATAGCAAGAACATCAGTCCTAATGCCACCCCACCTAAGGCCACTCCCGCAATTACCCACTTCCACCAGGAAATCCCTGCCGAAATCGGGTAATTGACCGACCTTGCAAGTCCAATTCGATAGTTTTCCGCGTCAAAAAGCATATAATACGCTCTGAAAAAGGGAGCGCCGAGTACACAGGCGGGTATGGGCGATTCTTGCACCAGCACCACGCACTTATTTCTGACTTGCTGGATGTAGAACTTGGCCGGAAGGGTGAATTCCGTCCTTTCCAGGGTGAATGCGAGGTCAGGAAACGCTATTTCCTCTGTGCAATTGAAGCTGATTAGCTCAGTGTCAAGGTCGCACACCACTAACTGGCAAATCTCGAGTAGCAGCTTCCAGTAGGAATCCGTAGATAGTAGGATTAGCGGCAAATCTGAGGAAACTAAAGCCAAATTCGGCTCTATTCCCGGCGACCCGCCAATACTGAAATGAGTCAAAAAGACTATCCACAGTCCATAGTCCTGTATTATATGCACATACACGAAGTCTGGGCTGACTGAGTACTTGGTCAAGTTCCAAGACCCGAAGGACAGCGCGGACTGCAGAGAGTCCCTATCACTGTTCTGGGAAAGGTAGAAGGCGAATACCTTCTGGTCGATGACTCCCTGGGATTTGAGACTGTCCAGCAGTGTGGAGTACCCGTCGGAATGCTCGGAAAAGCCGAGTCCCTGTATAGTGCTTACGACCACTCCGTCAGCGTTTAGGCGGTTTTCTTGGTACTTGGTGCCGTTCAGGAGGAGGAAAGGCTGGGCGAGGACTTGCGCTTCGCTGGGACTGAGGCTTACTGATCGTAGCCGAGACTCCCGCGCATCCTGCCGACCCTGACGGTATGGGTGGAGTTTTGGAAGGAAGTGGATTCGGAGCGGTTGAAAGCGGCTGCTTTGTGGCAGTCCTTTCCACATGAGGCATCAGTGAGCCAGGTCCATCCCCCCACTGTGTCAAACAGGAAGGAAAAGGGCTTGGCAGGTGTGCCTACATAGAGAGTCCCGCTGTACCAAATATTGACTCTGTTCCTGACTGGGACTGAAGTGGTCATTGCACTCAGGGCTTCGTTTGGCAGGGAGGGAACTAGTTCTTCCTTGTACTGCAGGGAGATTTCGAAGGCGGAAACAGTCAGTAGGCTGAGGAGAACAGACTGAATTGTCATTTCTATATTCGGAGAGATAGGAGAATGGAGACTCTCCCTGTGCCCAGAGCTTACTTAACTGTTCTTAGCTCTAAGTGGCTAGAACTCGCGCGGAATTAAAGGCTTGATTATTGGATCTTGAATTGGGGTTGGCCGACGGCGGGTGTAGGCTACTATTACTACGCACATTAATAGCAAGGCAAAAGCTCCACCCCATATCCAGTATAGAGTAGAACTCGTACTTGGCAGATAGGGGTAATTCACTGAACGGGCGAATCCAATTTGCTCTTTCTCCATATCAAAAATCGTATAGTAGGCCCACATGAACGTAATTCCCAGCACGTAAAAATCCAAATCGCTTGCAGAGACAGCGCTCTCACATTTTCCGGCGTGTTTGCGAATATAGAGACTAGAGGAAACAGAGAACTCGTGACCCCCAAGCAGGAAGGTGATATCCGGCAACTGCTGTTCTTCGCCATTCTGGCAATCAAAGGAAAAGTCCATCCACGAATGAACGCACTTCACTTGTTGGCAGATAGTGTCGCTGTATAGGGAATAAGCGTGAGGAGGAAGTAAAATGTCACTAGAACTAGAGGAAACTAGCGCCAATGCAGATTCCGATATAAGCTCTCCCTCCACCTTGAAGCCATTCAGACCCACTTCCCATAGTCCTGATCTTGAGGCAAGTCGAACATACTTGGGCGGGGACAGAGCGTACTTCTCCCAGTTCCAGGAGCCGAAGGTAAGCATGGAGGTCTCATTACTCGAAGACAATTCATTTTCCAGGTGCAAGGCAAACGCTGCTCGGTCAATTACCCCTTGCTTCTTGAGACTGTCCAATAAGGTGGGGTAGCCTTCGGAGAGACGCGAAGATGCGAGGCCCTGCCTATATCTTACGACCACTCCATCGCTCCTCAGATATCGAAAGCCCTCATTCTGGGTCATTCTCAGAAATGGCTGGATGTGGCTTGTGTTTCTGTCTAAACTCACAGCGTCATAAGTCAATATCCCTCTACCAAACCCATATTCCGACATAAAAGTTTCATTAGTCATTTGAGCGGTTGAGGACTTTGAGATATCATAGGAAGACTTAGTTGCATGACAGTTCTCTTTGCAGGAAACATCATTGAGCCAAATCCAGGCAGAGTGTGTACAGAAGGTAACTGTGAAGGTCTGAGGCGGAGTGCCGAAGTAGAGGCTGCCGAAGTACTGGTACTGCCTAGATTTACATCTCGGAAGCTAGTCAGCTCGACGGAAGGTTTGCCTTGTGCATTGAGTTGGGAGGAGTCGCTTGTCACTTGGCTGTGCCACAAAGGGACTTCTAAGGCCGAGACGGCCAGCAGACCCAGGAGGACAGGGAGACATTTCATCTTCCTTTATTAGCCAAGAACTGCTGGAGGGGACGACTGCAATCCTGGAAGTCTGTTCTCTAAAGAAACTCTTCTAGCCATAGGCGTGAGACCTATCTAACCTGTATTTCCAACTCTGTTGAATGATTGTCTCTACACTTCAACCGCCCTCTATATGTACTAGAGACAAGGCTGAGTCTCGCTACAGACCTGGTGTCCGCTCCAGTGGCTGTAGCCTTGGACTTCCTACAACTGCCATATACGCAGTATGGAAATTTTGTAGTGCTTCCATTTCTTCACTTTTGACGAGGCTGGAAAACGAGATAAATCTCTCCAATACGACCCAAAAGAGCACTTTCTGCCGTCTAATTGCTCTAATCTATAGCAGTACTTGCAAGGAAATCTCTATCTCTGGACAATGACCTGGCCAAATAATCAAATGGATCCTGGCAACAGCCTTTGCTCAGAGTGCGAAAATAACTCAGCCGTATTCTTCTGCTCCTGCACTAGTCCAGAAACCTACCTCTGTGAAAAGTGTATTGGCAAGCACATGCGACAGGGCTCAATGGCAGACCATCAGTCCCGGCCTATTGACATTCTACCCTACTACAAGCATCCGTCCTCTCTGGCCAGATTTACAGCGCTGACGAGAGTGAAGACCGAGGCCCAGCAAAGCCTTGGGGAGGTGGACAGGGCTATAGCCGAAATCACTGTGAAGGTACAGGAAGTAATTGACTGTCTCCAAGCTATGTGTAGGGAGAAGGTGGAGCAACTGCAGGATATGAAGGCTACCCTCGCTAGAGAGATTCCACTGGGGTTGGAGGAGGTGGAACGCACACTGACACAGGAAAGCCCTATTCTAAACACTCAGTTCGGACCTTTGTTTAGAGAACTTACGGAGAGGACTGCTCCGCTGCAGCTTTTCTCATATACTATTGAGCTCTGCTCGCCCCTGGCCCTAATCCGCTTCCTCCCACACCTTGCGAACGACCAAAAACGATTTCCGACTTCCTTAGCGGGAGTATATGAGGACAAAGCGTTTCTATACGATATAGGCACTCAGCAAATAACCAGACGCACCCTCGCCCATAACTTCGGAACAAGCGGGAGTTACGCGGTACTCGATAAAGACACACTACTGTGTGTGGGAGCCAACCCCGCTTCCTCAGATGTGTACCTGCTAGACCTACTCTCCTTCCTACTCAGTCCCCTGCCCTCCCTCTCCACTCCCAGACGTGCAGCAGGAGTAGCCAAAGTAAACACCCACATATACGTATTTGGCGGGGCGAACTCCCAAATTCTCAGTAGCTGTGAAAAGATGGACCTTTCAGTCAAGTGTTGGACTGGGGTTAGGAGTATGAATTATGCTAGAGGAGGCTTCACTCCCTGTCAGTTCCGCGCCCTCCTGTACCTGTTTTCCTGCTGGACTCATTCAAATAGGTCAATTGAAACGTTCGATCCGGACACGGAAATGTTCACCGTGTTACCAGTTTTACTACCTGCAGAAGCTTTGCCGGGAGGCTCAGTATCCTTCGTGGCTAATGAGGAACTCTGCGTACTCACTGGTGAGAAGCAGCTGCTCCGCTGGAAGATCCTCACAGAGAAGCAGTTCCGCCTGTCAAACACTGGCAATACCATGTGGAGCCTACAGCAGCCTCTGATTGTCAATTCTCTGCTCCTTGTGGCCTGTGCGGGGAGTGTGGTGCAGTTCAGTTTGGAGATTTACTCCTTCCTTAAGCGCGTAGCCTAGGCAATTAGCTCGGATTTAGGCAAATTAGGACTCATTCCTCAGTAAAGCCGCAGTCTTATACCGCGCCTTTCCCTTTTATGCAGGAAATTTGCTACAAATCGCAGACGGTTGGATGGCTATAGTAGACTTTGCTTACAGGGCTATTAACTACGACCAACGAAACGATGGTTTGATGGGTAATCGCGCTACTAATGCGGGAATCCATGAGATAATGCGCAGGATTTTAGGCTCAGACGGATCCTAATGCGCTGCGCATTGCCCACATTTACGTGCTGCTCAGATACATTTGAAGGGATATTGATGCGGAAAACTCGCCTCTCGACTTAAGGCCTCAATTGCTCGGCAACTCCCTTCGATTCGATGTAGAGATGCACCCCTATACAAAATCTGGTGCTGTTGCAGGAAAGACCAGAAGGTGGCCCCAGCTATGAGCGAGTTCGTAGGAGACCTTATAACTAGCCATTCTTTGAGTAGAAATGTGTCTGACTTAGGGACTTCTGAGAGTGGTGGCTGTAAATGTAGATATCTATGGCCGAACATATTGCATACTATAGACCCATTCAGCGAAAAGGTATGAATTACCTGTTATAGCCAGGAAAACCCGTTTTAAATCCGTCTCCTTCATGCCAATACTCCCGCCTTCGATATATAAAGTACTAAAAACCATGGCCATGTATGACTAGGTAAAGTATTACGGCACTCCGCCTACTGTGGTGCTTCTTGGACTTGACTGAACCATATCTCTTGCGGTAGAGACTCGCGCTTTGACATTTCGCCCAGACAAGTCTAGCTCGACTGCAGATAGGGGAACTGTGGGCTCGAACACTGTATGAGTCGTAATGGCACTCAGCCATGTTTAATGCCTTTTTAGGCGGCAAAACTGTCCTTTCGCCTAAAGGCCTCCCTTACTCCCTAGACAGCCATAGCACCAAAGCCCTACTACCCAGTCCCTCCATCGTAAAGAATATGGGCTTAGTTCCTCTTCTCCTGACTTCCCTCCTCGCCTCGGCCTACGAAATCCCTCTCCGCTCTGTCCTAGACGCATTCGGCTTCAAGCCCACTCCAGCGCCCACTCACCAACTCTCCATCCCCTTGAAGAACCACGCCAATGTATGACTAGGCAGAAACAGTACTTCGGCAGTCTGTACATCGGCACTCCGCCCACTGAGTTCTCCTTCGCCTTCGACACTGGGACTGCCTGGACCTGGCTGAACCATATTTCCTGTGGGGAGAAGTGCTACAATGCCCGCGCCTTCGACCCCACGCAATCCCACACGTTTGAAGACTCTCTGAAAACTTTCTACGGGGAAGAGCGGAACGGGGCGTTGGGACTGGAGACGATTGCTCTGAGCCGGGACGGCGTGAGTGTGCGTAGGCAGCCTTTGGTGCTGTTCCAAAGTGCATTGCGAGAGAAGCACTTGATGTTCGATGGAGTGGTGGTAAGGGTTATGCAGGGGTTGGGCTTTGGCAAGCGGTCGGAAGGGTGGAAAACGCTTGTAGAGGGTTTAAAGGACGCAGGGATTATTAACCAGACGGTATTCGCCTTCCACCTGGCAGACCAGGCCTACAGCCACATCCCGCCCTCAGCCCTTTCCCTCGGGTCCTGGGACCTGGGCAGGTACTCCCTGGTAGTGTTTGGGTACATTCAAAAGCAGGCGCTTTTAGCTGCAGAAATCAACTTTTTATGCAGTATTTGTCCGTATAATACTTGAAAGCAGCTGTTTTTGAATGAAAAGCACAGCTTACGAACAAGCTGATTATTACT